>OIWT01002632.1_pt1 | contig 18025 bp, 8 predicted proteins | sample 1587701 | NCBI WGS metagenome assembly OIWT01 (sample SAMEA3888904, study PRJEB22519) | human gut metagenome | biome: human gut; feature: human-associated habitat; material: faeces | place: Denmark | collected 2009
AACCATATTTGCTTTTGAAAATTTTAATAAAGTGATTGGAGTCATTAAAACCAGTCATATAAGCAATTTCTTTAATAGAATATGATCCATCCTTTAATAAATCGATGGATTTTTTTAATCTTATATTTCTAACATATTCCATAACACCAATCTTATTTGTCTTTTTAAAAATGTTATAGACTTGAGTTCTACTAAAGTTTAAATAATTGCATAAATCCTTAACAGAAAATTTCTCTAAGGCATGTTCATCTATATATTCAATGATTTGATTAGAAAGCAAATCCTCTTTGATATTAATCATTTTTCCTAAAATAAAATACATACAGCATACCTCAACTATTTTAATTTCAGCTTTTATTTTTTCTAAGCTATGCTGGTTTACACTTACTAATAATTCACACGCTTTATCATAATCAATAATATGTGAAATTTGCTTTAGCTTATTTTTTATATCATCTTTATTTTTTGAATCAGTAATCTGTCCAAACATATAATAGCCAATAATTTGATCATTTTTTAATAAAGGTACAGCCGCCTCAACTAAACCAACATGACATTTATAAATATAGGTTTTTCTATTCTTTTTACATTTATCAAAAGCATTCCAGTTAGATTGTTCACATAATTCCTTACTAGCTGCTACCATATTTATATATGAACAAAAAGCACAATGCTCCTTTGGATATTCCGCTAAAACATTATGCTTATCATCAAAAACCGTTACCTTTAAACCAGTAACTATATAAAATTGCTTCAAAACATCCTCAAGTTGCTTTTCATCAACATATGTTATCATCTTTTGCCTCCATTTTTTAATTAAAGAATTAAAAAATATAATTTCATTTAAACAAATTATTATGCTTAAAAATGTAAACGCTTTCAATATTTTTACATTTTATAACATTATTGTATATGAAAATAGTATATTTGTCCACAAAACATTAACAGTTATATTATTTTATGTTATTCTTGTGTTAGAAATTATAACTAGGAGCTATGAATATGAAACACGTAAAATGCTACAAGGATGAGTATCCTCGTCCACAATTTGTAAGAAATAACTTTACATCTTTAGATGGCAAATGGTTTTTTGCTTTTGATGATTTAAATATTGGAGAAGAAAATGAATGGTTTTTAAATTTTCCTAAGGACATGCAAATAATGGTACCATACAGCTATCAAAGTAAAAATAGTGGGCTATCAATTAATGATGAGCACAAATATATTTGGTATGCCAAGAAAGCAAAATATAATCAAGATTTAACTAATAAACGTTTATTATTAAACTTTGAAGGTTGTGATTATATAAGTAAGGTTTGGGTTAATGGTATTTTTGTTGGCACTCATAAAGGTGGCTACACAAGATTTACTTTAGATATCACTAAAGCTGTTAAAAAGCATAATGGTGAAGCTTTTATTGTTGTAAAAGCTGAAGACTTAAAGGAAGCCACTCAACCAAGAGGTAAACAAACATGGCTAAAAGAGCCATTTGGATGCTGGTATAAGGAAACAAACGGCATTTGGAAAAGTGTTTGGAGTGAAATAGTTAGCGACACTTATTTTACAAATATCAAAATAACTCCTTGCTTTGATGAATATAATATCGAATTTGAATTAAATTTAAATCAAATCGAAGATAATTGCTTAGCAAAAATAGAAATTACATTTGAAGATAATCTAATCAGCGAAACAACTTTAAGATTAGTTCGAAGAATTAGTAATATTAAGGTTGATTTAAATAATGATTATGATGGCTTTAGAGTGCATTATTGGACTCCTATTACTCCAAATTTATATGATGTTAAAATCACCTTATTAAAGAATAATGAAGCTATTGATGAAATAGGCTCATACTTTGGCTTTAGATCATTTTTAGCTAATAAGAATTGCTTACTTTTAAACAATAATCCTATATATTCAAAAATGGTACTGCATCAAGGCTATTATAGAAATGGTGGCCTAACTGGTAGTGGTGAAGAAATATTAAAGGATGTAATGCTTGCTAAAGAACTCGGCTTTAATGGTATAAGAATGCATCAAAAAATTGAAGATGAAAGATTTTATTACTATGCTGATGTTTTAGGAATGATGGTTTGGTGTGAAATGCCTTCACCTTATGAGTTTAAGGATGATACTATTACAAACCTAATGAATGAATGGCTAGAGGTAATTAAGCAAAATTACAACCATCCATCAATTGTCGTTTGGGTTCCAATAAATGAATCTTGGGGAATTCCTCGTGTTGTACTTGATAGTACAAATCAGCATTTAGCTGATGCCTTATATCATGTTACTAAGGCTTATGATAAATATAGAATGGTTATTTCAAATGATGGCTGGGAGCATACAACTAGCGATATTATTACTCTTCATAATTATGCTCAAAAAGGAGAAGAACTAACTCATTTTTATAAGGATTTAAATTCTATGCTAAATGGTGAACATAGGGTTGATTATTCACAAACCAGAATTCCATTTGCTAATGGCTATAAATATAACAACCAACCAGTTATTCTTTCTGAATTTGCTGGAATTGGCTATCAAAATGGAAACGATAAAGGTTGGGGCTATGGTGATTGTGTTTTAAGCGATGATGCTTATATTGATAGTTTAACATCTATGGTTAAAGCTGTTAGAGAAATCGATGGTATTTGTGGTTTTTGCATTACACAGCTTACAGATGTCGAACAAGAAATAAATGGTCTATTAGATTTTGATAGAATACCTAAAGCTAAAATGGAACAATTAAAAAAAGCAATTAGTTCATAAAAAATGAGGTAAAAATTATGTTTTTTCGTCTCTTAAGTAAAAAACAACTTGCAGTATGGATTACAATGATATGCTTAGTTACTGGAAGCTTTGCCTACGATTTATATTATTCTATCGACTTTAAGAAAAACGAAGATAATGGTGACAAAATAGTTTTAAAGCTAGCACATTGGGATAATGGTGGAAAAACTGAAACAGATCTAGTAAAAGAAGTTTGTAAAAAATTTGAAGAAAAATATAAAAACATAAAGGTTGAGGTTAGTATTTTAAGTAGCTATGAGCAGCAATTTAATAACATGATGGCTGCAAGTAATGTCCCTGATGTCTTTTGTGTACCAGATGGTAACTTTGGTCAATGGGTTAAAACTGGTGTTATGCTTAACTTACAAGAATATTATGATAATACAACCATAATCGACAAAGAGCACATTGCTCCGTCTGCTTTAAAAAGATATAGATGGAATGGTAAAACAATGGGAAGTGGAGATTTATATTGTGTTCCTAAGGATATTACCCCTTATGTTATGTATTATAACAAGGATTTATTTGCTGAATATGGTGTTAATTATCCATCAAGTACAGAAATTATGGATCCTTATGAGGCATTAAGCATGTGGTCAGCATTTGGCTATGATAGAGGCACTGTAAAAACTAAAAGCAATGGTGAATTAAAATTAAGTGATGATCATATTTATGGTGTTGCTAAAATATACCCTGAAAGCTTAATTTGGTCAAATGGTGCGGATTATTTATCTGAAGATAGAAGTGAAGTATTAATTGATTCTAGTGAATTTATTGAAGCCTATGAATATATAGTTGACGCCCAAATGACTTATGCTGTTGCTCCAACTAGTAAGGATTTAGCCTCTACATCAGAAAAAACGCTATTTTTAAATGGAAAGGCTGCTTGCTATATTGAAGGAAGATCTGTAACTACAGATTTAAGAAATAAAGCTGATTTTAATTGGGATATAGCTCCAATTCCAGCATTTGCTACTAATCAGCAATGCAATGGCTGGTCAGGTTCTGTAGGCTATGCTGTATATAAAAATTCCTCACATAAGGATGAAGCCTATAAGCTTGCTGAATTCTTTACATCTAAAGAAGGCCAAATGATTATGGCTGAAGCTGGTTTTACTGCTCCTCTTTATAATGATGAAGATACAATCAATGAATTCATCGAGCTTGAAAAAGGAAAGATGCCTGAAAACACTCAAGAATTTATAAGAGCTGCTAAATACCAACGTGCTGGATTATGGCAATACCTTCCTTCAACAAAATGGAAAACAACCCTAGATGAACATTCAGGAGCAATGTTTAATGAAGATCCATCATTACGTTTAACACCTTTCCAATTCTTCACTGATGAAAAGAATGTAATCTTAAATATTATTAAAGAAGATTTCCCAGAGCTTTTTAATAAGGAGGGAGAAAAATGACAAAATCATTAGACTTAAATGTTGGTAAAGCAAGTAAAAGAATTAATAAAAGAAGAGTAAATGAAGCTTTATGGGGCTATTTATGTGTTGCCCCATTAACAATCGGATTATTAATGTTTTTAGCTATTCCTTTACTTTACTCTTTATATATTTCGATGACTGAATATGATTTATTTAACGCTCCTAAATTTATCGGCTTTAATAACTTTGCAAGAATTTTTAGTGCTAATGGAAAAGAGTTTTGGAAATCTATATTAAATGCCTTTGTTATGTGTATTGGTGTATTTATTTCAACAGCTCTATCATTATTAGTTGCTAACATTCTATGTGGGAAAATCAAATTATCGAGTTTATTTAAAAGCATTTTCTTTGTTCCAACAATATGTTCTAGTGTTGCAACAACAATTATGTGGAAAAGGATGTATGATTACTATTATGGTACTATAAATCAAATTCTTTCATTTTTATTTAAAATCGATCATATTTATTGGCTTGATGAAAGCCATGTAGTTGGTTCAATAATGTTTATGACTGTCTTATTTGGCTTTGGAACATCAATGCTTTTATACATATCCGCAATTAAAGGTATTCCAAGCCAATATTATGAAGCTGCTCAAATTGATGGTGCTAATGTTTTTGAAACATTTTTCCATATTACAGTACCAGCAGTTTCTTCAATAACATTTTACATTTTAGTTACTGGTTTAATTGGTTGTTTACAAGGATTTACAGTTTTCCAGGTAATGACTAATGGTTCACCTAGCAACACTATGATGCCAGTATTATTAATATTTAAATACTCTGGTGGTGATTATGGCTCATTTTATGGCTTAGCCTCAGCAATGGCTTTAATACTTGGCTTAATCATTGCCTTACTTACAGCCTTTAATTTTTTAATTTCTAAAAAATGGGTTTACTATGAATCATAAAAAGGAGGGAAAAATATGGTTAACACTAAAGAACTTACGCATGATGATGTAATAAAGCAAAAAAGAATAAGAAAAGTAAAAGAAATATTAGCTAAAGTATTATCTTATGCTTTTTTAACTTTCTTAGCATTATTAATTATTATTCCTTTTATTCAATTGATACTTAATTCCTTAAAAGGTCCAAAAGAAGTTGAAACAAATGTTTTCTTTCCAACAAAGTGGTATTTTTCAAACTACGTGGCAGTTTTTAAAGAAACAGTTATGCTACATTCATTTTTAAATACATTCATGTACATAATACCACCAGTAATTGTTGGAACATTTATGTCAGCCTTATGTGCCTATGGCTTTGCTCGCCTTCGCTTTCCAGGCAAGAAAATAATTTTTACCTCAATGATGGCAACGCTTGTAATTCCAAATATTATCATTATGGTTCCAGCCTATGTTATGTTTGCAAACTTTTATAAATGGTTAGGTACTCCTCTTCCTGTAGTTATTCCTGGAATGTTTGGTGGAACAGTTTGTATGTTCTTTATGCTTCAATATATAAGAACTATTCCAACTGAAATGGAAGAAGCAGCTATGATTGATGGCTTAAGTAGAGGTGGAATGTTTATAAACATTGTAATGCCTTTAATGGTACCTGCCTTTGTAGCTCAAGTAATTTTAAACTTTTCAGGTCAATATAATGATTATTTAACTCCTCTTTTATATCTTGGAAACGATACAAATTTATTCACTGTTCAATTAGCAATTAATCAAATGAATTCGGCTTATTCTGTTGAAACAGAAAAGCTATTAGCTGCTTGTGTAGTTGCTTTAATTCCCACAATTGTCTTATTCCTATGTGCACAAAAAACCTTTACATCAGGTGTTACATTAACGGGGTTAAAATAATATGAAAAGTATATTAAAAAATATTCTATTAATAATATCAATTACTATGATGACAAATTGTAGCAATAATCAAAATGATTCAAGTATCTTTAATTCTTCAACTGAAGAAGCTAGCTCAAGTGAAAAGGATAGCAGTACTTCTTCTTCAAGTGAAGTAATAAGTAGCTCTTCAAATGAGATAAGTAGTGAAACTTCAAATAGTGAAAGCAGTGATTCATCAATTGTTGATCCACCAACTATATTAAAAGAAAGAGAAGATAGAAATTTATCAACCACTCCAACTACTCCAAGTAATGAAATTACTGAAGATAAATTTATCAAAAGTAGATATAAAGACATTCTTAAGGTTGATAATGACTATATCATGAAATCATCTTCCTTCAATTTAAAGTTTGCTTTAAAGGATAATAGATATTCTATAGAATTTATAGATAATAAAACTAATAATGTAATGTTTGAAATACTAAAGCCAGCTAAGGTTTACTTTAGAGGAAATGGTCAAATTGAAAATAGCTATACCTCTATTGAAATCTTAAATTATGGTATTTTAGCTAAAGTAGAAATTTCCTCACCTAATGGTTCAAAAATTCAAGTTGAGGACAGATATTATTATCCAAGTAATGAAATAACAAGCGCTATTAATGTGCAAAGAGCCCTACATGTCTTAAAGGCTTCTAAAAATGATAAGGGCTTTGAAAGCATTTATGGAATAGAAACATTAAACAGTGATACATCATCATTACAATATTTTGTACCTAATGGTATTTTTGATGAAATAACAAATCTATCAGAAGCACAGCCTTATAAGCTATATCGAGAAACATTAACAGGCTTACCTTTATGTATGGTTAGAGATGATAAAACAGGATATAGTGTCTCTCTTGCTCGTTATAAGCCTATTATTGATTATAAAACTAATAGCTATGCTTGTGTAAGTGTTCATAAAGGCTTAACTAGTGGTGGGGAAAAGAAATCAAGTATTGAAATTACTTATCCATCTCGTGATACCTCAAGAAAATACTTTGAGGTAAAAGAAAGCAATAAAATTGTTTATGATTTAACATTAATGGCTTTTAAAACAGATAACTTTGATGATGCTATGATAGAGCATTATACAAATCAATATCTTCTTCAAGATCAAAGAATTGTAAATACCAATATAGATACTTGCTATAAGGTAATTAATGACGATTTCAAATCATTAATGCTATCAACAACAAAAAATGGTATTACATCATATGGTTTGCCTTGGAGGGTTACTATTGAAAATGGAAAAATTGGCCCTAAATCATATCAAGCCGGCTTTGTTGGTCAACAAATCCCATGTGCTTATAATATGATGCTTTATGGACTAAAATACAATGATTTAGAAAGCTTAAACAATGGTATAAACATTATTAATTTCTGGGTAAATGATGCCAAAATGATGTCTGATGCTGGTGTGCCTAAAATTTGGTATGATGGCTCTTGGAATGGATTCTTTGGTTATCCAACATTTACTAGAATGGCTGTTGATGCAATGGAAGGCTTATTTGATGCTTATCGTTTAGCTAAAGCCTATAACATTGAAGTACATGGCTGGTATGAAGCGGTTAAAGCTTGTGCTGACTGGTTTACATCTTGTCAAAATAGTGATGGTAGCTGGTATAGATGCTATAACTATCAAGGAACATATTATCAAGGAAATGAAAGTGAAATAACTTGGAATCCTGGTGATATTGCAAGATCTACAAGTAAAAATAATTCAACAATGCCAGTTAGATTTTTAGGCAAAATGTATGAATTTACAAATGATACTAAATATTTAAATGCTGTTAAAAAAGCTGGAGATTTTATTTATAAGAATTTATATCCTCAACACAAATACTTTGGTGGAACATGTGATAATCCTGATGCAATGGATAAGGAAGCTGGCGTATATGCTATGTATGCTTATGATACCTTGTATACTTTAACTAAAGATAGCAAATGGTTAGATTGCTTAAAGCAAGCGACAATATTTACAATGTCATCAGTTTTAACAATTAGCTTTAAAATTCCAGAAACAGCTTCATCTTTAAAGGCTGCTTATTCAATAAAATGTGGTTATACCGATGGTCTTAGCTATATTTGCTGTAATGGAACTAGCTTAGATAATTATGCTGCTTATATTTATTATCAATTATTTAGATTATATATCTATTCTAATGAAAAGGTATATTACGATATGGCTGAATTTATCCAACAAAATACAAAATCAACAATGGACTGGGATGGAACATTAAATTATCCATATAAAAGCTTAACGCCTGAAGCTTCAACTATTTATAGCTTTGGCTATAATTCGGCTCTTGATGATGATGGAGTTGCTGGAGTTTGGTTGCCTTGGCAAAGTGCTGCTAATGCTGAGCCTATTGCCAAAATGTATGATACCTTTAATGAAGCTGATGTTAAAGCATTAAAGGATTATTCAAATGAAGAATTAAATGAAATTTTACTTAATTATGGTGTTGGTGGTAAAGCTCATAGAAAATTTTAAAAGGAGGAAAATATGAAAAAGAAAATCAATAATAAAGCTTTATTTTTGTTGCTTTTTAGCCTTTTAGCCTCAAGTTGTCAAAATCAAAACTCTGAAATTTCTTCTTCAAGTAACAATACTTCAAATGAAGTAAATAGTTCAAAGCTTGAAGAAATATCTTCAAGCTCTATAGTTGAAGAATCATCAAGTAGTAGCCAAATTGAAGTTGATAAAAGCCATCGTGTTAATAGAGATTTTTCAAAATACCCTCTTCCTAGTAATGAAATAAATGAAGATTTACTTCCAAGTAGTAGTTTAAATAATAATGAGGTAATAACTTTAAAAGATTTAGCAATGGTAAGTGGAGATTATCGTTTAGAATTTATAAAAAATAGTAATGGAAAATATATTTTACAAATAGTTAGTAAAACAAATCCTGACAATATAATGTTTTATAATGATACTCCAGTTAGAGTCTTTATAAAAGGTGGAAATGATACTATTACTTGTGGATATGATAACATTAAAGAAACAACATATGGTATTTTAGCAACCACTAATTTAACAACTACTAACAATTCAAAAATTCTTGTTGAGGATCGCTATTATTTTCCAAAAGAAAATGAAAAGGGTGTATTTAATGTTCGCCAAGCCTTAATCGTCAAGGAAGCTAATTCAAACGATACTGGAATTGCTAGCGAATATATTTTTAAAAACTATATTAAAAATACAATTCAATGGTTTGTTCCAAATAATATTTATAAGCATGCACAAGCAAAGGAAAATTCAAGGACATTTAAAGAAACACAACTTGGTGTACCAATGATGATGCTAAGAGATACAAGCAATGGTAATACATTATCATTATCAAGATATCAACCAATTGTTAATTATGAAGATAATTCATATGCTTCATTTAATTATAACAATAGTGAAAATTCAATATGTATTGCTTATCCAAGTAATGAAGCAAATAGAAAATACCACAATTTAGTAAAAGACTATCAACAAGTATGTGATTATTCAATTAGAAGTGAAATAACTTCAAGCTATGAAGAAGCAACAAGTACTGTCTACAATGCTCATTTTAATTTGCAAAATCAAAGAATTGTAAATACAGACATTGATGAGGTTTACAAGGTTATTAATGAGGATTATAAAACATTCTTACACGCTACAAAGCAAGAAAATAAAGAAACAGGTAAAAAATATACATCATATGGCTTACCTTGGAGAATCACTATTGAAGATGGTGAATTTGGTCCACTTACATATCAAGCTGGCTTTATTGGTCAACAAATTCCATCAGCCTATAACATGATGCTTTATGGAATTAAAAATAACGATCTTACTAGCTTACAAAATGGTGTGAATGTTATTGACTTTTGGGTAGATGATGCAGAATTTATGAGTGTCGTAGGTGTACCTAAAATTTGGTATGATACGTGGGCTAGTGACTTTAGAGCTTATCCTTGCTTTACTAGAATGGCTGTTGATGCAATGGAGGGCTTACTTGATGCTTATCGTTTAGCTGAAGCACATGGAATAAGTAAGGATTCTTGGTATGACGCTATTATTTCCTTTGGTGATTTCTTAGTAAATAACCAGAATGAGGATGGTAGCTACTATAGATGCTATAACTATGATGGTGGTCCATTTGAAAATTGGGATAATGGTATTGAAGAACCACAAAATAATATTTGCCAATCATATTCAAAAAGCTCATCACCAATGCCAATTAGATTTTTAGGAAAGCTATATGAAATGACAGGTGATGATAGCTATAAAAATGCCGCTTTAAAAGCAGGAGATTTTGTTTATAACAACTTATATTTAACTGGATTTTATCAAGGCGGAACATGTGATAATCCAAATGCCATTGATAAGGAAGCTGGTGTCTTTGCTATGTATGCTTATGATACCTTATACACCTTAACTAATGATAGTAAATGGCTAACTTGCTTAAAGCAAGCCGCTGCCTTTACAATGTCAACTGTTTTAATCTTTTCATTTCCAGTTAAGCAAAGTAGTCTAAAATCTGCTTATCCTTTATATTCTGGATATAACGATGGAATGAGCTTTATTGTTTGCACTGCATCATCTGGTGTTGATAATTATATTTCTTATATTTATTATGAATTATTTAGAATTTATATCTATACAGGAGACATTTCATATTTAAAGCAAGCTGAATTTATTCAGCAAAACACCAAATCAATAATGAACTGGGATAATACATTAAACTACAAATATAAAAGCTTAGTGGCTGAAGCTTCAACTATTCATACATTTAATTATAGCTCTGCTAGTAATGGTGCTTGGGTTACATGGTCAAGTGCTGCTAATGCTGAACCTATCGCCAAGATGTACACAAGCTTTGGTAATGCTGATGTAATGGCTTATAAAAATACAAGCATTGATGATTTAAGGGTCTTATTAAATAACGTTGGTTGTGGTGGTAAAGACCATGTTATTTATGAAAATAATGTTGTAAATCAAATTAATTAAAGGAGAAAATCTATGGAAAGGAAAAAAGTGATTAAATTATTAAATGCATCTATTTTATCTTGCTTAAGCGGATTAATGATTGTCAATTCATTAAATAATGTTAAATCATTAAAGCTTAAGGCTACTAATGAAGTAGATGTAATTGCTTTGTCATCTTCTACCGATTGGTTTCAAAGCGAAGCAGGAGAAGGACAAGGCAAATGGAATGTAAGTAATAATGTCGTTTCTGTTGATGCTTTTAATGGCGCATATGCAATTGATGGTGCTACTTACTTAACAAAAAAAGGAACTGCTTTAGGCGATTTTGAATATAAAGCTAATATCAAAATCACTGAATTAAATAAGGTTCAAAATCCAATGGTTGGTATTATTCCTTGGTATTTAGATGATGACAATTACTTATACGTACAATTAAAGTTTACTAATGATTCAAAATATCTTTTATCAAAAGAAGAGCAAAATGATGGATATGCAATTGAACAAGTTATTGTAAGTGGAAAATATGATGGTGAATCAAAATATTATACTGCTACTTCAAAGCAAGAAAACACAACCTATGATTCATTAAATATTCCATCTCTTAAGCAAGCTAAAACTGCTCCAAAAGCAGAAAATGGTCACAATCTAAAGGTAAAATTTGAAAACAATTCGGCAACTGCAACATGCTATAACATTACTGTTTCTTATAATGATGTTGTTGTTGGAACTACATCTGCTTATTACTACAATGCTATTGCTAAAAACTTAAGTGTAGGCTTTATGGCTCAAGATGTTAAAGCTGAATTTAAGGATGCTATTGTTACTGATTATGATGCTACTAATAATAATGTTGTTTTAGCACGTGACTGGAAGGAAAATAATAGCTTTACTTATAGAATATTAAATGGCATTGATGCTTGGACATTTAATGATGATGAATCTATTTCATTTAAAACTGATGCTATTAAACCAAGTGGTGAAAGCAAAGTAAAATCAGAATATGGTGTAAGTGGTTCAAATATTGCAGGATATGATACAAATCGTGGCTTTACTACTAATCCATATAAGGAAGATGCTAATGGCTTACCACAAAACTATGAAGTAAGTGCAACATTTAAAATTGATGAAATTCCTTCATATAGTGGTAAGAAAACTACTCAAGGCTATGGCTTATTAGCTTGGTATAAAAACGACCAAAACTTTGTTGATGTAACATTTAAAAGAACAGTTTCTGGAAGTAAATTAAGTCCAAAAATAACTAATGAAATTGTTTTATTTGGTTGGATTGATTGCTCAAGTTCAACAATTGGTAAAAATGTCTATACATTACCTGCTGACTTTGATTTTACAAGTACTCATAGCTTAAAGGTTTTAAAGAAAAGTACTGGATTTTATGTATATTTAGATAATGGTACTACTCCAATTATTACAAAAAATATTAAAGGGACAGAAACAAATTATTATTATGGCTATGAAGGCTATAATGCTAAATTTACTGCTTCTAAAATTTCATCAAAGGCTATTTATGAAAGCTATGATGAAATATCTGTACTTGATGATAAAAATGAAACATATAGAGTTTCAGCAAAGGATGCTAATAGCTGGAAATTTGAAAATGGTAAGATTTCTTTAAATGCTATTCAAGAAGGACAAGAATTAACAAAAAGATCATATTTATTAAAATCATCAGATATTTCTGATAAAAATATGACTATTCAAATTAAAGCTAATGTAAAGCATGAAAACACTTCATATTCTGAATTAATGCTATCTCCATATGTTATTGATGAAGATAACTATGCTCGTATAGGCCTTGTATTTAAAGATAATAAAACATATGCAAGAGTTAAAGCTTCAACATTAACAGAAGATGATAAGGATGACGATAAAGCTCCAACTCTTACTTTATATGAAACATTAATTAATAATATTGATTTAACAAAAACTATTACACTAAAAGCTGAAAAAATCGATAATACCTTAGCCTTATATGTTAATGGTTCATTAGTCTATGGTAAGGTAATTCCAAATATTAATGTTAAATCTGAGGATTATGGTATTTATGTTTATAACATGAATATCGTCATTGATGAGGTTCAAACTATTGGCTATAAAAAGTATGAGTTAGCTACTGTTGGTGATTGGACTACATCAGGAATGAAATACAATGAATGGACAATTGATGAAAATGGCTATTTAAAGGGCGATGGTACTTACACTAAAGAAATGCTAAAGGATGATGAAGATGCTGCAAAAAACTTTGCTATTAAAGAAAATCCATATAGAGATAATTATGAAATAACTATGACACTTAAGGCTACAGCCCAATCTGAGGCTGAAGATAGACTTGGAGTTGTTATGTGGTATTTAGATGAAAATAACTTTATGCTATTTTACATTGACCATTGGAGATCAGACTCATCTGTTCCAAGAACAACAATTTATGGAAAACTAAATGGTGAAACATTGCCTACAACTTATAACCATGGTGGTTGGTTCTTAGAAGGAGATAATCAATTAGAAAATGGTTTAACCCAAACTGAAGCTTCGCAAGTTACAAATTGGCACACTATTAAGGTTATTAAAAATGGCAATAACTTTACATGCTATGTTGATAGTAAAAATAATGGCTATATTTCATATACAGTAGCAGCAGGACTTCCAAGTATTGAAGGAAAAACAGTATATTCTGGAATTTATACATTTAATGATGAAATTTTGGTATCTGCTTATGATTTAACAAAGGTTGGAGAATTTAAAAATCCTTCAACTCCTTGTGAAGCAAATAAGCCTTATAATGCTTCAATCTCTGCACCGACACTTCCTAAATATAATGAAAATACATATAAGGATGAATTTGATGGAAATGGTGGAGAAGATCCAATTGATCCTGACACACCATCTGAAAATCCAAGTATAGAACCATCTAGCGAACCAAGTGATGAGCCTTCTGTTTCTCAGCCAAACTCAAGCAATGAAGAGCCAACACCTACTAAAAAAGGCTGTAAGGGTGTAGCAATTCCAACTACTGCTTGTCTTTTTGGCTTACTTGCTACATTATCTGCTTTAAAGAAAAAAAGAAAAGAAATTTAATATTTAAATAGAAGTGGTATTTCTATTTAATATCACTTCTATAAAATATATACATTTTTTAAAAGGAGGAAAGTTTAACTATGAAAAAATGTTTAAAAGCTTTATTTGCTGTTGCTTTAGGACTTTCTTTACCATGCACTTTATTAAGTAATCCTATTAAAACTATGGCTTTTGAAGACTTTGTAAATGAGGATGGTAACACTCAATATGGTTACTATTTAGTTGCAAATGAAACAAACCAAAAAATCTGGGAATTCGATGAAGAAACTGGTGAAGTTAGTTATTGTTGGGCAGGAGATGGTGATATAGCACAACAAAGAGTATATAACTATGCTATAAGAAATTTACCTATTGAACAAGATGATACTTACACTGTAAGTGCAACGTTTACTCCTGATATTGATTCAGATTTATCTGCTGAAAGAACATATGGTATTGTATGCTGGTATCAAGATGCAGACAATTATTTAATTTACTGGATGCAGCAAAAAACAGCAGGAGATTGGTCAGGGCAATTCTATGGAAGAGTTGGCGGTCAATTAAGACACATGTGGATGCCTAAAAAGTATAATGGTTCAATTCCTTATATGGATGCTTGGTTAAGAGGCGAATATTATGATATGTGGTGGGATCAAGCTGCTTATACACATCCAGCTTTATTAAATCAAAGAAACATTTTACTTACCACTACTATTGGCTTAAAGGTAGTATCTAGTATAGAAGAAATAACTGTTGCTAATGAAACATTAAAATGCCGTAAATTTGAACTACATCAAATCGTTAATAATGTTGATCATTTAAGCTGTGAATTTTATGTAAAGCAAATTAATGAAAATTCTGGTGAATTCTATACTGGTGTATATTCTGAAATGTTTAATGTTGGTATTTCATCATTTAATATAAACTGTGAAAAAACTGATTTTACAAAGAAAACTGTCGAAGCTATTAACGCTTTACCTAGTAGTGTTAGTAATGTTTCACAAATTAATGATATTATAAAAGCTAGAAAAACTTTTAATGGCTTATTATCATATCAAAGTCAATTAGATGAAAGTATAGTTACTAAGCTTGTAAATGCAGAAAATGCTGTTGGTACATATGTTGATAATGTTATTTTAGCTTTAGATGCTAAAAAGAAAACTTTCGTAAGCGATGTTGAAGCTGCATTAAATTTATATGAATCTTTAACTAGCGACCTTCAAGAAAAGGTTAGTAAAACTGAGGAGCTATCAAAAGCAATTGAAGCTGCTAAAAATTGGGTTGATCCTAGTGACAAACCATCAATTGAACCAAGTCAAGAACCATCAATTGAACCAAGCCAAGAGCCATCAATTGAGCCAACTGATGAAATTAGCAGTGTATCTTCAAGTGAGCCTAGTGAGACTCCATCTTCAAGTGAAATAACAAATAGTAGTACTAATAATAATTCTTCAAATGAAGAAAAACCAAATGAAAATAAAAAGGGCTGTAAGGGTAGTTCTACTGTTGGCCTTATGAGCTTACTATTAATGACTATGTTTGTATTTAAAAAGAAAAAATAATTGAAAGGATAAAATAAAAATGAAAAAGTCAAATACTATTAGATTTTTTTCGGCTTTAGCGTTAGTTTTTACTTTAGCATCATGTAACAATAACAATATTGATACTCCTATAACTCCTAGTCATGTTCACACTTTTGATACTACAATATCAAAGGATGACACATATCACTGGTATAATTCAACATGTAATCATGAAGAGACTGTTGTTAAACAAAAACATAATTATAATGAAGGAACAATTGTTAAATTCCCTACAGAAAATGAAGCTGGAGCTAAAACATTTGTATGTAAGGATTGTGGATATGTAAAAGAAGAAACTATTGAAAAAGTAGCTCATACTCATAAATTTGAAGCTAAATGGACTGTTGATGAAAATCATCACTATCATGCTTCAACTTGTGGACACGATGATACAATAATTAAAGAAAATCACGATTTTACTATTGGCGTTATTACAACTTTCCCAACTGAGGAAAATGAAGGTGTAAAAACTTATACATGTAAGGTATGTCAATATAAAAAGACTGAACCAATTAGTAAGCTTTCTCACACTCATACGTTTGATAGTGCATGGACTAGTGATGAAAATTATCACTATCATGCTTCTACTTGTAATCATGATGATACAGTTACTAAAAATGAGCATGTTTATGATTTAGGTGTCGAAGGAAAAGTAGTTAATGGTATTTATGAAACTACATATACTTGTGTTATTTGTGGACATACAAAAATAACTAAAACTGATGCTAGAGTTTATGAAAGCAAAAACTGGATGCAGGTTGGTGATCCTAAATCTTATTATTTTGAAAATGATGCTATTTATTCTTTAAATAAGGAAGATATCGGAAAAGATAAGGAACATTTCATTTTCGATGGCCACGATTATTTAATAAACAAACAAGAACTTGGAGCTAATTATACAGTTTCTGTCGATTTAAAGGGAACATACGAATCTAATGTTGATGTTGAAATGGACGCTGGACTTGTTGCTTATTATTTAGATAATGATAATTATGTTGTTATTGGTGTCAAATGGGCTAGTTGGGATAGGCCACATGAAATTCGTTCTATATTTATGAATGCTAAAATCAACGGTCAAACTACATCTGCTGATATTTGGACAGATAATAATGGTTCATATCCCGCTGATGGCGCAACTTTAACAGTTACTAAAACTGGAAAGAAATATGATGTTAGCTTAACAAATTGCTATGGTGGATATTCAAAATCTGGTAATTTTACAATAAATGGTACAGATACTAAAACTGCTAAAGCTGGTTTATATGCAGCTAATGATTTAGTTGAATTTAAAAACTATAATGCAAGTAGCTTTGAAGTATCAACTATTACTAATTACAATGCTAAAATTGATGGTGTTTCATATGTATTATCACTTGATTCTAAAGATAACACATTTACATTAAAATATGATAAGACTACTTTAACTGGTACTTATAGTGCTAATGGTAGAAATATTACACTAAAATTTGCTGATAATTCATTAAAATATGCTAAGGTATATGATTCTAACAACACATTTGAATTCTATACTCCAGAAAATGCTGATGAAAATGCTATTGTAATTGATGGTACAAAGGGTAAAAAATCACAAGCTGTTAAAGAAAATATTATTGGTGATTACACTATGGAATTTAACTATTTAGGAACACTTGCTGAAGCTGGTCATGCGATTAAAGTTGGCTTTGATGCTTATTATATTGATGAAAATAACTACATTGAAGTTTATCTTGAATGGTCAGCTAGTGAAAGAGGACATGAAATTAGATGTGTTCAAATCACTGGTAAAATTAATGGTGAGCATGTTGGTTGGAATGATATTTGGTGTGATGGTTCTAATAGATTAGTTGCTGATGGTGGAAAATTAACTGTTACTAAGACTAATAAAACATTTACTGCTAAATTAGTTAGTGGTTCATTTACTAAAGAAGGAAGCGCTACTATTAATGCTTTAGATACATCAAAAGCTTATTCAACTAGATTTTATGCTGATGGAGATAAGATTTCATTTAGTAAGGTAGATATCTATCAAGATATTTCAAATGATTACAATGTTTCAGGCCATGGTGCTGAAAGTGCAATTTTAAGAGATACTGGTATTGTTTTAAATAATGCTAAAGCTATTAGTAAAGCTACATTAAATGGTGATTACACTACGACATTTGATTATATAGGAACTATTGCTGAAGCAGGTCATGCGATTAAAGTTGGCTTTGATGCTTATTATATTGATGAAAATAATTACATTGAAGTTTATCTTGAATGGTCAGCTAGTGATAGAGGACATGAAATTAGATGTATTCAAATCACTGGTAAAATTAATGGTGAGCATGTTGGTTGGAATGATATTTGGTG
>OIWT01002635.1_pt1 | contig 18022 bp, 29 predicted proteins | sample 1587701 | NCBI WGS metagenome assembly OIWT01 (sample SAMEA3888904, study PRJEB22519) | human gut metagenome | biome: human gut; feature: human-associated habitat; material: faeces | place: Denmark | collected 2009
AGCACAGCTCGTACGACTCCAGTGACTGCTCCAGGCACGGGTTCCCGCCCTTCACCTTGATGTCCTTGTCGTTGCGCGGGTCGCCCATGCGCCCGTAGTGCCGCATGTTCTCCAGCCACGCCAGGCCCGGCTCGCCGCTCTTGGTGATATGCTCCGCGATCTTCGTGTAGTCCATGCCGATGCGCGCGAACACCGAGTTGTTCGACGTCCACCCGTACGCCGCGCGGTGCGGGTTCTTCTCGTAGTCCTTCAAATCCAAAAACGCCTCGTCGCCCTCCTCGCCGAACGCGATCTCCGCCGCGCGGATGTTGCCGATGCCGATCACGCACTTCCCGATCAGGTTGAACACGTCCGTGATCACCGTGCTCGACAGCTTCTGACCCACCTCCTTGTCCAGGCACGCGCTCAGCGCCTTGTGCAGCTCCATCAGCGGGCCCGGACCGCTGCTCTTGCCACCGTACGTCTTCAGCACCTCGCCCGCCTTGCGGATGTGGCTATAGTCGAAGCGCAGTGTCGGCAGCAGCGTGCCCTCGCTCCCGAAGTAGCTCTGCAGCAGCGCGCCCACGGAGTGCACCCAGCCCTCGCGGCTGTCCTCGATGACGTACACCTGCTCCTGATTCCGGTCCGGTCCCTGTGCGTCACGCCACGCTTTGATTCCCACCAGGATCGTCAGCTTCCCGGCGCCCTTGCAGTCGAAGCCCACGCCCACTCCGAGCATCGTCGCGTCCATCAGAAACTCGAAGGGCAGCGTGAGGTCCTTGTCGATGTCCTCCGTCGACACGAAGGCGCAGTTGTTCAGCGCCGCAGCCAGATTCTTCTGGTGAACCTGTTTGTGAGAGCCGCGCGGCAAAACCCACGATATCCGTTCCCATGCAGTAGAGGCCTCTGCCGGGAGGCAGGAACTTCATCCGGAAGATCAGGTCGTACATCTCCTGCGCCGATCGCTGGCCCTGTTCCGCATTCCAGCCCAGCTGGTTCATGTTGATGTGGTTCATCTGGATCGAGTAGGTTCCCTCCACCACGCGGCGCACGGTCTGATACCAGCGCTCGCGCTTTCCATTGATCACGCGCGAGTACGTGCGGCGGTAGATCGTCTCGCCCAAGCCGTTGAAGCCGAATGGGGGCGGAATGCTCTTGTACTTCTCCACGAACGCGTCGTCCAACTTGAATGTGTACTCCATTCTCGCTGTGCAGGTGAGTCGGATTTCCCTCTTTTGGAACCGAAATAATGAGTCGTTTGAAATCGGAGCCAAAAAGAGGGCGGCAATCCAAGCGGCGGCGCGGCTCCTGGCGGGCAATTTGTACTGCCAGAATGACTGCAGCGCGCAGGAATTAGGGGACATTTGGTGCCGTACCCAATTATTGCTTCTCGCTTTTGCGCGATCTTCCCCTCTTCCCACTCCGCAGTCACGCGCAATGCAGTGCAAGAAGACCGTTCTGCCGGCAATCGCCGTTCTTCTCATGGGATACACTCTATACTGTCTGTACGCCTCCTGCGGTGGTTGTGACTGTAGCAATCGATTTCCCGTACCCTCGGTCGAGCAGCTGTCCTCCCGGCGGAATTCGGGCATCTCGGTTTGGTTTCTTGCTTCGCTATCACCACAGGTGTTTTGGAACGCTCCCTTCCTGAGTGGTGGGGGATACTGCTCCGAAGCCATCTCCCTCGTCCGCGCCCTTGACAAGCGGGGTTTTGACGTTCACATTCAGCAGGTTGGAATGTGCACTGTGTGTGACGCATAGCACGGCGATTCTGTGAATCAGGAGTTCATTTCGGGCCTTTCCGGAGATGTGGGGATGCATTGTAGTGTTAAGACGTAGGAGCAGCGCACCCTCTGGAGGCTGATCAACAAGACGCCTCGGAATCGTCAGCCCACCACCATCGAAGTGTGTCACAGCGAGCCCGGCGCGTGGAAGCCGGCGGACTACGCCACCAGCGAGTGTCCCCAGTTCTCCAGCGAGGAAGCGTACCACGTGGGGCGGACGATGTTCGAGACGGACCGCATTCCGAAGGGCTGGGCGAAGAAGATGAACCGCATGGACGAGGTGTGGGTGCCCTCCGCCTTTATGAAGGAGGTGTTCGAGCGTGGAGGCGTCCGCCACATCCGCGTGGTTGGCGAGTCCGTTGACACTGCCTTCTTTCGTCCCATTCCTTCCCTCTGGGAGTGTGAGGGTGTGTCTGAAGCGTCCAAAACGGATGAGAGTGTGCATGAGACAACCGCAAAGGAAACAACAACAAAGGAAGCAACCACAAAGAAAACTCCAAGCGTGGTGGAAGACCCGGCAAACACACTAAACATCACGCGCGCGTACCTCTTCGACGAGGTGTTCGAGCGCCACCCGCTGCACGGCGTGCACACGCACGTGTTCCTGGCGCTGTTCAAGTGGGAGTACCGCAAGGGCTGGGACCTGCTGCTGGACATGTACTTCTCCGCCTTCTCCCGACAGGACCGCGTCTCGCTCTTCATCGTCACGCAGGAGTACCACGAGGAGCGTTGGGTCGTCGCTCGCCCTTCACCGTAGACCCCATCCAGCAGCAGGTGGACGCCTTCATCGCGCAGCGCTTCGCCGCACGCCGCAGCACGCTGCCGCACTTCAAGATCGTCACCGCCTACACGCCGCAGGCGTTCCTCCCCTACTTCTACAACCTCGTGGAGCCCGCGCGGAGGCGTTAGCAATAGGCGACGGCGGTGGTGCTGCCCACGCGCGGCGAGGGCTGGGGCCGCGTGGCGCAGGAGGCGATGGCGTGCGGGCGCGTGGTCATCACGACGGCGTACGGCGGCGCGCTGACGTTCGTGAACCAGAACAACAGCATCCCCATTGCGGTGGAGAGATTCGTTATGTTGGACGGGGAGGGTGAGGCGTAGGTCCCCATTCAGGACGGAGCCTTCCGTGGACATCAGCTGGTGGAGCCGAATCGGGAGGCGTTTATCGCGGCGATGAAGTCCGCGCTTCAGAACAGGGAGAGAATGAGGTTGCTGGGCGAAGAAGCGCGGAGGAACATGGTGGAGCAGTATTCGGAGGAGGTGTTCGGAGAGGCGCTGGAGAGGGAGCTCTGGAGGATCCAGGACATCATGCGAGAGAGAGGCATGGTGACCGACTTGTAGAATACGTCCGTTTCTTTGTTAGACAATTGTGTTCATGAGCGCCCCAACGAAGGTAGCTCCCACGGTTGAGATCCTCAGCGATAGAAAATCGGCGTGAAGGACTTTGTTTTCGGAGAGCAGTTGGGCGAAGGAGCGTACTCGAAGGCACTGGCATTCCGATGCATTCACCCCTAGGTCCTCTTTGCGCAGAAGAAGGACACGAAAGAGTACTATGCCGTGAAGATCGTGAACAAGCGCTTTATCCAAAAGGTGGTCGTCTGAATCCTGTCAGTCATCGCGTAGGAGGGGAAATCACAATCGGTCATGTCCGAACGGACAGCGCTTCTTCGTTTTAAGCATCCTCTCATTTCGCAGCTCTTCTACTCCTTCCAGGTAATGATCGAATCCTGGCATTCATCATAGGATCCCGAATCCCTGTATTTTGTGATTCAGTATTGCCCGGGAGGGGATTTGGCCTCCATGATCAAGTCATGTCTTCCTTTGGTGCTGATGTGTAGGAGCTTTCGTGATCAGGGGAAAATGTGCCCGATTCGCGTCGTTCAGTTCTATGCTGCAGAAGTGCACTCCCCACTCTTCTCCTCACGAGTAGATCCTTCTGGCCCTGGATTACATTCACACAACCCATCACGCCGTTCATCGTGATCTGAAGCCGGAGAACGTGCTTCTTCAAGAGTCCGGACACATCGCGCTCACGGACTTCGGAACGATTCTCTTCCTGGACGACGTGAAGCCGTCAGCGAGCGAATCGGACAAGAAGCGCAGTCGCGGGTACACCTTCTGCGGCTCCAGTTCCTACATCTCTCCGGAAGTGTTGAATGGGAGTGTCGCCTCCTTCAGCTCCGACTTCTGGGCATTTGGTTGCATTCTATACGAACTGCTCACGGGATCCGTCCTCTTCAGCGAGGAAAACGAGTTTGATGTCTCGCATCGTTGTGAGCCCTAGCTACCTGATCTTCGAGAAGATCACCGCATTTGACGTGAAGGACCTCGAGTTCCCCGCTTCGGTCCCCGAGCAGGCACGCGTACCGGTTTCCATCCTCGATTCACGGTAGGACCTGATTCAACGCCTCCTGCAGCAAGATCCCGAGAAGCGAATTGGTGCGCACGATTCTCAACCCCTCTTCGTTTCTTCTTTTCTTCTTCATCCCCGATAGAATCATCCCTTCTTCGCAGGCGTCAACTTCACCACGCTCCCCACTGTCAGTGCGCCGTATTTTCCTCCGCCCAAACCGCTTCCCTCGCTTGAGGTGCGGCTTGTCATTCTTCGTCATGACTAGAACGCCTTCTTCGCCGACGATTTGGCCTATGCTGCCGCCGCGCGCATCAGTGTCGTTTCTGCAGAGAAGGAACTCCCCAAACCCCCGTGTCCGACGCACACTGCTGTCCCGGAGCGCGACGACATGCACACGGGGATCGAAATGCCGCCGCAGAGTCTGCAGAAGGACTTCCAGGTGCCGCTGGACCAGGTGACCTCCACCGACCTGCCGAACAGCCAGCTGCAGCTGCGCCAGTTGGCCTTCACCGCGGGGAATCTGCCGTCCGTGAAGGCCATTCGGCAGTCGCGAGACACGCCGTTGGAGAAGGAGTGCCGGGAGTACCTGGACACGACGGAGGAGATTCTGTACAGCAGCACGCTGCTGCGGGGGAAGTGCTTCTCGGTGTACCAGTACATGGTGGGACGATTAGGGAGGAGTGAGAGATAGTTGGTGCTGACGACGAGTCCGCGCATGTTCTGTCTGAACATGCACAACGGCAAGCTGATTCTGAACCTCACGATGAAGGAGGTGGGGAATGTGGTGGCTCTCACGGATCGTTGTTTTTCGTTCGAGGATTTGGTTGTCAGCGCTTATGTAATTTGTGAGGCGTAGAACCGGAAGAAGTATGTGTTTCGGAGCATCAAGGGAGACGTGAACATGTGGGTGGAAACGCTCCGGTCGATGATCCAGTACGTGAGTTGCAAACTGTAATATGGTCCTGCTTTGTTCCCACCACAATTGTGCAATGAGTGAGGAGCCCGAAAAGTACTTCCTCGGAGACACGGTTCCGCGTTCTGGATGGCCGCAGTCATCACTAGATTCAGCCTGGACAGCCCCTCGACATTGCTCTCCTCTGCCGATCCTTCACCCTTACAAATGTACGTGTAAGTGCAATGGGTATTAAATGCAGATAGCGCTGGCCTCCCTTCCCTCGTCCTCGGCAATCACCGTTGTGAAAGCTACTGTCGAAGAGAAAACCATACCCATCGCATATCTGTCGCGCCGTAAGGTGAATGAAGGAATGTTACGCGCAGGAAACCCGCAATGTCGCCTGAACATGGACTTTACTCCCCAGAAGATGTCGGTTCGGCTCGAAATTGACGGGACGACTCCGGTCCACGTGCTCGGCTATGTCCACGATGTGGATGTCGCCAGTCTGAATGCTCTGAAGCGCCAGATGGGTCTGGACCAACCGACTGAGTTGTCTCCCTTCGATCCGTTCGATGTACAAGTCATTGTTGTTTATTCTTCGAATCGTAGGGATACACGCCCTTGGGAGAGTACGTCCGCTACAAGGACGTGACGGTGGGAACGGGTGCCATCCCGATGAAGGGAGAGCGAGTGGCGATCGCGTTCACGGCCATTGGCTTGTTTCATGGGTAGGTACACGATCGTACTGCCGAACGGAGTGGAGATCCACTCCAAGGACAAGCAGAACCTTCCCATTAAGACGAGAGTGCAGGTGGCAGTGGCGAAGATGTGTCCCGGTGTGGACAAGGTGATTCAGAGTGTGTGTGGAGGTGCTGTGTGAGGAGTAGCGATGCGAGAGGGAGGCGAACGAGTCGCCGTGATCCGTCCCGAGTGGGGATATGGGAAGAAGGGGATGAAGACGGCGTCGATTCCTCCGGATTGCACGTTCCGGATCCAGGTGAAGCTGTTGCGGTGTCTATGGCGTGTTTGTAACAAACCCACGTATGCATTCTTCGGGAACGTGTCCTTCTTCACGTCCAGCTTTCCATCCTTGAGCGTATATGTGAACACGTTGATTGCCGACGGGATGAGCGACAGCAACACGAAGCTGGGACCCTCCACTCTACCACTCACAGCCCTCTCCCTCACGCACCCTTCCGCCTTCGCAGCACCTGTCACAGAGCCGGGCGCCGCATACACCACACCGTCTCTCTGCTCCACCACCACCTTCTCATCGCCATACACAACGATATCCGCCTTTTCCTATGCAATTATGCATAACTCACACAGACTACCTTTTTCGCAATCCAGCTTCGGTTTTCCTCATTCACGAAGAGCAGCGAAGAGGCTTCCACGCCAACGATTTTGTACCCGGCAACCTCCTTGCAGATCCGATCGGTCACTCCCTCCGTCTATCCATAACGGCGAAGACGAGCAAACACGTAATCGGCGCAGGATTGCAGGAAGTAGACGTTCGGACAGATGCGCTTGAAGAAGTCCACCTCCTTGCTCGTGTACATATTGCCCGTCAGAATCACCGAGTTGAACTTATCGGGAACCTACGGATCACAGCGCGGAAAACGCACGGACAAACATCTTCTTGAACATTTCGGGGAAATCCTTCTCCAGGAAGGGAATACACGCATCGCCCACGACCAAGACAAGCTACGGCTCATCCGCCGACAAGTGTATCCACTTCACCAAACTTTGACATGATGAGGAACACTGAACACTCGCTGTTTCTTTGCCTTTCCGAATGGAAAAAATCGCTCCTGCTTCGGGACGACCCAAAGGGGCGCCATTTTGTCGTAATGAGTGTCCCGATTGAAATCGCGAGATATGTCCCAGTGGCTGTATTTCTCCCTGCTTGATTTGGATATTTGCACCACAGCGATCATGTAGAAGAAACGAGCATAAATCTATTCTCCAGTCACAAATGTTCCGTCGTAAGCAAAAGGAAAGCAACGCTCCTCCGGGTATTGGTGGAGGCAGCCGCGCCAAGCAGACGCGTGCCGAGAAGCAGGCGGAAGCCATCCAGAAGGCCGCGCAGCCCAAGAAGAGAGGTGAGGTGAACGAGCTGATGGCCGTAGTGAGTTGGGAGGCGGACTCACGGCGTAGTTGCTGAACAACCCCGATGTGCAGAAGAACGTGGTGCAGCTCCGTGAGGTGATGCGCAAGGTGATCAACTTCTCCACTATGGGTGTGGACATGTCGAAGCTCTTCACTCCCGTGATTATGGTCGGCGAGGGCGGTTGGCGTCACCGGTAGATCTCCATCACCAAGGATATCGTGGTGAAGAAGATGACGAACCAGTTCCTCGTCACCTACGCCAAGCAGAACCAGGACCTGGCCATTCTCGCCATTAACACCTTCGAGAAGGACTGCCGCGACGAGAACCCCACTGTGCGCGGCATGGCCCTGCGTTCGCTGTGCTCGCTGCGTCTGAAGACCGTGGTGGAGTACGTCATTCCCTGCCTGGAGCGCGGCCTGGTGGACCAGAGCGCGTACGTGCGCCGCAACGCCATCATGGGCGTGCTGAAGGTGTACCACATCGAGAAGGAGCGCATCCGCGACAGCAACCTGGTGACGGCGCTGCAGAACCTGGTGCTGGACACGGACGCGCTGGTGGTGACCAACGCGCTGCTGGCGCTGAAGGAGATCACGGGCGACCTGCCGAAGACGAAGGCGCTGATCCACCACCTGCTGAACCGCCTGAACGACTTCAACGAGTGGTGCATGTGCATCGTGCTGGACCTGGTGTCGCAGTACCAGCCCGAGAACGAGACGGAGCTGTTCGGCATCATGAACCTCCTGGAGCCGTTCCTGCGCTACCACAACACGGCCGTCATCCTGGCGACCACCAAGGTGTACCTGTCCTTCACGGAGAACATGCCGCAAGTGTTCCAGCAGGTGATGTCGCGCCTGAAGCAGCCGCTGCTGACGCTGATGGCGAGCAACATCCCCGAGGTGGCCTACTGCGTGCTGGCGCACATGAAGCTGCTGCTGCGCAAGTGCAAGGAGACCTTCCACGACGAGTTCCGCCAGTTCTACTGCCGCTACAACGAGCCGACCTTCATCCAGCAGATGAAGATCGACATCCTGCCCATGCTCGCCACGGAGACCAACTTCGTGGACATCCTCAACGAGCTGAAGGAGTACGTGCCCGGCGGCGAGGAGGTCACCTCGCGCGCCGCCATCCGCGCCATCTGCCAGCTGGGCCTCTCGCTGGACAGCGCCCACACGCGCTGCTTCGAGACGCTGATCGACTTCTTCGACATGGACGTGGACTACATCCGCTCCGAGACGATGATCGTCATGCAGGACATGCTGCGCAAGCACCCCGACAACGCCGAGGAGGTCATGGAGCACGTGCCGCGCATCCTCCGCAAGACCGAGGACCCCAACGGCCGCGCCGCCTGCCTGTGGCTGATCGGCACCTTCCCCGACTTCTGCGCCGACGCGCCGTACATCATCGAGCCGCTGATCGACGACATCGAGGAGCAGAAGAGCAGCTGCGTGCGTCTGGAGCTGCTCACCACCGCCGTGAAGCTCTTCTTCCGCAGAGCGCCCGAGGTGCAGGCCATGCTGGGCCGTCTGTTCAAGAGTCTCAGCGAGGACGACGCCACGCCCGATATTCTGGACCGCGTGCACATGTACTACCGCCTGCTCATGAACGACGTGGAGTCCGCGCGCCGCGTGATCGACACCACCGAGAACGGCGTGCAGAGCTTCGTGGAGATGGACGAGCAGCTGGTCAAGACGTTGTTCGCCGAGTTCAACACGCTCTCCGTCATCTACGAGAAGCCCGCCGCGCACTTCATCACCACCAAGGAGCTCGTCGTGCCCGACCTCGGCTACGACAACGACGAGGAGGTCGACGACGGCGAGGGCGAGGCTGCGGAGTACGCCGCGCCTGCCGCGCCCGCTGACATGGGTGCCATGGGCGGCATGGGCGGCATGGACGCTATGGGCATGGCGGCGCCGAGCGAGCCCGCGGCTGCTGGCGGCTTCGACGACTTCATGAACTTCGGCAGCGCGCCGGCGACCGGCGGCATGGACGACTTCATGGGCATGGGCGCGACGTTCGCGTGCGACCCGAACCCCACGACGGACCGCGGCGCCTTCCAGCAGAAGTGGACGACGCTACCCGAGGCGCACACGGAGACCTTCCAGATCCCCAGCGCGCCGACGGACCCCAAGATGATCGAGTCGAGCCTGCAGATGTACAACATCGCCTTCGTGGCGAACGGCTACATGGGACAGGTGATGAAGATCTTCCTGGTGGCCTACCACGCCGGCAAGGCCTTCGAGACGGAGCTGCTGGTCGCGCAGAACAACTGCAAGATCACCGTGAAGACGGAGGAGCCCGAGCACGTGAACGATTTCGTGGAGATCCTGAAGAGTGCTCTGAACTCGCTGTAAGTTGCAATTGCGTTGGGTGTTTGTTCCTTACTTTTGTTGTGGTGGTGTGTTTATTGTGTTTTATGAGGACAGCCACATTCTCCTTTCCATGTTGAGCCGGTTCACTTCTCGTTGCCTCCCCGCATTAAACGGGTGTCTCGTGCAGAGCCGAGTGATTGTGCGCGGCGCTTACCAAGTTCCTGGGAATGACAACAACTACGAGCAGGTTCCCTTTCCCTCTCCTTGCGCTGATGGAATAGACTGCGATCGATGCGATGGTCACGCTGAAGGAGCTGAAGGTCCTTCGCTCGCTGATTCCCAAGGTGGACTACGTATTCGGTTGGAGCTTCCAGCTGATGGTGTAGCAGCTCAAGAACTACCACTTCCCCAACTCCGTGCGCAAGCATGTGCTCACCCGGAGTATCTTGCCCAGCATCAAGACGAAGGAGTATATATACAAGGTGAAGGCTCGGCTTGAGAATGAGAAGCTGCGGGAGTGGGAGTATCACGCAATAATGATGCGTAGGGTTTGCAACAACCACATTGATCCGATGAACCGATATAATGAAGAATACTCCTTGTACTGCCGTGTTTGTTTGATATGTGCTGTTCTTTTTGCGGAAGTTGCTCTCCATTCGTTGTTGTTTTGTGGGGAGTGTCGTTATTCTCCAACATACCCCTTATTCACTATCCCATTCCTTGAGGTGAATCCATTCCAGTTCATTCCCTACAAGCATCTCTGATGGGCAGAATGCACAACAAACACACCACAAATCGGGGTGGACCGAGTGGAAGCAATCCATATACGTCTCATAGTCAATCACGCCATCCTTGCTGTCGCTGCGCGCCATCTCCTGAATCAGCAGCAGCTCCTTCACCGGCACGCCCATCGTGATCTCCGTCGACACCTTGGCGATCACCTCCTCGCTCATGCCGCCCGCCTTGCGCAGGATCTCCGCCACCTCCTTCGGCTCGTACGCCACGGGGATGTCCAGCACCACGTTGAACGGCTACGCCTCATCCCTCCGCCCCACACGCACGTCCATCAGACCCAGCTCCTCCATCGCGTTGCGCTGCGAGGTCGTCGCCACCACCATCAGCTTGCGGCCCTCCGTCGGCGGCACCTTCTTGATCAGCACCAGCAGCGCCTGCAGCACCGTGTTGCTGAAGCGCGGGCCCAGCCGCACGTACTCCACCAGCCGCTCCAAATCGTCCAGAATGATCATCGACAGCGGCGACTTGTACGCGTCCTGGAAGATCGCCGAGATGCGGCTCGCCTTCGCGCTGTCGCCCAGGCCCAGCAGCATGTCCGCCGAGATGAACTTCACGAACGGGAACTGCGACTGCACCGCCAGGTACGCCGCCAGCGCCGTTTTGCCGCAGCCCTGAATGCCGTTGAGGCAGACGGACAGCAGCGGCGTGTGCTCGCTCGTGCGCACCTGCTCCACCATCGTCATCAGCTCGCCGTACAGCTTCTTGAACTCCTCGCCGTACTCGATGATGCCGTTGCGATAGCGAATCGACAGCTCGTCCTTCTCCAGACCGAACGCCGGCTGCACCTCCTTCAGCGCCTTCATGAAGTCGTCCCACGTGACGCGCATCTTCTCCGGGTCCATGTTCACCTTCGTCAGATTGTTGATGTCCACCTCGCGCTCCAGCGCGAACGACGACGCGCTCTTCACCAGGCCCTCCAGCTCCGCGCCCGTGAAGTTCTTCGTCAGGTCCGCCAGCTTCGCCAGATCCACGTCGCTCGCCAGGAAGCCGTTGCTCTTCATCGTGTTCGTGTGGATGCCCAGGATCTGCACGCGGCCCTCGAACGTCGGCAGGCCGATCTCCACGTGCACCTCCAGACGGCCGGGTCGCAGCAGCGCAGGGTCGATCAGGTCCTTGCGGTTCGTCATGCCGATGATCAACACGTTGTTCAGCGCGTCCACGCCATCAATCTTCGACAGCAGCTGGTTCACGATGCTGTCGTGAACGCCCGTGCCGTCGCCCGCGCCGCCACGCGCCTTGCAAATGGCATCAATCTCATCGAAGATGATGATGTGGAGATCGGAGTTGTCGCCCATCTCTTCCTGCTCCTTCTCTGCGTCCTCGAACAGCGCGCGGATGTTCGCCTCCGACTCGCCCACGTACTTGTTCAGGATCTCGGGTCCGTTCACCACCTTCGGCTCGTGCGCGTTCAGCGCCTTGCCGATCTGTCGCGCGATCAGCGTCTTGCCGCAGCCGGGCGGGCCGTACAGCAGCATGCCGCGCACGTGCTTGATTCCCATCTTGCGAAGCACTTCGGGCGGGAACACACGCGACGCGAACGCACGGCGGAATATGTCGGCGAACTCCTTGTCCAGGCCGCCGATGCCCATCGCCTGGAAGTTGAAGCCCCGCTCGAAGAGGCGGCTGTTTCCGCTGCTGGCGCCGCCCTGAATGCGCAGCGCCGCGTCCTTCTTCTTCTTGAACAGCAGCGTGCTCGCCTTCACCAGCTGCCCGCACGGACGACCGATCGACACCTACGGTGAAGGCGGGAGAGAGAAGTCACCTCCTGCTTCTCGCCATCCAGCTGGATGAACTCCATGCCCATGCACTGCAGGCGCAGCGCCAGGCCCTCCAGCTGCACCACCATCTAGAGGTGAGGGGAGGAGAAGAGGAATACAAGCTGGTCGGTGGTGAACATCTGGCGGCCGTAGAGATCCTTCATCATGGTCGTCAGCTTGTCGCAGTCCACGTCAATGGGCTAGTTGTGAGGAGTAGGGAAGGAGGAATGCCTTTCCGCTGTTGTTCTTCTTGAGGAGGTCCATCTCGAAGGTCACGTTGTTGATCACGCGGATCTGATCCTCGGGATAGACATCCACCTCGATGTCCTTGTTGTTCGCCAGCTGCGCGCACATTCTCTGCAGCATGCCAAACGCCATGGTGTGCTTGTCCATTCCGTCGAAGGGTCTACAATGGTAATGACGAGAGAGAGGGAATCACCTGGCGGTGAACACGAAATCGTTCACCTTCACCAAAACGCCGGGATTGGTGTCGTCGATCTTTCCCGCGCTCTCAGCAAGCTAGATATGAGGATTCGGAGAGGCGAAAGACTTTGTTGTAGTCGTGCTCGCTAACGTACACGCAATTCGTATAGCTAAGGAGAATGAGTGGGAGATTGGATCCTACGCAAGGTTGCTGTTGGGCAACGAAACCACCTTAAATGTTCTGGGCATTGGAATCCGTTTTGTGGAGATAATCGGGGGTGAACACATGACGGAAATTGGGGGTGTTTTGGAAATGAGGATGCGATGGAGATTCCAATCGCATCACACAGTGCATTCATTCAGTAACCATGGAGTAGAATATAAGGGGACTTCTATTGTGCAGAGAGGAATCACCATTGTGAAGAACGGATTTGAACAAACAAAGGCATGATGGATGTTCTTTCCTCTTCATCTGCAAAGAAACCATTTCCATGTAGTGAATCAGTACAGATCGCTTATCACTGCTCTGTTTATTCTGCCCTTCTGGGATCTCCTTCTTCTGCACTTCTGCGGGCATTTCATGAAGCCGATCCTGAAGACTGACAATCACTTCCTGATCCTTTTCATTATGCAATCTAGTTATTCATACGACTCTGTGTATTTCTCTCAAGGACTTTAGCTCTTCTGTCAAAGCCCTACACGTCAATGGGCAACAACACTGTCGACTCCTTTTCTGTATTCAGCCTCTTTTGTTGCTGCACGTAAAACGCACTATTCTTATCACTTCCAGCCCCCTCTCTCGCATTCTAATCCTCACCTTTCACCATTTCACAATCGCTACCTTCATCTTTATTGCTGTGATTTCATGTTCCAATTCTTCAATCCGTGCATGAAGTGCCTGCTGCTCTGATTGGGTATCTTCTGCTTATCAGCATTGGAATGAAGGGAACGAACTCATTGCATTCTCCAGTTGAGAAATGTACGCATTCTGCGTTTGCCATTCAACCGACTCAAAACCTTCCAATTCCCTCTACGCACCATCAAACCACAACCATAGACACACCTGAAAGTCGTTCTCCAGAGTGGAATAGGGAACACAACTCATGGAGTCAAATGGAAAATGAGAAGGAATAGAGACCTTTTCAACAAACAATTGAGCAGTAAACGACGTCAGACACTATACAGAACCAACAGGCCTCAGAAGAAAGGAAGCATCATCTGGTACACCGGCTTATCCGTTTGGAGAGCTCCCAGATACACCATGAAGGGGATGAATCCATAGAAGAGGGCAGTCTACGAAATGACGCTTTGGCAGCAAATCCCACAACTCCCAAGTTGTAAACCTTTCCAGACAACTCCTTCAGAGCGGCCTTCACCTTTTCACTCTTCTTCGCCATAGAAACAGGATGTGAGTGGGGAAAAACGGAAGTGGAAGGAACGATCAAAACCCGATCACTCTAGCAGAGGAGAGTAATCGCAGATGGAGCAGTACGCATATAGGGAGGACATTGCGATCAATTTGGCGGACGCCACGAGTGATGGATTGCTGCTTGGTTCCCCATTAGGCGTATTCACCGTTGGTTCCAAGGATAAGAACAAAAATGTGAAGAAACTGCAGGGCGAGTTGGATATGGCTTTGGAAATGAAGTGTAGATTTGGTTTTGCTTGGGGTTGCGGAAATCAGCTGTCCTTTTACCAACAGTAGTTTTGTTACTTGTCTTTGATGAATAGGATGAAGGAGAAGCGATCTGTACACTATGGTGGCGATTCAAACTGTAGGGTGATGCTCAAGGAGAATCTAGCGTCGTTATGCAGTTTCAGAAAGCAAATGATCTGATGTGTGAAGTGGGAGTGACGGTATTTCGTAACGCGTAGATGACCAGTGCTCTGCATTCTCTCTTCCTCCAATATCATGATGCCATTGCTTCGGGGCAGGGAATGCGTTTTTCGTAGTGTTGATCGGTAGATATTCACTTGGCTTCCAATGCGTATTGTCGTGAGATAGTCTCCCTTCTCCACGAGGGTCTTTCCAGTATCGCGGAAGACAAGTCATTGACCACAACGGAAATTGCACTGAAGGTGGAGCGTTGCTGATTTCCCTCACACCAAGCACATTATGATGTATGTCTCTTTCTACAACATCTTCTTCGTGAACCAATACACCGATCCATTCGCCTTCAAACGGGAGGTTCTCCTCTTCTTCCAAGTTTGCTCCTATTTGTCGTGATGAGTGTAGGAATACCTGATCGATGCCCCGGATCCATCTCGCTACCGCCATCTCGTCGCTCACCTCAAGGACGTCACTTTAGATGCGATCATGGACATGATGTTGCAGATCGCGAATTACGGAAACGCATGGGCTCTGCTTGGGAGTGAGGACATAGATGGAGTTGCTGCTTCTCTTTCTTCAAGAGCTGCAGGCGAAACAGATCGATGTCCCCAATCTTTCTTATTTGCTGTCAATTGCGGAGAAGTGCCCCTATTTCAATTCTTCCATCCCTCTCACCCAATCTACCCAAGCCGAGTGGAATCAGGTACGTCTGCCTTCTCCTCTTCACTGCAGCAATGCCGCGCCCTTCAGACCCAAACGGACGATTCATCACTTCATCGCGTGCTTCGTGTGCTCTGTAGTGAATGCGAGCAAAAGGACTGGTGCGCACAGTCTGTTGGGGTTACAACTAGGCGACTCCGACTGGTTCATTCCATCTTGTACAAGAACGAAGACTTGTCAAAAGAAGTCATGATTTCTCTCTTTGACAAGAACGACGAAACGCTCTTCATGTGCATCAAAAACCCGATCAACGTATCCACTCCTCCTCCTTCTCCCCTGAAGATTCTTTCGCATGTAATCGAAACCGGTTTCTCCTTCTTCTCCTTTTCTCTCGCCGAAATCATGTTTCTCCACTCTCACGTGTCTTCTCCTTCCATTTTTCACTCTCAGCTTTCTTCGCCTCCGCTTCTCTCCCTTCTCACCGATTTGGCCAACGATTGTGTCACGAATGGAATCGATGTCACCATTCCGATCCAAGTTGCCATCATTGTTCTCACCGCTTCTCCTTCTCATGCACAGATTCAAAAGGAAATCGGCGATTCCCAGAATCTCGCCGAATTGCTCCACTTCCTCTTCCTGTCGCAACCACTCGATTCCGACGTGGCGGTTCGTTCCCTCCTCCACAACACCTCCTATTTACCGTTTGTGTTTTTGTGTTCCATCCATTGAAGGTGTCTCACACAGCAGTATTCCATCGTGCAGGATGTGATCCACGCGTGTGTGGTGAACCGCCTGCAGCGTGGCATGCTTGCCAGCGCCGCTCGTTGGGAACGCGAATTGGTCGAAAAGTGCCAGTTTTCGGTGTATTCCAGTAACACCGTTGATTTTTGCATACTGAGTCTGCTGCACGATCTGAAGGGAACGCTGAGTCAGGCGAAGCAGGTTGTGGGTCTGTTCGAGGACATGGAGGAGACCATCTCGAATTACCCATTCTTCAAAGTGCTGGTGTTGACGGTTGATTTCCTTCTGGTTTGTGAATCGCAGTGTGAGTGATGGATAGAGGGATGCAGAACAGGACACACAAGCAGATACTGTCAATTCCAACCTAAGCGAACTATTTGAGAAAATATACTGCGTGAAGGAGTCCATTCGGTGGAAATTGTTATTGCAAAGAAGACTTATCATGAATAGGCTTTCATTGCTGATTAAGCTGGTGGCAGTATCTATTGATACGAACGACCCCAGATTGGCTCTACTTAGTGTGGATAATCTGCTCACGATTAATTCCTTCTTCCAGCTGATGATCACCATGAAGGAGACGAATCAGAGTTTTGACGAAGGACTTGCATCCACAATCACACAGAAACTACTTCTGCTCATCAATAAGAGGATACTAGCGTATCGTATTTGTTCCACACAGTTTTGAACAAAGCGGTTAAAAGAAACACGCAGACCACAGAAACTAAAAGGCCGTTTTGTCCTGACCGTGCATGGAACGGTAATCGCCGAACACGTCGAAGCCAACTAAAAGAATGGGGTAAAAGAAGTAGTGTCTCATAAATGGCATCTTCATGAAGGGCAGCGCACCAATGGCAAAAGCGGCAAAATGGTTGTAGTAGTCGAAGCTCTGGCGATAGTACATCAGCCCCGTCTTCGTCACTTGGTAGAGGGTGAAGAAACTAGGCGTAACACATCTGAGTCTATAAGCACCCTCCCATTGACAGAAGACCGAAGGCCAGACTCTTTGGCATTCTCTTCATGATGGTTGTCATCGTCACCTTGGCGCCACCTTCGCTGCGGGTGCTGTCATAGACACCGAGCATTCCTCCCAACATACAGCCCGCACTCGCACCAAAGCGAAGCGCTCGCTTCATTCCCGCAATTCTCTTTGCCTTTTTCTCCTAATCCTGAACAGACTCATTATGGATTACCAGTTCTTCCTTACGCTCAGGACTAATAGAAACTTCTTTCGTTTTGGGTTTTTCTACTTCAGTGCTCTCCGCTTTCACCACTTCCACGTCATCATCGTCATCATCCACGGAAGTGTCTTCAAACACGAACTGGTTCTCTTCCTCTTCCTTTGCACCCTTATGTTGTCTATTACGCACAGATCTCCAATCACTCATAGTTGGGACAAGCAAATGACTGCCTTCTGTGTTTTTCTTTTGAATAGCTTTCATTTAGGGGTCAATCTTCTTATTTACACCCCGTCTGTCACATCCCTTCACACTCATTCTCGGAATGGGGTGAGTTTGAAGAAACAAATAAACCATCATATGTAGAATAGATTGAACAATAGACACAGTCCCGTTTCGGCTTCAAACCGCTTCTTGATGTCACACGCTTCCTGCTCAAGATCTTGGCATTTGTTCAACTACCCATAAGCCTTTCAGCTCGCTCCTTACCATCGTTGCCAAACGCAATGCGTAATGAGCGCCTTCTTCTGCCATGGCCGGTTTATCCTGTGTGTGCATATTCAATACCAGAAGGGGCTTCATTCCATGACAAGCGCGAAACTGCAAATCTACGCTTCAGAAGCAGCACGGAGCCATACTCTCCAACACAGCATCGAACACACGGTCGTCAAAACATATACATATATCAATCTTGCTCAAGTCCTTTTCATCCTGGAATCGCTGGGGAGCCTTCTTAACAACCACATTTCTTTGCATCATGCCGATCATTCCATTTTTAGTATAACTACAAAGTAATTAGCCAATAACACGCCTACTAATCGCGTCCAAGCTCATTCAAGTCATCCAGCATCTTTTGATACTCCGTTCCGAAAGCATATCTAATTGATTACGGAATGTCAACAGAATGGTACGTAAGGGCTCTTCCAGGAACAAGTCCGGGCATTTTCACGGAATTTCCAGTTCCGTAGGATACCACACGAAAGTTATTTCTCTGGGAGTGAGAGGAAGAGAGAAATAAGCACTCTCAGCAAATCGTGAGCGGCCATACTTCGATTCACGTTAGAAGAACATATCATAGCAAATACATACCCTTCGTTCTTCATGGTGAGTCTATTTCTTCCGATTCGCCCTACTCCCAAAATACACCCTTCTTCCAAATGGCCCTTTTTGCCCCCTTTTCTGGCGTTTTCAAATTGAACACTTCCCAAAC
>OIWT01002646.1_pt1 | contig 17969 bp, 32 predicted proteins | sample 1587701 | NCBI WGS metagenome assembly OIWT01 (sample SAMEA3888904, study PRJEB22519) | human gut metagenome | biome: human gut; feature: human-associated habitat; material: faeces | place: Denmark | collected 2009
GTGCCAACCGTGGTCTCCGCCACTACTGGAACCTGAAGGTGCGCGGACAGCACACCAAGACCACTGGCCGCTTCGGCAAGTCTGTGGGTGTCTCTGCCAAGAAGTAAGGCATTGAATTGTTGAAAGGTGGATTTGGTCTGTTTGTTTGAACCCCGTGCTCATTCTTCAAATTGTGTTTTCTCGTTATACGGATTCTTTGAGGGAAACCATGTCTGATGCTTACACGATGGATACCATCATGGAGAAGATGCTTATTCGTCGTATTCGTGAATGGGCGAAGAAGCAACCCACAAAAGTATGCCATCATGTTCCGCTCTTCCTGTAGGTGGCAATTCGCTACTGTGACGCGGACGGGAAGGTGATTGCTTCCCTAACGTATGATGTGCTGCTTTGGGTCTGGCTTCACTGGTAGGAGTTGAACCGAAGGACATATAAGATTGCAATGGAGTTGAGGGACAAATGCAAGTGCGTGGCTCTGTGTGGGGTAAACGCTTAGAATCGAGGAGAATCGCTGTGTGATGCTCGTGTACCCTCCCTGCATTGACTTCATTCTCATCTTCATTTCGTGTCTTCGCGCAGGCATTGTCGCTGTTCCCGTTTACCCTCCGAGTATGTCCTATTCTGCCTGTTCACTGTTTAGACCCATCGGGAATCAAGAAGAATGTCCATCTCTTCTCTGGGATCCAGCACAACTGCCAAGCGAAGATCGCTCTGTGCAACGGGTATTAATCCACCCATCTGTTGATTTGAAGCGATTATCAGAAGGTGAAGCGTTTGACCGACATGAAGTCTTTTTTCACCCGAACGGGCGTGGAATGGCCCGACCTGGAGTGGATCAACACGGACTCCATCGTTCACGACAAGAATCTTCCCGATGTGCCGGATGGTAATCCTACCCCGCTCCTCTCTCCTGTAGACGAGTTCGCCATGCACTTTGCCGGGGACCAGCTGTGCTTCCTGCAGTACACGTCTGGCAGTACATCTGCACCGAAGGGTGTGATGATCCCATGGTCGTCTCTAACGCACAACATGAAAACCATCGTGTCTTCGCTCGAAGCGGACGACTCCACCGTGGTCGTGAGCTGGCTGCCGCAGTACCACGACATGGGTCTGATCGGCTCTCTGCTGTCCATGCTATACATATCCTTTATTCTTGCTTCTGACTCCTTCACCCCACTGCGGCGGCTCAGGCGTGTACTTCTCTCCCTTGCACTTCATCCTCAACCCCCTTCTCTGGCTCTTGCTCGCCTCCAAATACCACGCCACCCATCTCCAAGGACCCAACTTCGCCTATGCCCTTCTCTTGCGTCGGCTCCCCCTCTTCAAACAGCCCGCCACCCTCGATCTCCACACCATTCGCCACATCTTCAATGCCGCGGAGCCCATCTCCGTGGACGTCGCCTTGCAATTCATCACCACCTTCGCGCAGTTCGGGCTGCCGCGTCACGCCATGACGGGCGGCTACGGTCTGGCGGAGAGTTGCGTGTATGTGTGCGATGGTGGGCACGGCGTGCTGCGCGTGGAGCGTGAGGCGTTCGAGCGCGACGAGGTGAAGGCGGTGGAGTGGGTAGATTGCGTTTCGGGGCAGGTGCAGCCTGCTGAGAAGCCTGCTGAGGAGAAGGTGAGGTTTGAGAAGAGGGATGAGGAGAAGGATGCTGAAGAGAAGGTGAGTTCTGAGAAGAGGGGTAAGGAGAAGGGTGTTGAAAAGGTGACATTGGGTGAGAAGAATGAGGATAAGAAGGCAGAGCCGGTGTCTTTGTTCAGCTGCGGTGACGTGGAGAAGAACAAGGATGTGATCATCCGAATCGTGCGCGAGGGCCGCGACGTGGGCGTTGCCCTGTCTCCTTCGCCTGAGCAGTAGACGGACCGCGTGGGCGAGATCTTCGTCAGCTCACCGTCGCTGGCAAAGGGGTATTACCCCGACCACACGGAGAGTTTCACTGTTTCATTCTTCGCCTGCTGTCATCGTTAGAACCACATCGAGGGGGACCCCCATTTTTTCCTGAGCACGGGTGACCTGGGATTCATTCACATATCCTTTCATCCCACACAACCCTCCTTCACCGAAGGAGCATCAGCTGTTCGTCTGTGGACGCTCTAAGGACCTGATCATCATCCACGGAAAGAACCACTATCCTCAGGACATCGAGTACTCGTGCCACGCCGTGAAGGAGGTGAAACAGGGGAGCGTGGCGGCCTTCGACGTGAGAGTGTGTTGGGCGTGTGAGCGGCAGGTGAAGACGAAGACGGAGGAGGAGCTGGTGGTGGTGCTGGAGCTGAAGGAGGGGAAGAGAAGGGATGACGAGTATGCACGGATTACGCACGAGTTGACCAGGGTCATCTCCGCCGACAACGGCCTGATTCCCGCGGTGGTGGTGATCGTGGCGCCGAAGACGATCCCGAAGACAACCAGCGGGAAGATCAGTCGATCGCGCGTGCGCGCGGAGTACGCGAAGGGTCAGCTGAGTGTGGTGTACGAGGCGCGGAATGCCGTGGGCGACGAGGCTGTGAAGGCGGAGGCGGAGCAGGAAGAGGGCGTTGCAGTGGGAATGAACGCGTTGGAGATTGAGGGCGGCGAGGCGGACGAGAACAAGGGCCCCAGCGCCGCCGCCGCCAGACCGCCCCAGGCAGCTCAGTCAGCTTCTCAGTCACCCTCTCAGTCACTTCAGTCACCCTCTCAGTCACCCTCTCAGTCACTTCAGTCAGCTTCTCAGTCACCCTCTCAGTCACCCTCTCAGTCACCCGAGGGTGCAGAGATGGAGACGCCGGAGGTGCTGTTGCCGTCGCAGATGGACGGTTTAGACACGGTGGGCGAGAACAGGGGCGGTGAGGGGTAGTGCGCGCTGCACGGGGAGGAGCTGGAGAGTGCGCTGCTGGAGGACATGTGCCACTTGATCGGGGTGCAGTCGTACTCGGTGAACATATCCTAATTGTGGGGGGATTGGGGGCTTAACGGGAAGATGACGGATTCGCTGGAGATGATCGGGCTGGACTCGCTGAAGCGTGCGCAGCTGAAGAGCATATTGGAGCAGTACTATGGCGCCGACATTTCGCCCGAATTCATGTTTGATGTGAATACCACCTTCTCACAGCTCGTGGATGCGGTCGATGTGAGAACCATGGAGGAAAGTGATTCTGTAGAAGCAGAAGCACAGAAAGCCTATCATTCGTGAGGTGATTCTGGACGATGGTGAAGGATCGGAGGAGCAGCACCAGCACGTAGCCACCCAGTACGCTCCTCCCGAAAGAACCTTCTGCCAGAAGTTCTGTTGCCAGATCCGATAATTGTGCTGGGAGGATGGATGCGATTGAGTATACCAAGAGGTATGACGCGTGTTTGTTTCATTGTCACTTAGCTATTTCCGCAAACTGGCTGATGACGGAATGTTCGTGAACTCCTCCATCTATGCCGACAAGCCATTCTCCACCGTAGCTGCTGTGGTAGAACATAATGGAGTAGATGATCGCGAAGTGCAACTTCTTTTCTTCATTTCTGACAACGGACGGGGAACCCATCTATTCGTTTGAACATTTCGGTACACTATCCATTGTGCAGGACGTTATTGCATAGTCCATGAAACACAAGTGCTTTCTCCCCAAATGACAGTCCTCCCTCGTATCTTCCTACCCAAAACACCATCGCAGGATATAGACGACGCGCACAGAGCGATCGTTCTGCTATCGTCGCCATTCGCGCTGATCAAGGATAGTGTCATCTCCTTTCTGCGAAACATTCCATTCACGAACGTGAATCTCTTTTTCAACACAGACAGCGACTTCGCCATGCAGAGAAACCTGAATGGCGAGGAGTTGACGAATGAAATGAACAAGCCCATCTCGTCCCTCTCCTACATCGCAGAATGTCTCCAGAAGGAGATGAAGGATTCCGACAAGGTCATCCACGCCTATTCCCTCAGTCTCAACGCTCTGCCTCTGTTATACAGTGCATCTTGTTGATTTGACATTACAGCTAGGCTCTTACACGCGAACTAGCATCCTTCGTTTCACTGACACAGTCATTGCGCCATTCCCTCTCAATCCTAGTCTCTAGCCACCGAGGACTACAACATCTCTACGGGTAGGATCGATTGCTGACCTGTCATGGTAGAGCGGTGGGTGACCGCCATTCTTCGCCTGCTGAATGCCTACGACCTGAACGTGAATGACTACGTCTTCTATCTCGGGTTTGGGCCTAGATATCGAACTGATGCACAGAAAGCATGCCAAGAGTGTCGCGAATGCGATTAAGGACAAATGCAATTCCGAGGCAGACAACAAGGGCTTTTCGCTGCTCATTGCGGACCACTCGATGGACCTGCTTTCCCTGGCGAAACAGAGCAACGCGAAGGATTTCAACGCGTTTTTGCGTTGCTTGTCCGTTCTGCCTTCTTCGCGTCAATCAACCCTGCTTCCCTTCTCCTCGAGCGAAAACGACGCAGACCTTATCCTCAAAGAGTGGCTGCGCTCCTTCACGCCAAACACCAATCCCTTTGATGGGAGTTTCATTTCTTCGCTTGCCGGGTATTTGATAGACGTTTTCCTGTGCTTCGCCTTTCACACCTAGCTATGTGACAACAAGGGTCTCTCCTACCAGGAAGAAACGCCTCTCTCCTACGCGGAGTGGATCACGTACATTGAGAAGCTGAACGGCCAGCTGAAGGCGAGTTGCCAGTCTGAGTACTACGAAGTGACTTCTCTCGTCGATCGCTTCTGCGTCGTCCTCTCAAATCCTTTTGACACCTAGGATCGTCTCCGATTGGAAGATGACGAATTGTGTTTCCACTCCTTCTTCCAGTCCTTCCCTCCTCCCTCTGATCCCCTGGAGTGGCTGCCCTCTTTCTTCTCCACCCCCTGCCATCTCTGCAACCGTCTGCCCACCCTCCAGGACCTGGTGGACGCGATGATCCTTCTCGCCGCCACTGTCGTCTCGTTTCCCTCCATCCACCGTAGGGCACCCTTCCGCCCATGTCCTTCTCCAGCCTGCCAGACGTGCTCTACGCGTGCTGCGCCAACTGCCAGGCCGTCCAGCTTGTCAAGGTCAACCGCGTGTTCTCCGACGAGGACGTCCGTGTTCTGAAGGAGGGGCAGAAGGAGGCGGTGCAGGACGTGTGTCGCCGCGTGGGCCAGGCGGACAGCTGCTTCTCCACGCTGCTCCTCCAGGCCAGCATTTCCCGGTCGTCCATCCGGTCCGAGCACTTCCGCAGCAACTCGGGATGCTATGTGGGGTATGGGCTTGGGAGTGAGGAGTAGATGCGCGCGCTGATGCAATGCATGGAAGAGCCCGTGAATGCGCCCCCGGACCACTCCGTCCCCAGTTCTACAGACATCTACACAACCAAGGAACCGAAGCCGGCCGACCCCAACCGAGGGTACTTTTCATTCCTGAAGTCGTTCATCTCGGTGGACCACGAGGGCGTGCTGCAAGACAGGGAGGGAGTGATTCTCGTTCTGCTGGATGGGCTGGGGAGCGGGGAGTTGCCGTCGCTCTTGCAGGAGATGAAGCGCAAGAATGATAACGGCGTGAAGGATGTGACTTTTAAACAACCGGATAATGCGTAGTTGATTGTGTGCAGCCATCGGATTGGGGAGAAGACTCCTCTCGTTGATTCGATTCTCGACTCTCCAGAGTAAGGTGTGTTCCATACGTTCTTGTTTTTTCATTATATCGTTTCGTCCTCTTAGAAGAGAGCACGCTACACAGAGGAACAAGGATCGTGATTTGCCAAAAATCGAACCGTTTTCCACTTGCCCCGCAATCTTGTTTGTACGGACTGCAAACAGTGGTTATTCTTCTTTCTCTGCTTGGAGCTCGTCTGAATTCACTGAATAAAGGGAGAATCCAGAAGACAGGAGGTGGTTTTGTGTCATCGGGCTTCTCACGCTCAGGGATCGTTCGCCAAGAGAATACCGTGCTATTACCAAAATGAGGAGGAAGAGTGCCAGTTGTCTCATTACCGCGGTTATTTTCCTTCGAGAAGGATGGTAGGGAAAAGGGGAAGGCATTCGTTTTGAAATCGAGTGGTTCTCCAGAAAAATACATACTATCGTGACGAAGCTACATGCAACAGAGTGAAGCGATTGATTTGGCAAATCTTCCCGCTATCTATTCCAAGAGAAAGACACGAAAGTGTTCCTCTTGCAAATGCCTGAAGCCCATGGATCAGTTCCTGCCCATTATGATCAACAAGAAGACAGTGATCCCCAAGACTTGTCAGTACTGCCGGTCAAGACGCAATTCCTACTATTGGAGTAGAGGGAGGGAATCCATGGTAACGGCCTAGACTTCGAATCGAAGAAAACAAAGCTGGACGCAAAGGCATCCTCTGGCTCGAAGGACTACGCTCCCATGCCATCTGGGTTTGTCGAGAAGCCGGCGACCTATTGTGCTCCTATTCCCGCTGCCGCGCCTGCAGCGACGGACCTGAAGCCAACGGGACTCATGTTTGAAGGAATGAGTCTTCCTGCCTCTGGCGTGTCCACGAAGCGTAGCTTCACTGACGCCTCTATGGGTAACCCTGAAACCGAGGCCATGGAGGTTCCACCCGCCATAGACATGGAGATGACGGCAAAGGCGGACGAATTGAATTCGATGAACGACTATGAAGCAGTGACGAAGAAGACATTGAACGCGGTGGAGGACGTTCTCCCCGAACAGTACAACGTGGATGACATAATTCTGGAGCTGCAGCGACAGACCGTGAGCAGCATGATGGACGAATTAGTGAATATCAGCGACATTCTTGCTGCTAGCCAGTTAGATATGTACAACAGCACTGAGAATGATCTCCCCAGTCTTGAACCTGATTTGGCTCAATTCTCAAACTACGTATAACTCTCTTTACTTTTCAATCGTGCGTTTTTCCTGTGTGCAATAGCCTCGTCTTTGTTACAAACACACGAGGATTTGGTCTGGGAGGGGATGTACATCCGCTTGACAGCAACCGCGCTAATGACAGAAGGGTCGATGTGCGAGTAGTGGAAGCGCTTCAGTCGATAGAGCGCATCGGAATCGATGACCACCGCCCTGAGGGCAGGAAGACTCTTCATGTCCACGCTCTGACAGTTCCAAAAGGATTCCTTGCCAAAGCGAAGGGACTGCAAGGCCGGCAGGGATTGAAGAGACAGGCTCACGCGCTTTCCACTATAGTTCGCAAATGCGTTCGAAAAGAAGGAAATGGACTGCAACCGGGGGCAATCTACCCGTGATGCAATGGACAACAAATCAACTCCGAATATCCACATCATAGCAGAAATAGAAGGAGCAGCTACCGAAGGATAAAGAAACAAGAGAGGGCAGGTCTAGGATCAATTCCGGGTTCATCGCCTACTCTGGACACAAAACGTCTTGCACCAGTAGAAGTTCAGGGACATCTCATCGTCCGACTCTCCAATCTGGCATTGCTCAAGGTGAGGCAGATCTACTCTTCACGCCTTAAACATCGCCTACCACGCATTTCAAGCGCTACATAATCCCCAAAGGAATTCCTTCCGCACTGGAAGGACGCAAGCGAAGAACAGGATGTAATCATCGCTGTCCTTCGCTCCTTAATGACTTTGGTTTTGAATGCATAGGGGTTCGGAGCGCCGGTTCGGTCGAAACAGTGAAAGAAGGAGGATTCGCCGATTTCAACACAGCGAAGCAGGGGCAAACAATGAAGAATGAAACACGACGTGCGTGTAAAACAGAATTTGCCAATATGAAGCGATCGAAGCGAGATCCAATCCGACAGATCAAAACACTCACTCTCCAGCTCCACGCCATCCGATATCGTTATGTTCTCCGTAATGGTGCTAATCGACACATTGGGGAGAGAATCGACCATCACGTCGGGATAGACGTTGATGTTGTTGATCACCGTCTGGTCGCGTACGTAGTCACCATTTCGGTCAAACAACTCAATCGAGCCCAGCCATTTGTCATCCATGCAGAATCCCCGACTCACTGGAACAGAATAGGGGAGTGGAAAGTCGTAATACTCCTCTCCAAACCCGCAACGACGATTCCGAAAATAGGAGCCTCGGAACACCAGCACATTGTCCTCATTGTACTCCTCCACCGTGTTGAAGAGCATCTCATCGAAAAGCGGACCCTCCCACCGACGGCCGTTTTCTCCATCCACAATGCAACGCTCACTAGCGGGAATGAACACATCCTCGCATTCCACCAATTCGTCATGATAGAAGGTGTACACACTCACCACACTTCCCGCTTCAATGCTGTACAGATAGGACGGTCCGGTCAATTCACCCGCGGACCACGTGCAGAACAGGGAGTACTTCTCTCTGCCGTTCACGTCGAAAAACAGAATCATTCCGTTCCCCTCTTTTCGGAAACTGGATAGACTGCAATACTCCTTTCGAGGAAGGGACAACACGCGCAGCGCGCTCTCCATTCCCTTCTTGTCACAGCCGCTGGAGTAGGAGTGCGAAATGGCATCACACGATCGGGGAGAGTGCTGACCAGCCGGTTTCATTCGTAGGAGGAAGTCGATGAAGAAGAAGATGAAGGGGCGTTGGAAAGGGAAGGAGAAGCTTCTTTTGGGTATTTGGGGGGGAATTGTTGGGATTGGTGGGGAGTGCGTTTTCGCGTATCCTTCTGAAACACTAATTGACTTCTTCTCTCCGTGCAGTGAAGGGAGTTGTAGGGTCGTTTGGCTCCCATGCGATCGCATTCAGGGGTATCACGCTCCCAGCGTTCTCTATGCACCATCGACTCCATCCCTGTTGCTCCTATACAACTGACGCCGATACACATCCACTTCATAATAGGGACAAGGGACCATAAAGAATACGCACGCGGAGTATCGCAAATCCCGCACTCCTGCGCCAAATCAGTACCATTGCGGCCTTGACAACGAAGCATGATCGATGAGAGTTGCTTTTCCATTCTCTGGCAACTCGTGACCGTAGAGGCGACCCATTCTCCTTCCGATTAGACAACGGATGCGCTTCTATTGGACAAGGTAAGGCAACTGCAGAGTATGGAGCCTGAACTGCGCCGACAAGAGTTAGGAGAAGTGCTATCAATGCTGAACAACTCAGGGATCCTGACAACCGAACAGGTATGCTGGATTTCTTGTTCACGCATCTCATCACGTAGATTTGCTCTTCGTGCCTTATCTTGAGTTTTGGCTTTTACGATCGAGACAAGGATTGCAATCCATTTTGGTTTCATATATTATCGTTGACTGATACAGTAGGTTCTCACAAACAAACAGGCTACGATTGTGTGGTACGCTCTGTGGAAGAGAAAACTGCCAGAGATTCTGAACCAATCCCTGTTGTCGCTTTCTTCCCTGGATTTGCGCGTTCCCTTCTTTTTGAATAATCGATGAGTAGATGGAAGCCGATCGAGTGAAACAGCTGAAGAAGGAGTTGTATGCCCAGAATACCCGTATTCTTCCCATTCCTGTGTTATCTGCAGAATGCAATATACCTATCACGCTCTACGTTGGAATTCCACGGACTCCGTGCACGAACGGGTTTTCCAAGTCCGAGATGTTTGCCTTGTACTCCTCCTCTTCCATTCCTTGCGTTGACGATGCCGAGAGTCTGCTTGAATTGGTCCATGCAAACTACGAGTTCATTCCCCAGCCCTCGGACGTTCGTGATGCATGTGCGCGTGATGAGTAGGTACTGCCCATTCTTCCCGCGATTCACTCTTCTTTCATGTTCGACCCCTCCATCGAACGGTTATCGGACGATGAGATGATGATGCGCATCATCACGCATTGTACAACAGAGAGTCCGACCGAGGGTGAGCGACAATTTGTAGTGGAGATACATCTTTGTAAGCAGTAGATGCAGTCACACCATGCTTGCCTGCTGCATTGCGTCGACGATCACATCCGCAATCAATCCTCCGTTCTATCACCGCAGTGCGTTCTCGGGATTATGGACCACTGGAAGGAACTCGCGATCGCCATACTGTCTGTGCTTCTTCAATCCTCCTCCACAATCAATACGTGCCTCTTCGATGTTCCTCTGATGGGTAGCTATTGCAGGCTGCTTGTGAGAATGGACCTGACGGAGAGTCGGCTGGACGTGTGCCTGGCGTTGATGATGACCGATCTGCTTCCACTCGGCATGATGATCTCGTCCATCATCACGCGGATTCTCTCAACGGACTGCAGTGGAAATGTGAAAGAGGATGAACAGGATGAGTTGTAGAAAGCGATGATCTTTTCCTTCTGTGGCTTTCTCTACATGATGCTTACTACAACGACTCGGATACATCCTGTGCGCGAAGGAGCATCGCGTGAAGCGTAGACACAACACATCGAGATTGACAGCTTTTGCAGGGAGTATGCCTCGATTCCAATTGCTGTGGATGTACTGCATGTGCTGGAAGAAGGAATGGGTGTTTCATAGTTTCTTCGTGTTTGTTGCGATTCCTGTCTTCCTTGCAGAAATGAGGAGAGTATTCGTTGGAATACTTGCTCTTCTCTGTGTTGGATGCAGTTGTACAGTACTACGGTGATTGTGAGAATCAGGAATGATGGAAAGAAATACGCATGAAATGACTGCTATTCTGAGTGAACGTACCCTTTCATTTCACTTGCTCCCCTTTAGAAGCAAATCCGAGCAATTCCACTGTACGCTCTCCTGCACACAATTAGTCCTTAGAGGGGAACATGGACAAACGGATTGGTGAAGAGGTGCGTTCTTTGTACGGAATTCACTCCTAGCACGGTATCTATATTCGCAGCGGAGTTTGGAGACAAGACGTTCTTTATCAACTGCATTTTGGCAATGACAAACAACATGTTTCACCCCATCTCTCTTTCCACTTTAGATACGTTCTACTGCTTGCAGTGACCCTAGCCGTGCTATTGATGAATATTCTCAGCTGCTTGTTGGGAATGATCCTCCCCCTCTTTCTGTCGCGCAAAGTCACGCTCGTTATCGCAGGCATTCTTGTACCTACTACCCACCAAACTCGAGTGTAGTTTGCCATCATGGGTGTTGTGATGATTGTGAAGGCGTGCAGGGATGATGAGTACGATGATGGATTCTACCTCACGGATAGTGACGAGGAAGAGGAGGCAAAAGAGGATATTGCTTCAAAGGGGAAGAAGTGCAAATGGCTGTATTCTGGCGTTTTCCTCCAGGCCTTTGCGCTCAACTTCTTTGCAGAGTGGGGCGACACGAGCCAAATCACGACCATTCTTCTAGCGGGGAATTACCCCATGTGGTCAGGTATGCTTCATTTCCTCTTCTAACATGTAGTATTTGTGGGCAGCTCTGTAGGCAACTTGCTGTGCTCCTTTCTGGCCATTCTGGGTGGGAGATTGATCATGGGATGCCTGCAATTGAGCACTATAGAGATACTAGGAGGCATCGTTTTCGTTGTATTTGCGGCCCACACCTTCTTCTTTGAGGTACCAAATGCGTAGTAGGAACAAACACAGCACACCCTGTTTGTTAGTAATGGAAAGTAGTATAGCAGAGGATCCAGCTCAGGAGGAACAGCGCAAACGTCGGCATTGCTCCCTCGGACAGAATAGTCATCACGTCGAAGTCTTCGGTGTTCACACGCAGATAGCGGTTAGCATACAGCAGCGGGATGCCAAAAGAGGCCACGACGCCACTACGATAAGAGCACACAAATGAAGGGAGCCTACGTGAGAAGGCCAAAAGCTCCAGTGAACGGAAGAATACCCCAAACGATGCCAATGACTCTAGTGCTTATGGGACTCCAAAAGGACTACAAAGCGACAAACTGCTTGACGAAGTAAATGAGGTCGAGGAAGTCAGGGAACGTCTCCTAACTGGTAAGGGATTCCAAGGCATCACAAACCTTGTCGTACTCGGCGCCTCTCTTCATGGCGAGGGTGAGCAAGTCAACGCTTTCCTCCTTGTCTCCATATCGAATGGTTCTCTTGAATCTCGATTCGCTATCAGCCATTGTGTCGCTGGGAAGGATTGAATGAACAACAAACACCTCTCGCTTCTGAACTATTTCTTTTGCACGCTCCTTCTCCGGTTGCGGTTTCTCCGCTGCTTCCGGACGTACGTCGCCACTTCCTCCTCCACTTCTCCAGTAAGCATGCTTGTGTAGTCTACACTGTCCACCGACAAGGTGCGAGGGCGGCCCAGGCTGAATGCCTGATCAATGGACATCGTTCTTCCCTTCTGCACCAGCTCCACATTCGCGTTGACCTCAATCTGCGCTTTATCGTCCTCGATGCATTTCTTACCGCCAGTGAATGATCGCCGGGAGTCGCAATGGGAGGCAGTGACAAGTCCGTAATCCCCTACAGATGATTTCAATAGGAAGCACGCACATGAACAATAGATAGAATCTCGTCTGGTGTGTAATGAATGTAACTCCCCGTGTATCCTTCAGGTGCGTTCGTCGTGACGAAGGGCACCTCCGTCTCCTTCACCTCGTAGTTAAAGCTACGTAATAGCGCAACAGAACCTCCCACTTCAGACTGGGATATAGATTCGGATCCGTCCAGTAGGAGTCAAATCCAGGAACAGTAGTACTCGCTGTCGGATGGTCATGCGCCTTCTTCACATTCTCGTGTAGCTCCTTCAGACGATCGGGGGGCAATTCAAAGGGACGTGCCGCCGATGAGAGCTTTGTGGAGTTGGCAGTCGCCTTCGTCGTTGCCATGACTGTCTGGAGGCGCCGCATGAAAACCTTCATGTAGAACTCGCTCTTCACTCTCGCCTTGACGGGGTGCCCATCGAGGGTCATGGACTGGAGCGCGGAGATGGCTTTCGGCACATCTTCCTCGCTGGGGAAAGTCACAAACCACGAACGGCCAATTTCCTCTCGGATGGACTCAATCGCGAATTCAGGAAGAAGGGAGCGAATCACGTCCTCGCTCGTTCCCTCTGGGGTGTCGCGAATGATGAGCGTCTTGCGAGCGACGGGAAGAGAAATGCGCACCCCCTTGTTGTCAGGAGAGAGAGATAGAGCATCGATTGCACGAATCACATCAATTAATTCCGATACAGATAAGTCAAAACACTGAATGGAGGGTAATGAGGCCAAATACGTTAGCGGCATGTATCCGTCGTTGTCCAGTTTCGAGACAAAGGAAGGCGTATCGGCCATGTATTGGAGTGACAGGAGGTGCTCCATCTACGCAGTGAAGGAAGTGAGTGTCCCTTTCTTCTTTTCTCGCCATATCATGCTTCTCCTCCACCGTTCTTTTCGTGTGTATAATATCCGACTCCATTTCTATCAACACCTAATCGTGAAGAATGAGAGGCAGGAATCACGCAGAAAGCACTTCAGCAACAGTCCCCACTGAAGGGTCGTTCTAGTAATAACTAAGAAGTTATTGAGTGTGATTCACATCCCAGTGTACGTAGCAGAAGCGTGTGTGAAACAAAGAAAGGACTTAGTCCAGCTTGCTTAGCATTTCCGTCACATCATTACACAGCTGCAGTGATTCCGGAAGGCATACTCTCCACACGATTAAATGATTGTCTCCGTTGTCAAATGTGAGCGTCACCACGCGCGGATCGTCCTTCTTCTTCGTCATCTTGCTCAACGACTCGATGGTACTGGAATCCACGATGGAGCACTTGCTAGCACCAATCGCCTTTGTGATGAACAGTTTGTTCTCTCCGCAAACGATCTGGTACTCCTTTCCTCCATCAAGACCGGAAGATGTCTTAATCTCGTCCACCGAATAGGCCTTTGTGTTTGCCGCACTGAGTGCTTTCCGATTCACCAAATCTCCCTTCATCAATTCACTGATGTTGATCTGCGTGCTTGCTTCTTCCAGTGGTTCCTCTTCCTTCTTCACTTCCTCCTTCTTATCCTTCTCTTCCTTCTTCGCTTCTTCCTTCACTTCTTCCTTCTTCTCTTCCTCCTTGACTTCCTCCTTGACTTCCTCAGACTTCTCCTCCTTCACCTCCTCAGCAGGCTTCTCCATCTCGCTCTGAATATCCGCGGCAAGGTTCTTCGTCCATTTCAGCGCCTTCGAGAAGAACGAGTTCGGCTTCTTCGACTTCGCCTTCTGCTCCGCCCACGTCTTCTGCAGACCCTCCTTCGCCTTCGCAAAACCCTCCTTCGCCTTCGCCGCTACCCAATAACCCCCCGATTTCTGCCATACCCGTTTTCGACGCCATTTCGGAACTGGCCTCCACCGCCTTCTGAAGGGTGTCCGAGAACAAATAGTGCTTGCACACGGCGCAGGCGTCGGGGGTGTGGTCGATGAGCCATTCCGTCTGGTTCACACGACGAATGTACTCGTGCAGCGCGAAGAACCCGCCGCTGAGCGTGCAGACGCGAGGGTAGTCCTGCTGGAGAAGGACGGAGAGGGCGTTGTCAACTTCTTCGTCTTCGCGAAGATTGATTGATGGATGACCCATGCTCATCAGAACCATGTCCTTCTACACGTCACCTCCTCCGCTCTCAGCCACCTGTCCTTTGATCTCCTCCAGATAACGCAGCACACCCTCCAACATCAGATCCTTCTTCCACACGCTGCCAGCCACGTTCATCTCCATAGGGATAGAGCCGCTCTTCATCTCCTCGTCGTCTCGCAAGTCAATCACGAAGCACTCCGACGGCTTGTTCTGGAACAGTCCAGACAGCACGTCGCTTGCTCCCACACTCAACACGCGGTTCTCCTCCAGCTCTATCATTCACCTCCTCGCCCCAACCCCCACTCACTTCGCGTGCCATCGTGGCGTAAGCCGGGTAGTAAATATCACGCGACAACACACGGTCCACACCGTAGTTCTTCAGACACGCCTTCTCGAACACGTCTTCTTTTCCCTCCCATTGCTCCAGCAGTGACGGAATTCGGCCCAATTTCGCGGGGTTGAAACAACTAGGGGGTAAGATGATAAGGGATAAAAAACGAGTAGAATTCCGTCATGCGAATCGTCCATAACTCGGGAGAACCCTGAACTGCCACCGGCAACAACCCCGACGAGCACTGCGACAACAGCCCGTACAACGCGTACAGCGTGGAGGTGGGCGTTTCATTCATGAGGGTAACGGCGTCACGCAGCAGGGCTGGCATGTCCTTCTCCAGCACCGACCAGGGGCAACTCAGCAGACGGTCCGCCAATACCAACGGCTCGGAGATGGACAGAAGTTCGGCCGATTTCGACTTGAGGAGACTGAGGAGGAAGAAGAGGCAGAAGGCGGAGTTGCCCTCCACGACCAGCCGGTCCAGCAGCTGTTCAGTGATCGTTGATGACCACAGATCACTGTCGTTGTAAATGTCCGTGTTCATGAAGCACGCGAGAAGCCAGGAGGAGGGAACAATTCCCTCCCTTTCGGTTCCGGTCTGGTAGGGATTCGGTGCGGGAACCGTGTTCTAGAAGTGAGGAGAAGGCAGTGAAACCACCGTGATGAAATCGTCCTGTTTTTCGATGGGGTAGGAATAGGGACACCACCAGTCCGATGTCACCTTATCCAAATGGGCACAGAGCGTCGGGAGATGGAATCGCACCAGGAGGTGGAAGAGAGAATGCAGCCGCAGCACCGACTTGCCGCGGGAAAGAGAGAATAAGGGCAGACGCACTTCGTCGGTGATTTCGCGCTTCTGGTTGAGGATGGCGTCGGTGCGCGGGTTGATTTGGAGAGCGGCAGGAATCGACGTGTTTTTGGGAGTGGCCGAAATCGGCTCGATTTCCTTCTTGGGGAGGAAAGAAGTCTCGAACATGCTGAGAATGAACAGCAGAGTGAACTCGCGGCCGAACCCGAAGCGGGAAATGAGAAGAAGGGCAAGGGTGGTAATGACTACGGATGATGCGCATGATCGAGCATCACAATGACTGTAGGGAGCACTCGTGTTCACGATCACGCCATGCACCACCCACATCACCTGCTCCGTTACGGAGGCTTCATTTGATCCTGGAAGTGAATCCAATGAACATGCGGTACGGGAGTCGGCAAAGCGGGTGTATACGTTGTGGATATAGTCCTCGATGATGCTGTCGTTCATCGACTTCACCGTCCAGTTGTTGTCGGCGAGCTGCTGGACAACATCGGAGTCCACTCCCAGCAGGACGGCATAGGCACGGCTGCGCAGCTCTCTGCTCAGTTTGTAGTCGGTGGCACGCAGCACCTTGCGAACGAACTCCACATCTGGGAATGAAGGACAAAGCGAAAACGGACTCGGATTCTGGCGCGCCAGCTCCTTCTGGAGAAGAGCCATGGCAGCCGCAGGATCGGAAGGAATGGGATCATTCCAGTAGGAGGGATCCGGCTCCTTTTCCTTGTCGAGTTGGTTCCTATTCATCAGAGGAGGATAGAGGGAAAAACAGGGCGGATTCATACTCCTTGTGAAGCTCTCCCGAGATTCCGTGCATCACCTCTTCTAAATCGCCTACAGCTCACGAAGCGCAGGAAAACAGACTGTCGCTGTCACTGGAGTCGTCATCCACTCCGTCCAGGAACTTCTCGAAGCGGTGAACGATTAGGGCACCTCTGTTGAAACGAAATGTGGATATGTTCTCTTTCTTTTCACTCTCCATTATCGGTGCCGTTTCCTTTCCAGCATCCGGCTGCATATTTGGCTCCGTTGCAGGGAGACTAGTGGGCTGTTCTTGAGGATTCGTTAAATCGAGGCATTAGACACCACCCAAACCATCTACTTGGATCCCAGCCGTCATTCTCATCAGAGTCGTCAACGACGAAAAAGTTACTCATAATCTGCAGGAATCGATCGAAGAATGGAACGCTGAACAAAGTGCCGAATTGGAAGGGATTTTGGAGGACGTTTCAACAAAACGAGGTTCACTGGAAAACGCTATGGGATGAACGGATCGGAGTGCAAGAAGTCCCAACGGAAAGTGAAGAATGCGGTCTTCATCCTGCAGAAGTGACTGACACCACTTTCACGGATTTGTCGATCCACACCCTTTCCATTGTGCAAACAAACAACCGCAGAGATAAAACCGGGTGAGGGCAATACAAAACGCCTGGAACAGCGTCAACGGACTCTTGGCATCACTTCACACCACAGCACCCACCTTGAAGTCCATGGTAAATACGTCCTTTCCCACACGCCCGAACTGCATCACAACCTCCCCTTCCGCGTTTTCCAGCTGGAAGTTCTTTATGGAGGGAATCGTCACCCTGCTCTTGAAGTCCATGTTGTAGGTGCGCAACTACAGTCCATTCCGTGAGGCGCTCTTACGAAGGGGTCCCAGAGGGGTTGCCTTGATTGGAAGACCGCGATGGAAGAATCCTTGAAAGAATCGGAGTCGGAGAGAAGAGGCTGGCTCGTATAGACGCGCATCTGAAAGGGTTTCCAGGACCCAAACAGATTCAACTTGTACTGAATCACCACCTAGCGGTACAGACCCCCACATACTCCCACTTCATTGTCCACCACACTCTGTTCCTCGCTCAAGTAGCGTACCAAAGCGTCATCAACGAAGGCGTAGTACGACGTGTTGAAGGCGTTTGAGCGAAGCATTCCGATGGGAAGTCGATCCACCCCCAGTCTCCGTCCATGGAGAGGCTGGGCATTGTGCAAATCGTGAGGAATGGAGAGGAGAAGCGTCGTGTGAATCCCCCACTCCTTTCGCCGAGCTGTCAGCAAATAGGTGTTGGTCCTACTGATTACAGAGAGAAGAGACACGAACCCTCCCACTTGAAGGTAGAGATCGTAGTACTCTGTTTTGAGAAACCCCTCAAATCGCCGCTTGATTAAGCACATGTACACGGATTGGTTTTCGGGAGGAGAGGAGAAGAGCAGCGTGACATTCTTGTCCTCCGTCGGATTCTCCAAAAACGCGTGAAGATCGCGGTCCACAGTTGTCATCACAGCAAAGTCATAGTTCATGGTTGGATTTGAATAGCACCGCGCCCATCCGCAACACGAAATGGGAACACGACAACGGCAGCGTCCTCTCTATCTTCCGTCCCTCTTTTCCGTGCAATACCATCATGGGAAGAGAGGAGTTGTGGGTTTTAGAGAGTACCGGCCAAAGAGTCAAATTCCCGTTATTCCCGGCTTCCGATTGTCCTCCATAACAGA
>OIWT01002649.1_pt1 | contig 17949 bp, 28 predicted proteins | sample 1587701 | NCBI WGS metagenome assembly OIWT01 (sample SAMEA3888904, study PRJEB22519) | human gut metagenome | biome: human gut; feature: human-associated habitat; material: faeces | place: Denmark | collected 2009
GAAAGAAACAAGACACAACTAAGATGACTACTCCTCCTGCAACTTCAGGATCTCCAAGCACTTCTACTCCTCACTCCCTCTCTCCACACCCACTCGCGCCTCGCGAATCTCCTCCTCCAGCAAGTCGATGGTCTCCTGCTGCTTCAGAATGGCTGCCTGCTCCTTCACCCCCTTCTTCTCGTCCCCGTCAATAAACTCAATGTACGCCCGCGTGAACAAAGGGTTGTACCGAACCTCCTGCGCGTTGCTCTTCAGCGCGCTGTCCTCGCGCAGCAGCGCCTCGGCTCGCAACAGCCGTGCCCGGTACTTCAGCAGGTACGCCAACACGCCTAGCACCGGAATGAGAATCCCGACGTAGCACGCGGCCAGAGCGAACAGCGCACTGATCTGCGCATCAGACCGCCGCCACACACCCACCGCGTTCTTGGTGGCATCACTCATTCTCTTCTTCTCCACCACGGGGATACGATACAACACGCTGTACACGCCCGTGCCGGGAATTGCCGCCACGAGCCTACGACTGACCATCGCACGGCGAAACCACCTTCCGTTGGGCTGATGCTGGATGTCCGACGCACACTTCCACCCCGAGGTGGTGAGCTGTCCGACACACCAGTCCTCGGTGGAGAACAATGGGGACCGGATGTTCCGGAACTCGACGGTAATAGGGACACTGAAGACTCTGTCGATGGCTGGGAAGGGAGACACACGTGTGATCTCAGCGAAGCGGTGAAGGGACAGAGCGAACGCTGAGGAAATGAAGAGTTGCTCCGCTGTGTAGTTCAGGCGGTAGTGCCTGACCGTGGCTTGCAAGACGGACTTGGCGACGGGCGCGAACTGGAGGACCATTCGGAGCGAGGACACGATGCCGGAGGGAATGGACACGACGGCCACCACTTGGGCGTTGTCGACGATGAAGGGGAAGGAGTGGTCGTAGAAGGGCGAGATCACCATCAGAATGGGTACATGGAGGGTCTTCACCGGCGTGAGCAGGCATTCTACAACTGATCGCTCCACTCTAGCACTACCGCCGATCGCGCACTTCGGGGTGCACCGGTCCAGATAGGAGGACGTGCCCTCGAAATCTTGGGGAGTGAGGGGCACGCAGCTGCCATCGGGACACTCGCCTTCGCCCAACCCACACCCGTTCGACGCGTCGCAGCTGTCACGACACACGCCGTCCCAACACCGCGTCATTCCCCCCGAACAAGCTATGCATCACAGGTTTCCACGGTTTCCACGTTCTGGGAGAATGGGCGGGCATTGCTGGGCCGTTTCTCTGCAAGAGCCATCGGCGCAGCGAACCGACAGGCCTTGCGGGCAGGCGGGAAGCGGCGGACACTGCCCCGGGACGAGACAATCCCCGTTCCAGCACTGGTGAAGAGAGATGGTGAGATTGAGATGGCGCGCGAGGGCGGTGCAGTTCATGCGAGGGCAGAGGCTGAAGGAAGAGACACAGGAGCCGTCGAAGCAGGTGTCTGCGTGTAAGCAGAAGCAAGCGAGATCACAGTCGCTTCGGCGCGTGCACCTGCGCGTGCCCCCGCAATCCAGCGGCGTCTTCACACACAGCCCGCTTGTGCAGCGCACGGGGCGGCTCATGGGGCAGACCAGTCTGGAGGTGGGTCCGCAGGGCTCGGGGCTGCAGCTGCCATCGTCACAGTGGTGGTAGCCCTCGGGACAGGCGGTGACCATGGGGCAGGAGAAGGGGTGCGAGGTGCAGGAGTAGTCGCTGCAGAGATAGGGCGAGGTGGCGGGGCAGAAGCGCGAGGTTCTACAAGTGAGGAGGGAGTGTATGTCGGACCTGCATATGGACAGTCCGGTCCAGATGTTGTTGCCGACGCACGACCCGTTGTCGCACAACACGGGCGATTGATACGGGCACATGAACTCGGTACGACATGCGTTGATGTCCGACGCACAGTACCCGTCTGGACACAGGACGGGCGTTTCATCCGTGCAGTGGTCCTTCTTGCAGTCCTTGGGCGTCTATGTCTCATTCTCCTCTTTTCCCTTCACCGCCACACACTCGCCCGTGACACAGCGGTGGGGCAGCGACAGCGGGCAGCCGTCCGAGTTGGGGCAGTCCTGGAGGGTGGGCACGCACTTGTTGTTCCAGCAGCGGACGGGGTTTTCTAACCCTGAGGAGAGGTCGTTTTTTCTACCTTCGGTGCAAATGTTCTTCCGAATGGAGCAGAGGGAGAAATGCTCGGCACACTTCCCATCGGGGCATCTAGGGGTGACTCCGGTGCGCGACGACATACAGCACGGGCTTGTCGAACGAGCAGATGGCCTCTTCTTCGCAGGCGCGGGTGTCACCCAGATCGAAGCACATGCCATTGTTCCGGCCGTAGCGGCAACGCTGTGCGTTCTTGCCGGGGCAGGTGTTGCGCGAGGAGCACTGGGAGGCGGAGACGACGCAGCGGTTGTCGTTGCAGCGATAGGGCGTGATGGAGGGGCAAGGGTTGATCACGTTGCACTGCGGGGGTGAGAGGCGTTCCTCCATCACATGACATGACATCACTGTTTTCACATCACATCATTCATCACATCACTGTGTTCACATCACACCATTCATCACTGTTTTCACATCACATCATTCATCACATCACTGTGTTCACATCACATCATTCATCACTGTTTTCACATCACATCACTCATCACATCACTCATCACACTACTCACCAGTCCCATAGTGACAGCGCAGGTACCGTCAGCACACAGCACCGGCGCCTCATCCGTGCAAATGTTGTTCCACACCAGGAGCAGCTTGCAGTCGCCGTACGACGGCGCGCACAGCCCGTTGCCGCAGTCCACCCAGCCGTCCCGACACACAGGATTGGTCATACATTGCGAGGGGTCGCTCACGCACTCCTCGTTACTGCACCGGTACGGGTACTCCACAGGGCAGTTCACGCCATTCACGCAGTAGCCCACGGGACGACACACTCCGTCGTTGCACAATTCTTCGCCGTCGCCGCACACTCTCGCATACTGCGGGTAGCCACAACACTCCTGGTAGGACGCGTTCTCGCAGCAGCGCACCACGTACCGTGCCATACGCTCGCCCAGCTGCAAAGGCAACAAACACAAGAACGAGTTCTCACACGAGGGCACGCACTCGGTTTCCTCACGCACGCACCTGCCATCTTCGCAGCGGTACGGCAGATGGAGAGGACACACGTGCTCGGGACACATGCCGGAGCTGGGGCGGCAGCTGCCGTCGCTACAGCGCACACGGGTGCCGGAGCAGGAGGAGGTGACGGCGGCGCAGGGGAAGTCGGAGTCGGGGTAGCAGTTGTAGTCCTCGCAGAGAATGGGCGTGCTGGCACTGCCTGGGATGTGTGAGTACATGGGAACGGGGTGGATCATTGCTCAGCAGTCCTCGCTGAGTATTCATCACATTACTGCTTTCACATCACATTACATTACATGACTCATCACTCATCACATCACATCACATCACTCATCACTCATCACATCACTCACACTTCATCCTCAGAGGACAGTCATAACGGTTCTTCACGCAGCTCATGTCCGGACAGCGGAACGGCGTCTCCTCCGGGCACGGCTCCAACTCCACACAATCCCTCTCATTCTCCTTGCACGTGTTGTCTCGACACAGCACCGGACGACTCTTCGGACAGGTGATCACTGTCCCGCACTCATCAAAGCTCGCAGCGCACGTGCCGTCTGCACACTGCACCTGGCTATACAAACACTCCGAATGGACCCGACAATCGCCGCTCAGCATCACACACGTGCCGTCGTTGCATAAGAACGGGCGGTCCGAAGGACACAAGAAGGTGGAGTGCGTGTGTTCAGTGGCGGTGATGAGAGCCACGGGACACGGATAGTAGTCATACTCGCCCTGGCAATCCTTTTGGAGTGTTTTATAGTACTCATCATAGCAGGTTTGGTAGTAGTATTGCCATAACGGACAGTACAGCGAACACGAATCGCCGCAGTAGAAATAGATCGAATTTGCGCACTTACATGGCGGCATTTCCCCCTATTTCTTACACCTCCCACTCGCACCCACAATACTCTCTTCCAGCTTGCGCGCCACACACTTCTCGAAGCTCGGCGCCTCGCCAAACAGCAATTCCCTCTCCCTCTGATAGCCCTCCGTGTTGCGAATCGACCCGTCACTGCACCGAACCACCATCGTAAAGGACACGATGCGGTGCGGACACAACACTTCTCTGTCCACACAGCTACCGTCACCACACATCACCCAGCCCTTCTTGCACTGCACAACCGGACACAGCTCGGAGTTGCTCGCGCAGCTCCCGTCACTGCACAGGTACGGCTTGCTGTCCGAACAGCGCGTGATAGGCCCGCAGAACATGCCGTTCTCGGCACACTCGCCCGAGGGACAGCGGAAGGGCGCGTGGATGGGACACTTGGAGAGCGTGGGGCAGGCGGCGAGCGAGGCGGCGCAGACGAAGCCGGGACAGAGGATGGGGAGAGACGACGGACAGACGGGAAGCAGAGAGCAGAGAGACAGGTCCGAGATGCAGCCGCCGTTGGGACAGGCGAACTAGTGGTGAGGGAGGAGGAGGAGGAGAACGGCATCGGAGGGACAGAGGCGAGAGACAGGACAGAGGAGAGGCGAGTCGCGGCACGTGTTGTCGGGGCATTTGTACTGGCTGAAGGGACAGATGACCTAGAGCGGTAATGGGACATGTCGGAACAAATGGCCTACAATACTGGGACAGAGATTGCCCTTGTCGATCACTTCGCCGCCCTTGCACAGCTTCTTGCCACTGTGCAACGCGAGACTGTGATACTCATCCACATAGCTGGGACACTTTTCGCTGCGCGGGTGGCAGAGTCGATCACTGCACATGCGATAGCCCTTCTTGCAGATGCTGTTGGTGGAGCACTGTTCGTAGGAGTTGGCGCAGGAGCCGAAGGGGCAGGTGTACTTGGGACAGCTGTGAGACACAGGGCAGTCGAAGGAGGAAGAACGGCACGTGTTATCGTCGCAGAGAACGAAGCCGTCGGAGCAGGTGAGAGTGGCGGGGCAGTACTGCGTGTTGTAGGTGTGGTGGAGGAAATCAGGACAGAGCAGATCGGCGCTGGGGACGGTGCTGCCATAGGCATGCTGGTTGAGAAGGAACTCGCTGGCGTTCGTGACACAGCGGTTGCGGACTTTGATGTGGGCTGGAGATGAAGAGAAGAGAGAGAGGCAACTCGGAGGGCACACAATCACACTACTGCACAAATCGAGGGATTCTTGGCAGGTGAAGTCGGCGCAGAAAAACGGGGCGGTTTCTGGACAGCGCATCACCCGGTCGCAGTCTGCATGTGTCGCCACACACACCGGCTCCTGATAGAAAGAGGAGTCAACGCCCCAGTACGCGAAGCCTACCCAACAGACCCAGCAACAATCCTCACACTCCACCGGCAGCTCCTCCGGACACCCGCACTGCTTGGCGCTCAGAGCACACAGCCCGTCGGGACACTTGACCGGCAGCTCCTCAGGGCATGCGCCCGGGCACTCGCTCCACTCGTCCACGCACTACTGCTTACACACCCCACGCACACCCACACGCCGCAGACTGGAGCAGAACCGGCCGCCCTCGCACTCCAGGTTGTAGTCATTGTCCACGGACTGTTTGATGGAGTTGGCGTCCACGTTCAGCACGAGGTATGACATCAGGTCGATGAAGCCTCCAGCGCCGGCGTGCTCCGCGTCCATCAGATCATCGCTGAACGCGACGAAGAGGTAATAGTAGCCTGGAGAGAAGGGCGTGAAGGCGGCGGTGGGCGTGCTCTGCATGGCGAGAGAGGTGTTGAAGTACACCAACTACGAGTGATTGCGAAAACCGGTGCGCACCGGCTTTTCGAGGGAAATCCAAAGAGCCACCGCCCGCGTCTTTTCCTTGACCAGCGCGCTGTCAATCTATCCATCAGCCCGTCCCACGGCCCGTACGGCGTAGCCGAAGGAGTCCACCAGCCGAGCGCTCACTTGCAGCGTTTCTCCTGCTCCCACGTCCACGACGTGATTCTTGGGAAGTAGAAGCTTTCCTGCCTCGTCCCGCACTAGAGGTCAGAGGAGCGGGCATGGCGGACGCTGGAGAGTGGAGCGTTCTCTGGAGATGGTGCGCGAGGTCACGGGAATAAGGAAGGAGATGAGGGAGGTGTAGAAATACCAGTAGCCCTTCTCGTCCACGAACAGGTTGTGCCTACACGGCGTGAGAGCGGCTCGCGGGCTGATCACTGAACGTACACGAACACATTGCCCTTCTCTTCGGTGCGCAGGAACGGCAGGGAATAGGTTTTTCCTCGGGGCGAGAACGCTTGGACCTACGCGTGGTGGGCGACTCACGTCACTCACCTCAATGACGTCGTGCGATTTGCGGCACTCTCGCCCCATCACATCAAACAAGGCCACTTTGATAGACATGTAATACCCCACCAGGTTGTTCTCGTAGCTTACCTCCCACGCCTCGATGTCCTCGTCCGCCAGACACTCCACCTCCAGGAAGTACGTGAAGGAGAAGGCGTTGATCGAGAGCGTCAGACCGAAGGATTGGTCGGCGAAGCAGAGGGCTTCGGTCTCGCAGAGAACGGGAAGATCGACGCGGTAGAGCGAGGGAGAGAGAGGGTGGATGGAGGAAGCAGCCTGCGAATGAGGAGACGAGGAAGTGGGAACGAGGGGAAGAGTGAGAGTGGTGTCTGTTGAATAGGTGAGGCTGATTTCCACTGAGGGTGAGGAGGAGGCGGAGGGGCAACGGGAAGTGTCGTTCACCCAGTCGCAGGCGGCGAACGCGAGGAGGAAGGAGTACTGGACCTGGAGACGGGGGTTGTGCAGCCCGCTGGTGTGATGAGAGTCGTTCTGGAACAGGGGCACGATGCTGCTGGGCGTGAGGAGAGAGGAGAGAACGCACGGGTGGAGGAGGGTTTGCTGGTACACGCGGAACGGGTAGCGCTCGCAGTGATAGGCGTAGCAGAGGGAGAGGAAGGTGTCTGCGTGTGACGAGTGAGAGAGACAACCACTGTTGTGGGAACACACCGCCGGCGTGAACGCCAACTCAATGCCCTCGGGACCCGGCGTAGTGACATAGTCAAGCGTCCTATTCTCGTTCACCACCAGCATCTTCAGATTGCTGTTCTTCGCGTCCCTAACCACCTTGCCCTCCTTGTCCACCGCCGCCACGAGGATGGTTCCGTTCCGCTCTGCGCCTCACACCACACCTCCACCACCACCGGCAAACAGCACAGAGGGCCGCACCTCCACGGCAACCACCCGGCTCTGCAGGCTGATCAGCGCGGTGGACACCACACGACTGTTGCAGTAGACGGTGCAGGAGTAATCGCCGACGGGCACGGCGTCCACCACAGCCAGGTACTCGTTGCCGCTGAGGTGGTAGAGAGTGGGCGTGTGGTTGGAGGTGTCATGAGAATCGCGGTGGAACAGCTGGGCGTGAGAGGGGGGCGAGAGAAAGACTTCAAAGGAGAGTTGCTGCAGCAGGAGCGGCTGAGCGTGCAGGCAGGGAAGGGTGTAGGAGGTCCCGGCGTGGGAGAACTCCATGAACACGCGGAAGTGGAGGGAAAGAGTGTCTAGAATGGAGGGAAAAGGTCACAAGGACTCTCGACGAAGGACAGCAGGCTGCGGTCGAGTTCCAACGAGGTGCAATACTCCGCGTTCTCAGCGAAGTGAAGAGGGAAGTAGTGGAAGAGACGGTTCTGCGCCTTGACCGTCAGACCGAGCTTCAGGTGGCTTCGGTACGCCTTCGCGTTCACCGCCGGGACAATCGTGTAGGTAATGACCCAATTGGTTTCGGTTTGGGTCATGGTGATCTCGCTGCGAGTCAAGCGAAGGCGATAGACTCACGCTCCGTGGAAGGAAGGGTCGTCTTCGCTCCAGAAGAACACGATGGGCGCGAGAGTGGATTGCACAGTGAAGGAATAGGGCGTGAAGAAGTAGCCGCCGGAGAGACTCTTGCCGGAGAGGAGAGAGGGCTCTGGGAGTGAGAGAGGAGGGTGGAAGAGACCGGGCGTGGCGCTGCTGTGAATGGAGATGGTTTTGGAGTAGATGGAGGTGCCGAGCGTGAGAACGGAGAGGACGTAACTAGAGTGGAGAGAGAGAAGGAGGCGAACGAGTCGGTGGGGAGAGAGACGGAGCAGACGAAGTTGAAGAGGGTGTCTTGGTAGACGTTCTCTTCCTCGTAGGGATAGCAGAAGAAGGAGGCGTCCGTGCCGGCGAAGGACACGAGAAGAGTCAGGTCGGTGTGGGTGCAATAGATGTTGGAGGAGCTGACGACGAGGAGATAGAGGAGGATCGACGTGCCTGCGAGTCAGGAGTGCAGATCGCACCCACCGTTCACGCGGTGCGTGGTGCGATCGATGCGGATGTCGGGAGCCGAGCAGACACCGTCTACTGTTGAGTGGAGAAACGAAAACGAACGCAGTGACTGCGAGCAGATCTCGTTTCCTGCCTCGTCGAGGATTTGGATGGTGTGGTTGCCCGGCGTGGCGATGGAGAAGGAGGCGAAGGCCAGCTGCGAGCGGCCTGAGGGGATGCTTGACAGGGGCGAGCCGTCGAGCAGGGCCACGCCGTCGGCAGGAACGAAGAAGGCGTGCTGGGCGTGGAACGGGAGCACGGGCGGGATGGAGCAGAACTGCTGGAGCCAGCGCACGTGGTGGCGGAAGAGGAGGTTGCGTGAGAGGATGAGAGAGTGGTCGATGAGGAAGTGGAAGGAGGAAATACCGGCGGTTTTGGTCATCATGCTAGAGTGAAGAGAGGGAAGAGAGGAGACGTGCACTGGATCTGGTTGGCGAGTGTGGTGCAGGAGAAGGAGTCGAAGGGTTGTGTGGCGTTGAGGAACGCTTCGATCGACGCAATGGCTGGTTGTGAGGAGGAGAAGGAGATCGCACGGCGTGTGTAGGGGTTGGAGTGGGCGTCGCGAAGAATGACAATGAAAGTGTAAGGGACGTTCACGAAGTTGTTGGTGCTGGCGAGTGTGCCGAAGAAGGAGGAGGCCTGCACGGAGATGTCGCCGCAGGATACGATGATGGGGGCATCGAGGGGAAGCTATGTGAGAGATGGGCGGTGCGACCAACGGGGTGCGAGTCGATGTACACGTTGAGGTCGTAGACGCCCACCGTCGCGATCATGTGCACCATGTTGTAGTGGTCGCCCTCCTCGGTCAGCACGTTGCGGTCCAGCGGGTCGATGGCTGTGGTGATGGTCTGGTGAGTGTCTCGCTCGATGGCCTGGAGAAGGATGGACGATTCGGAGTGGGAGAGGACTAGAGGGCGTGAGAACGCGTCTCAATGCACAGCCACGTACGTTTGTTGCCGTAGTGGTCGTAGAGGAAGAGATTGATGGAAAACGGCTCGTTGGAGGTGAGGTGGAGTTCGCCGCCGTGGATGCGCGCGGACTCCGTGATGGTGACGAAGCTGGTGTCGATGCAGCTGGGCGTGAGGGAGAGAAGAGGCGTCCACAGGAGCGCGGAGGAGATGAGGAATGGCGGTGAGAAGAGAACGATGGAGGACACGCCCACGCGCATCGTGTACTGCCCGGTCTGAAGGCGGTGAGATGCATAAACAGCGTTGCAAGACTTACCGTCGTGTGGACGAAGCTCAGGGCGAGCCGGTTGCTGTGAGTGGCGTCCACCGACGGACGGACCGTCTCGGCCGTGCAGTTGCCACGCTCGGCGCCGGGGCAGAGCGCGACGGAGAGAGGCGGCAGGTTGAGCGGATCGAGCGGGAAGGGCTCGCCGCAGTCATCGAAGGCGTTCAGCGTGATGACGTACGGCGTACCTGCGCATGAAGCGAAAGGGCAGTGACGACCGGCCTTGGCAGAGTCAGCGGAGAGAGAAAGGAAGGAGAGCGTGGGGGAGAGCGTGGGGATGCTGAAGGAGAAGTCGCCGATGAGCACGGAGGGGTTGGAGAAGGAGGTGGTGGCGAGGGAGAAGAAGTCGATGCCGACGGCGAAGCTGTTGGTGAGTGGGGAGGGAGAGGAGGACTAGGGGGTCTGGAGGATGGCCGCGACGTCGAAGTCGTGAACCACCTGGGCTTCGATGCCGTCGTCCGTCTCGGCGCTGGGAATGAGGAGCTGGAGGCGGTGCAGGTGGTTGGTGTACCTGCATGGGGTGAGCAAAAGGGAACGGGAAAGTGCAAAGGAGAGTAGATATGAATAGACAAGAACAGACAAGAGCAAAGGGGAACAAATGGGAACAGACAAGAACAAAGGGGAAACGAATGGAAGAAGACAACACCAAAACACACATCACCACGCTACCTACTTAAACCAGAGGTCCTTCGGCGCGGCGGAGGTGTTCATCGACTGAACCGGCTCGTAGTGCGAGTACTCCGTAGCGCCGTTCTCATCGTGGGAGTAGATCTGCAGGGCGGGATAGGGCTGGCGGAGGATGCGCATCTCGATGTACCGGCTCTGAGCACTATGGGGTCAGGTTCGGACATATGTCCCACTATGAGGAATAATTGGGTCCGAAGGCCATGAGGAGGATGCGGAACGGCGTGGGCACTACGCTCACACCCCCACGTCACCTCTACCGGAGAGGAAGTGAAACTGCGCGTGCAGCATCCACGAGAGCCGCGCTGGCACGCGGTAGTCGAACCTTTGCGTCAGCCCCCAGCCGCACGCTCACAGCAGCATGTTCATGCGGCCCGAGAAGAACTGGTACTTCCACCCGCCCTCGTACGCACTACGCCTCACGCGCCGCGCGGAAGCCCACCTCAGCTGCCCGTCGTTGGGCGTGTTCTCGTCCAGACGGAACACCTCCTGGAAGGAGTGCATGGCGCATGGCTGCTCGCAGTTGGAGGAGAGAGAGAACTCGACGGGGAACGCGCGGCGACTGGCCACGAAGATCTTGACGGGGTAGCTTGGGGTGAAATTGTTGGGGCGCCCCCACATCATGCCGAAGCGAAGGGACTGCTCGCTGAGGCGGACGCGGTCCGCAGCGGGCTCGTCCAAGGTGCCCGAGATCTCGATCACCTTCTTTCCGTTGATGAACACGAATATGTCGCCTGTGGAGCTACGGTGAAAGCGTGAAGGGGAGCAAACCGCACATCGAGCACCTCATTGCCCTGGATCAGGATCTCGTCGGTGATCTCCGCCGTCCACCACTCCTTTCTGCCCTGCAGCTCCTCGTAAGGACTGAGGGGGAGCAGCGAGGAAGAGAGACAGTTGTGAAGCGCAACGAGGATTTGGTTCGTCGTAATGTTCCAGCTGCCAGACTCAAAGGCGTTTATATTGCTCCTGCATTCCTTGTTCACACCCTCGATGGTATTGAACCTAGGGATGAACCAACGCGACTTTCATTACCAGTATCGAAACGACGTGTAGCTGCGAATCGTTCCCTTCAATCCACACGGTGCGTGGTTCGCCCTCCCACTCTCACAGTACAATGGCTTTCCACTATCACTCAATTGCGGCTGCACAGAATGGTAATCACGTCCGAGCGTTGCATTCCCAAAATCGGGGTGCTTGTACAGTTCTTCACAGGAGGGACATAACCATTCTGGCTAAGCATTACAATGCATCGAAGACAAGGTACATGTCCCACTGTATTCGGGATAAAGTTGCGGATGATCACTTCGGCCGAAAACACGGAGCAGAGAAGCAAGCATCCCATCCAAATGTGCATTGGATGCAACTTCATACCTCTTGAAAATGAGTCGAAGAGTAATATGAAAATGAGGGATTCTGTGTGAGTGTCGTGAATCACCCAATTCATGTAATGTATGTCTCTATGAGAGTGTGTTGTTGCAAATGTTCAAGAGAGGAAGAAAATGGATATCGTCCGATTGTTTTGGTGCAATGGCTATTTGAATGAAGTATGGAGATGGTGTAGAATCCGATAGTACTATTGTGACTCTGTGAGACAGCGATGGAGTCAGATTGTGAAATGAGCATTGCACATCCATAGTACAACTCATGCTCATTCTCATCCTTCCATCCCGTTTCCATTCCATTTGAATACCCAATTGTGTTGCCAACATGCATAAAAGAGTGAATCCACACTCGGTATAATCCCCCGCCTCCGTATCAGAGGATAATACACAACAGCGACGGAATAGAATGAGTGTCCCTATAGTTATAACCGAGTACGTCCTAAATAGTGGGGTTGCTTGTTTTCCTCATTCATTCACTTTAGAGGCGTGTTCGGATGAATTTTTTGGCGAAGGTGTCGCCTATACGCTTGGTTCGTCGTGCCTTTACTCGTATGCTCAATGTCGAGAGTATTCCCACTTTCGACCGCTATGAGCATGCGAGTAACATGAGAACAAAGGACCTCTTTCAGTTCGAGCCGTTCAACGACAACGAGCTCGTTGTAGGGGACGAGAGCCCGGTTTTCACGTGTAGAACTTTCCGCGCCAAACGGAGGGAAAGAACTATGAGCTGAACTGGTCGCTTGCGAGTGAGTGGTTTACCGTGTGGGGAAATGCCTACCGCAACCCCGATCGTTCGCTGCTGATGAAGCACTTGAAGTGCGTGCGCGACGAAGCTGGAAACGCGTTCTGTAAGCGGACGTACAAGCTGGAGTCCGAAGTGGCTGCGTGCACAAAGGATTTCGAGGAGGTGTGTGACGACGTGAAGGAGTACCTGTCGAAGGTGCCCAACCTCTACGTGGAAGACGCTGCCGTGGCCTCGGGCCGCCTGCTGGAGACGCGCATCCGCAGTGTCACGAACGACCCTGCGACTGCCCTGGCGATGAAGAATCTCCTCGTAGTTTTATCGTGTAATAATCACGCGTAGCATCGCATGCCTCTGCGCCACCCGCAGACGCCGCATCCTCTCGGTTTGATTGTCGCTCGCGGCATGCCTACCACGTTCACGGCCATCGGTGAGGACGTGCATTCGCGCGCGCTGACGGTGCTGGTGGGAGGCGATGCTCCCATTTCCACCATTGTCAAGGTACGCGTTCCTCTTGATGCTCACGCGATAGGAGGTGGCTCACGCGATGGACATGTACTACGACCAGGAGCGCGGGACGATCGCGCTGCCATCGTCGAATGCGGCGCCGATCAAGGGTCCTCTGACGAAGTGCGTGCTGCCGTGCGCTGTGACGTGCTCGGACAAGGTGAGGATGGTGTTCGGTCTTCCTCGGAATGCTGTGAATCCGCTCGTGGAGTCGAAGTCGCTGTACTGCGACTCCAATGCGATCCTGTGCCGTCAGGGCCTGTCGCGGTGCTTTGCGGGAGTGGAGTGCGACGAGAGCGGACTGCATCTGGATCACGACATGGTGCTCAACCAGAAGGTGTACCGGTTCATCGAGGGAGACAACCTGCTCACCCTTCCGGACGAGGTGCTGTTTGTGGAGCAGGAGCAGAAGGAGGGGGAGATCCGCGATGCGGCGACGATTGAGAAGCTGCTGATGAAGCACGTGAAGAATGAGGAGTACGTGTCCTTTGTGATGGACAAGCTGCAGGTGAGCGCTGGTGCGGGGGGTAATGACAAGGGTTCTGTTTTCCGCACCGTAACTGGTTCGTCTCTAACGGGGCTTTCGAAATCAATGTAACTATAGAACGCGGTTAAGATTATGAGATTTGTTAAACGAAATCCGTACTATCGCCAGTAGGCACGTATTCCCGTTTTTGTCGGCTCCCTATCATACGCTCAAGAAACAGGATCTGTGTAGACGGCTGTTTACCATTGAAATACCGTGAACCGTGACATCGAACCTGATATACAGCCATGGGTAATAACCTGGGAAAGACAATGCAGAAGAGGGAGGTGCTTACAAAGCTGTCGTCTACGCAGAGATCGTACGTCGAGGCGTGGTACTGCACGCTGTGCGACGAACAAACGCAGATGGTAGCCCAGTCCGATTTCGTGAAGGACGTGAAGAAGAAGTTTACAAACATTCCCGAACCCATCGTGACCGCGCTGTGCGAGTGCATGAATCCTGATAGTAAGTACAACATCAAGGAGGATGCGTTTTTCTACATGGCGTACATTATTCTGAACGGTTCCTTCGAGGAACGGGTGCGGCTGTCGTATACAATCATCCAGAATTTGGGAAACGACTCGGAAGTGACGTTTGGCTCCCTTCTGCACTTCTTCAGAATTGTCAACTCGGATTGGGACAGTGTGGATGCCTGGAGCGAGAAGCGGATATGCGAAGCGCTGCAGGTGCCTCCCGACAGCAACGCGATTCTGAGCTGGAAGGACTTTTTCGCCTTCTGCAAGGGCAACCCCAACTGCCCCATTGTTTCGTGGACGCAGCAGTTGTGCAAGGGCATCGAGGACTCCAGCGTCCTCTTCCAGAAGCTGGTGGACAGCCAGGGCAACGAGAACCAGCGCATGTCGAAGATGTACTACACGACGAAGAAGACGATCATCTACAACCACATTCACGAGATGTCCGTGACGGTCCTGCTGGACATCTACGGCACGCTGATGCGCAGCGGCAACGGGGGCTACATCACCAAGACGCAGTGGTACACGGAGATGGCCAAGTTCTTTCCCCAGCCGCTCGTTCAGAAGTGACTATCTCTATTTCTTAACTCACTCCTAGCATTTTCTGGGAGTTTTCCGAAGACGACGACATCTCCGTGTCGGTGGTGGTGTCCGCCATGTGTCTGCTGTGCCACGACTCGCTGGACCGTCGCATCAGCGCGTCACTCTTCGTGTTCAACAACACGACGCGGTCCAACGGCCAGTTCACCCACGCGGATCTGGTGGAGCTGTTCTCGCTTGGCGTGAAGATGTTTGACGTGGACAACAGCTTCGACTGCGTTCCCGACGACGCCGACGAAACGGACGATATGCACATCCGGATGAAACGCCGGCTCAGTCAGGACGACGAGAGCCACTTATCGGTGCGCGTGCGGACGGGTCGTGAAGCATAGAGCATCGTGTCATTAGTCGACACTATCTTCACCGACGTCAGCTCGCCGCTCGCCGTGCACCAGCGCACCATCTCCTCGGCGGACCTGATCGACTGGATCGTGCAGCACCCCACGCACTACGAGTTCCTCACGCACCAGTTGCGCCGCGACTTCTCCCACACGCCCACGCGCGAGGAGGAGCAGGCCGCCTACCGCCAGCAGTACACGGAGTTCAGCAACACGCCGCTGGTGGCGAACCAGCTGTTCTACATCGTGGCGCGGTCGTGGTGGTCGGCGTGGGTGCAGTACATTCACAGCGGCGCGCAGAGCGGGTTCATGCACGCCAAGAAGCCGGGGCGCATCGACAACTCGCGGCTGGTGGAGGCGGACGGGAACCGGCTGCGCTGGGACCTGTCGGAGAAGGAGTACGTGATCATCAACGAGCTGCTGTGGAACATGCTGTATGAGTGGTATGGCGGCGGGCCGGTGGTGTCGCGGCGCGTGGTGCGGTCACTGAACAAGACGCTGGAGCTGGAGCTGCACCCGCTGTTCCTGCACGTGTGCCTGTGCCTGAAGGACGGCACGCCGGGCGAGGAGTTCGACAGCATCTTGTGCACGAAGGTGCTGATCGTGGAGAAGGTGAAGACGCGGCTGTGCCAGATCGCGAAGAAGGACCCGGACCGCTGCCGGCTGTGGGTGCTGACGGAGGAGGGCGACGCGCTGCTGCTGAAGGAGGAGAAGAAGACACTGGAGGAGCTGGAGCTGCGCGAGGAGATATTCGTGATGCTGGAGGAGGTGCAGGAGAACGGGAAGTATCTGCTGGACGAGGAGGGCAAGAAGAAGACGCGGAAGAACACGGAGGGGCTGGTGGGGCTGGAGAACCTGGGCTACACCTGCTACATGAACGCGGCGCTGCAGTGCCTGAGTCACACCGCGCTGTTACGGCAGTACTTTCTGTCGGACCAGTACCTTCACCACCTCAACCGCGAGAACAAGTTCGGGTCGCACGGCGAGGTGGCACTGCGCTTCGGCGCGCTGGTCAGGCGCATGTGGGACTCGTCGGCGCGCGTGCTGGCGCCAAGGTTGTTCTTCAACTGCTTCCAGTCGAACAAGCCGCAGTTCTACAGCAACGCGCAGCACGACGCGCAGGAGTTTTTGTCGGCGCTGCTGGACGTGCGTGAGGAATCATAGCGTGAGGAGTAGGTGCTGAACGAGGACTTGAACCTGTGCACGGAGAAGAAGTGCCGGGAGATCAGCGACGCGGGCCGCAGCGACAAGGAGCTGGCGGAGCTGTACTGGCTGGACTACACGTCGCGCGAGAAGAGCATCGTCACGGCGCTGTTCTGCGGGCAGTTCCAGTCGTACACGCAGTGCGTGGGCTGCACGCACGTGTCCTCCACCTACGAGTCCTTCACCATGCTGCAACTGCCGCTGCCCGTGACCGAGATGAAGTGAGTGTGTGTCGTCTGCCTCACGCCAGAGCCATCTCCGTCGTGCTCAGCTTCACCAACGGCCGCCTGCCCATGCAGTGCTCCATCCGCGTTCCCGCCGACTCCTCCATCGACACGATCAAAGAGGCAGTGGACGCGTTGGACGGCTCCATCGACCTCAGCACGGCACGCATTCGCCTGGCGTACGTGAAGGACTCGGTGATTGAGGAGGACGGCTTCGACGCGAGTTTCCGCCTCAACCAGTATGAGTACTCTGACTATACCATGTTTGTTCTGCCGCCGGAGGGCTGCTTCCTCGGCGCGCGCGGGTTCGAGGAGTACAAGCGCAAGCACACGGTGTGCAGGATGCGTGCGGGCATACAGGTGCGGGTGCATCTGAGTGGCGCGGCGGGCGAGGTGGTGGAGGGCGTGGTGAAGCGACTGCTGTCGGACTTCTGGTACGAGGTGGCGTGCAGCGACGGGCAGACGCGGTGCGTGTACCCCACAGACCTGGAGGAGGGGGAGAAGTACCTGCCGACGGGCGGCGACTACGTGTATGTGTTCTTGTGCGAGTGGGTGGGTGGTGTGAGGCGTAGCAAGGAGTCGAACGTGTGTAACTACGGTGTGTTCCGGGACATGTCGTCGCACTCCACGCACCACTGCCACGTGCACCTGTACCCGTCCGACAAGGAGATGACCGTGTCGCTGAAGCACCTGTTCTGGCGCGCGATGAAACCTCGTAGCGTGTACCTGATCCAGCGCTATCTCGACATCGTTGTTGTCTCCTCTCCACTTCACGGATAGAACGAGGGCTTCTTCTTGGGGTACTTGTCGCCGACGATGACGGGCGTACCACAGATCATCGAGATGATGCCTGAGTTCACGACGGGCAAGCAGCTCTACAACTTCATCCACAAACACTTCAAGAAGATCATCAATAACCCCATCACCGTTCCATCTTTCTCCCTCCATCACCCCTAGCAAACCGCGGTGAACACTCTGAACAGCAGTAAACCGTCACTCACGCGCATGTCCGCCATTCGCTCGCAGCTCTCGCACGTGCCCTCTCTCCGCACCACGCACTCCATCTGCTCCTCCTATCTCGACTCCGACCTTCACCTGCCCGACATGCCCAACTCCCTCTCCAAGTACGACTCCGCCAGCGGCTCCAGCGACGACGAGAACGAGTACAGTCCGTACGTGAAAAAGGCCACTTTCGACAGCGACCGCGCGTGCGGGCAGGTGAAGGAGGAGGACGTGCAGACGCAGCTGGCGCAAGCGTACGGGTTCACGCTGAAGCTGGTGGACGACAGCGGCTACTCGTGTCTGATGTGCCACTGGCTGAAGGGCTGCACCGGCTGCGTGATCCCGGCGGACGACACGCCGTTGCTGTGCCTGGCGTTCAGTCGGAAGATCGCGATCGACTGGGACCCGGCGTTCATCATGAACCACCATCAGGTGCTGTATGACTACATGATCACGCACAACAGCGTGGAGAGTGTGAGTCTGGCGGGCAAGCAGAGCATTCTGCTGCAGGAGTGTCTGCAGCGGTTCGTGCAGACGGAGGTGCTGCAGGGGGAGCAGAAGCCGCGGTGCGAGAAGGTGAGTTTGTGCTCTTTGAGTGTGATGAGTGATGTGATGATGTGATGAGTGATGAGTGATGTGATGAGTGATGTGATGAGTGATGAGTGATGAGTGATGAGTGATG
>OIWT01002656.1_pt1 | contig 17922 bp, 18 predicted proteins | sample 1587701 | NCBI WGS metagenome assembly OIWT01 (sample SAMEA3888904, study PRJEB22519) | human gut metagenome | biome: human gut; feature: human-associated habitat; material: faeces | place: Denmark | collected 2009
GACGCTATGTATAAAAATCCATATGAAATCTGATTCTGTGATTTAATCAGCGTTTCCTTAGCCCATGTCCTGTTACCGCCCCAAAAGCAGGAACGCCAGTGCGAGCACTATGACCACCACGATCCCCCAGCGGCGATCCCCCTTTTCCATCTTCACGTGAGGGATCTCCGATATGTGGCGCGGTATTTCCAGTCTGTCCTTTTGGGATATCCCCTCTTTCCCGCAGGGGAGCTTCTCTCCGCAGGAAAGACGCGCCTGATCTTCCCTGATCTCCTTTGCAAAGACCGGCACGAAGGCAAAGAGCTCTTCCAAGAGGGAGAACCAGCGCTTGCCCGTCTCCCGTCCGAGGCGCTCCGACAGCTCAATCGCGCGGTTCCGTATGCTGGAAAAGACGGGGCGGAGTACCCAGCAGCCGCTCATCGCATAGAGCGGCATCGACAAAGACAGGTAGCGGCGACTCTTCTCTGCAAGGAGCGATCGTCCCTGCTGCGGATGTTTTTGGCTGATCATGAGCGCGTAGGCGATATCATTTTCCAGCTGCGCGCGTTCCTTTTCCACATCTTTTTCATAGGCAGAAAGAAGCTGGGTGCAGAGCATTCCTCGCCGTCCCTGTTTCACCAAGGCGATGAGCAGGCGTCTGCGCTCTTCTTCAGGCAGCCGGCGGGAAGCAGCGATGGCACCGCTTCCGATCTCCAGGATCAGCGCCTGCTGGTATCCTTCGATCACCCATGGTTCCTTGAAGGCAGGAAATCCGGCGATCCGGCGGTCCCTCTGGATGTCCTCCAGCGCCTCCAGCGGGGACAGCGCGAGGAAATCTTCTTCTGCCGCAAGCAGCGCCTCCACCCTGAGCGTATCCTCTGAAAGCGTATTCAAAAAACGGAGCAGACGAAGGCGCGGCGAAAGAGCGCAGTCACATTCGCCGCCTTCTGCGAAAAGAAAGGCATCCCTTCGGGGAAGCCCCGACGGCCAGAAATATTCTGCTTCGCTGCGATTCTCCATCCTGAGAAGCCAGTGCGCCGCCTCACTAGCCGCGCCTTCCGCCTCGAGGGGAAGCAGCTTTCGCTGGTGAGAGAGCGCGGCATCGATCGCCGCCGCCCCGTCCGTGCTATGAACGGAGAGCAGGTAGAAGGGATTTTCTTTGAAAAGCACGAGTGGATACTCCTTAAAAACATGGGAATTAGGGGGGCAAAGTGACTAGTGACTGGTGACTGGTGACTGGAATGCCCGCTCATGGCATCACCATTATTTATACTTCGCGGCGCATTTCGTCATCCTGAGCGGAGTGAAATGTCGGATGTTCGATCATGTAAAGGCAAAGCAGTGAGAACTGAGTCGAAGGATCTGGCGCCGCACCACCATTTCTAATTCCTCATTCCTAATTTCTCATTCAAGCAAAGCTTTCATCCGTAATCAAGGGCGCCCCGCCCACGGGCTAACCCTGAACCCCTTTCCTCTCATTATACACTTCTTCATAAAAAGCAAGCCACATTTTCTTGATACTCCCTCATAAAAAGGATTTATACTGCCTCTCATAAATTTCTCATACAGCAGCAAATCCGCTGTTTTCTCACTTTTTGGCGGTTTCTCTCACTTTCTTGGAAGAGAGATCTTGCCTTCGAAAATATTTTCCCTATTCCCTTTTCTCCCGATTTGTTGTATTATAGTTCCGGCACAAGATATTGTGCTTATATTTTTGTTAATTTCATACATTTTGTATTTACTATAAAGCCGATAAAACCTAAGAAAATCGTCGGATTACCAGCGGGAGAGTGCATCAGCTATGGAAAATCGAGAAGAAATGACGGGAATCACAGTCAAAACAAACGTAATAAAGAGAAATGGGCAGGAAGTTGCTTTTGATATTTCCAAGATCGTGAATGCCATCCGCAAAGCCAATAAGGAAGTCGAAGGCATCCATCAGATGAGCAGCTTCCAGATCCAGGCCGTCGCCGACAACATCGCCAAGAAGATCTCGGCGTATTCGCATGCCTGCAATGTAGAAGACATTCAGGACATGGTCGAGACGGGCATCATGGAAATGCGCGGCTACGAGGTGGCGCAGAAGTACGTCCGCTACCGCTACAAACGCGAGATCTCCAGAAAGAGCAATACCACCGATGACGGGATCCTCTCCCTCATCGACCTCAACAATGAAGAGGTAAAGCAGGAAAACTCGAACAAGAACCCCGTCATCAATTCCACGCAGCGTGACTACATGGCCGGCGAGGTATCGAAAGACCTCACCCGCCGCCTGCTGCTCCCGGAGGAGATCGTGAAAGCGCACGAACAGGGCATCATCCATTTCCACGACGCTGACTATTTCGCCCAGCGCGAGCACAACTGTGACCTCATCAATCTGGAAGACATGCTGCAGAATGGTACCGTCATCAGCCAGACCATGATCGAAAAGCCGCACTCCTTCTTCACCGCGTGCAATGTCACGACGCAGATCGTCGCGCAGGTCGCTTCGAACCAGTACGGCGGGCAGTCCTTCACGCTCGCGCACCTCGCTCCCTTCGTAGACATCAGCCGTCAGAAGATCAGAAAAGAAGTCCTCGCAGAGCGCAGGGAAACCGGCGAATCGATGGATGAAAACATCATCTCCAAGATCGTGGAACGCCGCCTGAAGGAAGAAATCAAGTCCGGCATCCAGACCATCCAGTACCAGCTCATCACCCTCATGACCTGCAACGGACAGGCGCCTTTCGTCACCATGTTCATGTACCTCGATGAAGTCGCAGACGGCCAGACGAGGAAGGACCTCGCCCTCATCATCGAAGAAGTCCTCCGTCAGCGCATGCAGGGCGTCAAGAATGAAAAGGGCGTATGGATCACCCCCGCCTTCCCGAAGCTCATCTACGTCCTCGATGAAGACAATATCCATGAGGATACCCCCTACTACTACCTCACCAAGCTCGCTGCGGAATGTACCGCCAAGCGCATGGTGCCGGACTACATTTCCGCCAAGATCATGCGACAGATGAAAAATGGCGATGTCTACCCATGCATGGGCTGCCGCAGCTTCCTCACACCGGATACCGAAGGTCTTGGCAAGGATGGCAAGCACAAGTACTACGGCCGCTTCAATCAGGGCGTCGTCACCATCAATCTCGTCGACGTCGCCTGCTCCTCCGGCGGTGACATGGACCGCTTCTGGAAAATCCTGGAAGACCGCCTCGAGCTCTGCCACCGCGCCCTCCGCTGCCGCCACGAGAGGCTCCTTGGCACCGTCTCTGACGTCGCGCCGATCCTATGGCAGTACGGCGCACTCGCGCGCCTCAAGAAGGGCGAGACCATCGACAAGCTCCTCTTCAATAACTACAGCACCATTTCCCTCGGCTATGCCGGCCTGTATGAAATGTGCGTCCGCATGCTCGGCGTCTCCCACACCACGGAAGAGGGCCGGAAATTCTCCATGTCCGTCATGCAGAAGCTGAATGACAAATGCAGCGAATGGAGAGCGAAGGAAAACATCTCCTACTCCGTCTACGGCACCCCGATGGAATCCACCACCTACAAATTCGCCAAATGCCTCCAGAAGCGCTTCGGGCTCATCAAAGGCGTCACAGATAAGAACTACATCACCAACAGCTACCACGTCCACGTCGCGGAAAATATCGACGCCTTCCACAAGCTGAAATTTGAATCCGATTTCCAGAAGCTCTCCCCGGGCGGCGCGATCTCCTACATCGAAGTCCCGAACATGCAGACGAATATCCCTGCCGTTCTCACCGTCATGAAGTACATCTATGAAAATATCATGTACGCAGAGCTGAATACCAAGAGCGACTACTGCATGGTCTGCGGCTATGATGGAGAGATCAAGATCGTCGAAGACGAAAACGGCAAGCTCGTCTGGGAATGCCCGAACTGCGGCAATCGCGACCAGCACAAAATGAGCGTCGCCAGAAGGACCTGCGGCTACATCGGCACCCAGTTCTGGAATCAGGGCCGTACCCAGGAGATCAAAGACCGCGTACTGCATCTGTAATCCCACCGCAGCCCCACAAGCAAAGACGGCTCCTGCCGTCTTTTTGCGTGGCAGGAGCCTTGGGCATCAGATGCCCCACGCTGACGATACGAGGGAAACCTGCTGTCAAGAGACCTTCGGTCATTGCCTCATATATATTCGCAGCGTTTAGATCCTTCGACTCAGTTCTCATGCTTCAGATAAGCCATTTTTAAGGAAACACTGATTAAATCGTTATCAGATTTCATTCTTGGATTTTTATACAGAGCGAGGAGACATTCGACGCGAATAGCGAGCTATTTAAGGAGAATGTCGACGACACTATGTATAAAAATCCATATGAAATCTGATTCTGCGATTGAATCAGCGTTTCCTTAACATACGACGTTTTTCTCCGCTCAGGATGACGAAATGCACCGCCACCCCCGCTGAACCCTGAAGTTTGCACGCAGGGATGAGTGGCTAGAGATTAGGAATCTCAAGTGACTGGTGACTAGTGACTAGTGACTGGCATGCAAGCTCATGGCATCGCCTCATATATACTTCGCGGCGCTTCCATATTTTTATGCGCCGCACCACCATTTCGCATTTCTCATTTCTAATTTCTCATTCAATCGAGGCTTTCATCCCCAATCAAGGGGGCGGCACGTCCACGAGGCTAACCCTGAACCCCGAACCCTGAACCCCTCAACCCCGAACCCACTTTATCCATAAGGAACATCTCACTATCATGAATTACTCCAACATCAAAGAATACGATATCGCAAATGGTCCCGGCATCCGCTACACGCTCTTTGTCTCCGGATGCACGCACCACTGCAAGGGCTGCTTCAACCCTGAAACGTGGGACTTCGCCCACGGCAAGCCCTTCACGAAAGACATCGAAGACCATATCTTAGAAGAAGTCGGACAGGAATACTACGAAGGCCTCACCCTTTTGGGCGGCGAACCCATGGAACCCTCCAATCAGAAAGGCCTTCTCTCCCTCGTCACGCGCTTCAAGGAGCGCTACCCGCAGAAAACCATCTGGTGCTTCTCCGGCTACCTCTTCGACCGTGATCTTCTCGGCCGCTTTGCCAAAATCATGCCGGAAACGATGGAGCTCTTGAAGCGCATCGATGTCCTTGTCGACGGTGAATTCATGCTTGACAAGAAGGACGTCACCCTCCTCTTCAAAGGCTCTTCCAACCAGCGCACCATTGACGTGCCAAAAAGCCTCGCCGCCGGAAAAATCATTGCCTGGGATCCCAGAGATACCAGCATGTCTCCGAATTCGAAGATCTAGATTGCCGGTGACTAGGGACTAGTGACTAGGGATTAGGAGCCTTGAGTGACTGGTGACTAAATGCTACCTTCGGGCATCGCCTCATATATACTCGCGGCGAAGCCGCTGCCATAAGTTTGAAGTTTGAAGTTTGAAAGCAGAGATTAGGGATTAGTAGCTAGGAATTAGGAGCCTCGAGTGACTAGTGACTTGTGACTGAAATGCCACCTTCGGGCATCGCCACCATCTATACTCCGCGGCGCTTCCATATTTTTATGCGCCGCGCCTCCCCCGTTGAACCCGTTGAGCCCTCTGAACCTCTTTAGCATGTAATCAAAGGACGGCGCGCCCCATAGACTAACCCTGAACCCTGAACCCCCCAATCAAAAAACGCTATCCTTTCGGATAGCGTTTTTCACTTTCTTAGTCCAGAGCCGGAGCTTCTCCGTCCGGATCCTTTTTCTTAAAGATCGTGCGATAGCCTTCTACCGCAAGCTCCAATGCAAGGACGATAAGGAAGGAACCGATAATGGCCTGTGCATACGGGCCCCAGTCAGCGCCGCCCTTCATGATGATGAGGATCTGATTTCTTACGATCAGAGCCAGCGAGCAAATGGTGACGACCATCATGAAAGACATCGGGAAGAGGAACATCCTATTGTTCTTGCCTGCATTGCCGAGCCATGCTGCGACAGCCAGAAGGCCGATGCCGGCCAGCAGCTGGTTCGCTGCACCAAAGAGCCCCCAGATCTTCATGAAGCCGTTCATACCGAGCATGACGCCGAGGAATACCGTGAGGACGGTCGCAAAGTATGGATTGACCATCATTTTCTTGAAGCCGTTCTTGATATCTTTCGGTGTTTCACCCGGTTCGAGCCAGAATTCCTGGAACATGAAACGAGCCAGACGTGTCGCGGTATCCAAAGAGGTCAGGCAGAATGCGGAGTACGTCAAGACGAGCAGGGTGTACATGGAGTTCTCCATGCTTTCGAGTCCCGGGATCGCACCGATCATCGCAGCAATGCCGCCGGCGAAGATATCGGTCGCACCTTTCACATGACCCGTTTCTCTCGCATAAGCGATGGCACAGAGGGTGATGATCGCGAGTACGCATTCCAGCAGCATGCCGCCGTAAGCGATCGGCTTTGCATCCGATTCCTTATCCAGCTGCTTAGACGTCGTGCCGGAGGATACGAGAGAGTGGAAGCCGGAGATCGCACCGCAGGCTACGGTCGTGAAGAGGATCGGGAACATGTACTGGATGCCATTGCCATTGTCTACCGCAAAGCCGGTGTAAGCCGGGAAAAGGTCCGGCTTGATATCCGGATGGGCGCCTACGATGCCTACGACAGCGACAGCCAGCATCGCATAGAGCAGGAAAGAAGACAGATAGTCACGCGGCTGGAGCAGGATCCAGACCGGAGTGACGGATGCGATGGTGATGTAGAGACCGATGAGCCACATCCATGTGGTGGTGGAGAAATACAGCGGATGCCAGTTCATGCCGACCGCCATGCAGACTACGATCGCAGCGACGCCCAGGATGGTGGAGGTCACCATGGAGGTGTGACGGCGATATACAGCAAATCCGAATACGATAGCAACAAGGATGAAGAGAAGCGATACCATGGCGACCGAAGCCTGTGTCGCACTCTTGGCTTCATTTAAGACGCCGTTTTCATAGGTCGCCCCGAAGGTAGACGCTACGATCGCAGCGAAAGCTGCTACGACGAGGATCAGCGTCAGATACGAGAAAATAATAAAGAGCTGCTTGGCTCTCTTCGACATATTCGCAGAAATGATCTCCCCGATGGACTGCCCCTTATGACGGACAGAAGCGAAGAGCGCCCCGAAGTCATGGACACCACCGAAGAAGATACCGCCGATCAGCACCCACAGGGTAACCGGCAGCCAGCCAAACATAGCGGCCCCGATCGGTCCGGTGATCGGGCCTGCGCCAGCGATGGAGGAGAAATGATGCCCCATCAGCACCGGTGCCTTTGCCGGCACATAGTCGATGCCATCATTCATGGTATGCGCCGGTGTCGGGATATCCCCCTCACCTACGCCCCATTGCTTGACCAGCCAGCGCCCATAAAATACATAACCACAAAATAAAATCACTAAACAGACAGCCAATAATACCAGTGTATTCATAATCCTTCTCCTTTCTCCTTGACTTCCTTGTCTGCCCCTCACAGCAAACCGCTGCTTGTTGTTGGTCGCTTGAAATTCTTTGAACCTTTTCTCACGCTTCCATCCGCACAGATCCTTCGAAGAGCTTCTTCAGGCCTTTTTCCATGCAGCGTCCTGCCTTATTGAAATAGAACCGATCGTCACGAAGTGCCAAACATCCCGCATGGTACTCCATCCATCCGTGGAAGGAGAAGCGGAAGGTCTTGTAATACTTGCACTTTTCCAAGGCGATCCTGGCTTCCTCATCGACCGTGTCGCACAGAAAGACCGGTGAGATATACGTATACATATGGCCCGATCCGATGTGTGCCATATCCATCCCCGCCTGATACGCGTAGTCCCTGCAGGCATCAAAAACTTTTTTGGATAGATGAGGAACGGAAAAGACGAAGACGAACTCTTCCTGATGCGTCGACCATAGCTCATTCGAATGGAGAATGAAATATCTCTCTGCCCTTTCGTAATATTCACATACCGCAGACAGAGACGCCCCTTCGGGCAGGAAGGGCGCCGTCAGCTCCTTCGCCTCCCGGAGCCCTTCTCCCGGCGATTCTCTCACGCCGTCAAAACGCGTGATCGTGTAATACCTGCGGTACGCCGCGAGCAGACGCTCCACCGCATCCTTCCTAGCCCTCATTGGCCTCCCCCCCTCTGAACCTTTCATAACAAAATCTTCTGGAATCATAGCAAATCCGAAATTGAGTTTCTCTCATTATACATTGCCTTTCTTGAATAACATAATAAAAGATACTTATAACAGGTATGAAGAATTGTTGTATATCAAAAAGGCTTGTAGCTCTTACATGTATACTCTATTTTGCTAAAAATGTAAATCATTAGAGGTTCCGGGTTCAGGGTTCAGGGGTGGTGCAGCGCATTTCGTCATCCTGAGCGGAGAAAAACATCGTATGTTAAAAAATGGCTTATCTGAAAATATGAGAACTGAGTCGAAGGATCTAAGCGCCGCAGAATTTTGATAACGCTTCGCGTCGTCGTCATCTCGAGCGTAGCCGAGAGATCTCTACTGCAGTACGTGAATCAGCATGTATGCGCCATTTCATCAACGACGTTTTTGTTCTGCGTCTTTCTGCTATCTCGCACTGACTTCTTACCGGTGTGCAAGAAAGATCGAGGACTTCGCTCGGGCTGACGATACATGGGAAGCGGTACTAATCTCAAAACCAATTCCCAATCCCCAATCCCTAGCCACTCATTCCTGCTTTCAAACTTCAAGGTTAGCCCGTTGAACCGCTTTGCCCCACATGCTATAATGAGTACATCAAGCATATACATTTCTATCGATATAGTCATATACAAGGAGGATCCCTATGATCACTGAAATCCATACAGAAGAAGCATTCCGGAAAGAGATCGCCACCCGCGAGGGCCTCTCCCTCATCGACTTCTGGGCCACCTGGTGCGGCCCCTGCCGTATGATGGCTCCCGTCATGGAGGCTGCGGATGCAGAGCTGGGCTCTGCCATCCACTTCACCAAGATCGATGTAGACGAGCTCCCTGATATCGCCGCCGACTTCGACATCATGTCGATCCCGACCATCGTCATCCTGGAAAACGGAGAGGAGATCACCCGTCTCACCGGTGCCATGTCAGCGGAAGAATTCATCAGCCAGCTAAAGAGCATCGCAGGATAGCCCAAAGAGGCTCTGCAGCATGTACTTGCATGCCGCAGAGCCTCTTTTTTGCTCTATGCAAATCAATAAAAAGCCCGATCGATGGGGAGATCGACCGGGCTTTTATAGGAGAGAGGGTATTGTTATCAAGAAATAAAATGAATCTATAGGGTGATGCGCCACCTCCTTTATCATAAGATATGGTATGACAGGGCTTTCGAGGGGGAATGGAAGACCTGCCAAATGGAATCTGTTTTCTAAGTTGACTTCCGGTCAACTTATGTATGTATTATACCATGAAAACGATGGATTGCAAGGGGCTTTATCATTATATTTTCATAAATTGCTAAGCGTATTTTTTTATTAAATCTTAATTTTTTCGACCTTGAGTCAATAGGGTATTTGACTGGATGCTTCGCGATACGACTCATGCGGGATCCCCTCATTTCCCTTGACATCCGTGGTATAATAAATCTTAACATTTCACTTTGGGTGAAAGGAGAGCTCTATGATCATCACCATCGCACGCGAGAGCGGCAGCGGCGGCTACACCGTCGGAAAGCTCCTCTCTGACTACTATCACATTCCCGTCCACGATCAGGACAGTCTCGCCCGCCTTGCCAAAGAAAAAGGCATGTATGATGAAATGCCGGATTTCTTCCAGGAAGCCCCCGTGAACTCTATCGTTTACGCACTCTCCATAGATTTCAGAAATAAGAAATTCACTGAACCGGAGCGCGATCGCTTGGAGCACCTGCTGCCGGAGAAGGACTTCATCCTCGTCGGTCGCTGCGGAAATTACATTTTCAGAAATCATACGGGCTGCATCTCCGTTTTCATTCACGGTGACATCGACCACCGCATCCGCTACAAAGCGGATATGCTTGGCATCAGCCCCAAAGAGGCAGAGGAGATCATCCACACCAATGATGAGAATCGCCTCGCCTATCACCGCTACTACACCGGCGAGACATGGGGTGCTGCCAAAAACTATGACCTCTCCATCAATACCTCCCGCATCGGCCACGCTTTCGCTGCCGAGCTGATCGAAAAATATGTGGAGAAATTGGGATTTCATACATAGTGCCTAGGGATTAGGGATTAGGAGTGACTAGTGGCTGGTGACTAGTGACTGGGAGACGTCAGCCCTTCATATCGTCATTTCGAGCGAAGCGAGAAATCTTTGTCATTCGCGGTCAGATGGTCAATGTTTGGAACTCCCAAACGGGAAACCTGCTCCCCGCAGACTTTCGGGCATCGCCGCCATCTATACTCCGCGGCGCATTTCGTCATCCTGAGCGGAGTGACATGTCGGATGTTCGAAAATGTAAAGGCGGAACAGTGAAAACTGAGTCGAAGGATCTAGCGCCGTACCACCATTTCTCATTTCTCATTCACACGAGGCTTTCAAATTGAATCAAAGGACGGTACGCCTCACTGGCTAACCCTCCCCCCAATAATAATAATAACGAAAGGACCTTCTATGCCTTATTTATTTCAATTCGGAATGATCTTAGCCATTTCCTTTGTAGGAGAACTTCTCCATGCGCTGCTGCCGCTTCCTGTACCGGCCAGCATTTACGGGATACTGATCCTGTTTGCCCTTTTATACTTCAAGGTCATCCGTATCCCGCAGATCCGGCAGGCCTCCATGTTCCTCATCGAGATCATGCCCATCCTCTTCCTTCCGGCCGCCGTCGGCCTCATGGACTCGTGGCACCTGATCTCCTCTACCCTTCTGCAGTACATCGTGATCACCATCCTTGCCATGGTCATCGTCATGGCAGCCGGCGGCCTTTTCACGCAGTTTATCATGAAGAAGGTCACAAGGAAGGAGACCTGCCATGAATGATTTCCTGACACACTCCGCCTACATCTCGGTCTTCATCAGCCTCATCGCCTTTTATCTCGGCTCGAAGCTCTTTTTGAAATTTCATTTCCCCTTGTTCAATCCGCTTCTGACCGCGGTCCTCTTGGTCATCGGCTTCCTCAAGGTGACCGGCATGGATTACAAGGACTATAACGAAGGCGCCTCCTACATCAATTACCTGCTGACGCCCTCCACCATCTGTCTCGCCGTGCCGCTCTATGAACAGATCAAGCTTTTGAAGAAAAACTATAAGGCCATCTTCCTCGGTATCCTTTCCGGCGTCGTGACAGGGCTCTTTGCCGTCTACGTCCTCTGCCTGGCCTTCGGCTTTGACCACGCTTCCTACGTGACGCTGCTTCCCAAGTCCATCACCACGGCCATCGGCATGGGACTTTCCGAAGAGCTCGGCGGCTATGTCTCCATCACCGTCGCTGCCATCATCGCGACCGGGATCCTCGGAAATATCATCGGCGAATCCGTCTGCCGTCTCTTCCATATCACCGACCCCATCGCCCGCGGCATCGCTCTTGGCACTGCGGCACACGCGATGGGTACGGCAAAAGCTATGGAGCTTGGCCCCATCGAGGGTGCCATGTCCTCTCTCTCCATCGTAGTCGCCGGTGTTTTCACTGTCGTCTTCGCCTCCTTCTTTGCCATTTTGATTTAGCCTTTCCAGGGATTAGGGATTGCTAGCTAGGCCTTAGGAATAGTTAGCAGTTAGCAGTTGGCAGTTGGCGAAGCAATAACCAGCAACAAGTTTCCTGCATCCAACAAACCTGAGAAGCTTGAAAACTTCAAACCTATCCACCAAAAAACGACGCATAATGCGCCGTTTTTTATTGTCGCTATAACGGGAAATGGATATCTGATTTCCCTACCGTTTTTTATATTTTCCTATCTACTAAGGAAGCACGCCCTGTAACCCACGCCGCGATAAAAAATGATACTACGCTAAAACCTGCCATCTTCCCTAGTATATCCCAAGATAAGGACGCAAATAATACCGTTCGCATCGCCTCTAATTGGTAGGTAAGTGGATTTAGCATGGATAGTTGTTGAATATATACGGGAGCATCGTTATAGGAATAAAAGGAAGGGGCACTAAAAGATAATAAAAGCATCAGAAAATTAACACCCATTTGCCAGGAAGTCTTTTGGCCCAAATAAAATGCCAACGCTGTGCCTAAACAAATCCAAAATACCAACGCAACCAAGCCAACAATTGTCAATAATAAAAATATCCAAGCACTTATAAAAATCTGACATATCGCCATGAGTATATAAAAACATACCATCTGAAGCAAATACCCCCAGATAGGCGAGACGCCCATAGCCATAATATAGAGCATCGGATGCAGCCCGGCATCCATTTTCAAAGCAAATAATCCGTTCTTTCTATCAGAAGAAATACGATACATGGTCTTTCCCATCTGGCCAATTAGATTCATCGCCATAAGCCCCACCAAGGCATAGGCTTCATAATTGACAGAATGCCCATCAAATCGTACGGTACCTAACATTGGAGATAAAGCATTAATAATGAAGAAAAAGTATAAAAGGGGTGTCAGCATATTCGCCAGAAGAAACCATTTCTGTTTTAGCACCATTCTCTGACTTTCCATTTTTATAATGGTCCATGTACCTATATAATTACAAGTACTTCTATGGCGAAATTCGATTGGTGCCATAGGTCATTCTCCTTTCCCCGCAATCAACGCCGCATGAGATACCACCCATGTGGCCAAAGCAATAGATACCACACTAAACACACATACCAAAAAGAAAGAAGGCTTGGATAAAGTATCAAAAGCCACTTCTCGTAACACTTCCAACTGATATGTCAATGGATTACATATCGCAATATATCTGATAAAAGCAGGCGCTTCTTTCCACACATAAAACGCCGGGGCGCTAAAGGATAAGGGTGTCACTACAAAGGAAACCACTGCATCTCGTGTAGCAAAACTGTCAATCTTCATTGTCACCATAGCGGCTAATCCAGCCCAAAAGAAAAATGCAATCAGTCCAATAGCCCATAAATGAATAAAATTTCCCAAACTCACATGTAAATGAAAGAGAAGAATCAATAGATAAAAGACTATCCCCTGTACTGCATATCCCATAATGGAACTGATACTCATGATACCAATATAGATGACAGGAGAAATTCCACCTATCATCTTCAACGCATAAAATCCATACTGCCGATCCACTGCCATGCGATAAATAACACGAACCATCTGTTGCATCATGTTCATGGCTAGTAGACCAACCAACACATAATCGGGATAAGAAATCAATTGTCCTTGAAAGGAAATACTACCTACTGTATTCGCTAAAGGCAATGCAATAAACAGGAAATACATAAAAGGCATGATAATTTCCGAAAAGAGCATAAACCGCGTATCCCAAAAGGCGCGAGCTTCCACTCGAATCAAAGCCCAGACAGCCACCCAATTATATCTAGCATATCTACGAAATGATGCCGGTTGCATTTTCTATACACCTTTCTTCTGGTTTACAAAAAAGTCACGTAACCCACTTTCCTCCATCACACCAATGGATTGAATCACACAATGGGCAGACAATTCCAGCAAGGCTTCTGAAAGGGTATGCCCCTCTGCCAAAGCAATCACAAAGGTGCATGGTTCTTCACTCTCATCAGGCAAAAAGGTAAAAGCACGATAAGATACTGTCATATCGGGCATATCCTTAGCAGCCTTGACGGTGCCACGATATAAAGCAACTCGATGATGGGTTTGTAAAAACTCTTGTAGGCCACCCCAATATCGTACATTTCCTTTTTCGATATATAATAGCTTGTTGCAATATTTTTCTAGCAAATATAAGTCATGAGAGGATACAATAATGGTTTTTCCTTTTTTATGTTCTTCCCATAGATAGGCAAAAAAATTTTCCGCAATATCGGGGTCTAATCCAGCCGTTGGCTCATCCAATATATATAAATCCGGTTCATGCACAATAGCGCGACCAATTTGTACTCTCTGCTGTTGTCCACCAGAAAGTTCATCCACTCCTTTTTTCGCTTTTTCTGTCAAGGAAACTCGCTGCAGTGCTTTTTCAGTCAATACTTTAGCCCTGTTTCCTCCCATACCAGCTAAACTACATCCTAAATATACATTGTCCCATACATTCAAATACCAATCCATGACCATCTTTTGAGAAGAAAAACCAATGGAGGCCATAGGATTTCTCAAAGATATTTTTTCTTCATTAAAATCTATCGTCCCTTCCTTAGGAGACAAAAAGCCCATCAATGTATTCAAGAATGTACTCTTTCCTGCCCCATTCGATCCCATGAATGCAATGAAATCGCCCTTTTGTATATCAAAAGTCACATCATGCAACGCACAGAAATCATCATAGTATACAGAAACGTGATTTATTAAAATCAAATATTTTTTATCCACTATTCCCCCTCCTTGCTTTTTTAATTTTTTATAAATCTTTTTCTACACATTGTATCATTTTTGTATTATCATGTACATAGATGCTGCTTGAAAACTTATTCAAACAGGAGGTTTCATATATGAGCACACAACTGTCAAATCTTGTATATGACTTAGAGCACAATGCTTTGCTAGCAAAACAGTTTATGTATTCACATGAGTCTTTAGTAGCCAATTACGAAATTCCCTCAGCAGAAAAACTTCTTCTGTCTGCTCGCAATCTTTCAGACCTTAATACACTGGGCCTATTGCAAAACTCTTCCGAACTCATTAAAAAGAGTCTGTCAAAAAGCTGACAGACTCTTTTTTCATGTCCACGATTTTTCCAAAAGAAAATCGCGTATATTTCTATGCCGGATGCCATTGCGGCCACGATCAAATTCATCCAAAGAAACCACATATTTGGGATAGTTATCCCGGATCTCTTCCAACGCACCGAACTCACGTTCCATTGTCTGCTCACTTGCCAAAAGATATGTCACTTGCACATAGAGTTTTTCTTTTCCGCGCGAAGCGATGAAGTCGATTTCCTTATCACCATACTTACCGACAGTCACTGCATAACCGCGGCGCAGCATTTCCAGACAGACGATATTTTCGAGTACCTGGTCGATGTCCTGCTGATTCCGTCCATACACCGCCTGTCGGATCCCATGATCCACCACGTATAGTTTTTCATTGACAGACAAAGATTTCTTACCGACCAGATCCTCCCGCTTGACTCGATACAGAAGAAAAGCATTCTCACAGGCCTTGACATAGTTCAGGACCGTTTCATACGATGCATTTCGCTTTTCGTTTTTGAAATACTTCGTAAGACTGTTCACGCTGAAAGGATGCCCCACATTGGCCATCAGATAAAGAACGATGCGCTCTAAAAGATCTACATCACGGATAGCATTTCGCCCGATGACGTCCTTCAGAATGACCGAGTGATAGACGTCTCGCAGATATTGAAAAATCGCATCTTCTTCCTTTGGCAGATGAGAAAGAAATGGCATCCCACCCGTCAGCAGATAGTCCTGAAAGGCCTTCCCTTCGGAGAGGTACAGCCCCTCTTCCTGCTGCATTGCGATAAACTCTGCAAAAGAAAAAGGGTACATCACAAATTCCACATACCTTCCTGCAAGATACGTCGCCAGCTCGCCAGACAGCAGTTTCGCATTCGAGCCCGTCACATAGATGTCACAATCAAAGTCGAGTCTGAGTGAATTGATGCATCGCTGCCAATCCTCTACCTCCTGAATCTCATCGAAGAAAAAATAAAGTTTGCCGGTTTTTCCCCTCGCCCGTCGACTGATTTCTTCATGAAGTGCCAGCGCATTGCAATATGTGCGATTCACCAGTTGTTCAAAATTAAAGGAAATCATCTGCTCATCAGAGACCCCCTGCTTTCTGAGTTCTTCCTGAATGAGTGAGAGCATGACAGACTTTCCTGAACGGCGGATGCCCGTCAGCACTTTTATGATTTCTCGTCCGATGAATGGCCGAATGCGCTTCATGTACAACTCTCTTTTTATCATCGTCTCACCTCTTTCTCTCATTATAATCGAAACTTTTCTGGATTTTTGTAAAAAGTTCACTTATACCTGAAACTTTCACTTCATAAATATCCGACCTTCGCCCCAAGCCTTCCCGACCGCTTCTCCGAGCGGCAGGTACTTGCCATGCACCGCATCAAAGGTGATCGGCGCCAGCTTCATCGGATCGATCTTCCCCTCCGTCAGGATGGAGTCATCGGCAAGAATATTCACGATATCGCCCACGAAGTGGAAATCTTCACCCACCTGTGTCACCTTGGATACTTTACACTCAAAAGTGAGCGGGTACTCCGTGATGACCGGCGCTTCCACATGCTCGCTCTTCACGACATGGAAGCCCACATGCCCGATCTTCCCTGCGGCTGCCTTCTCACTCACGCAGCCGAAATAATCCGACTCTGCCATCGTAGCGACAGTCGCCATGCTCACCGTGAAGGCGGAAGCGGCACGGATATTCTCCGTCGTCTGGTGGCGATGATCCAGCATGAAGCCGATCTGGTTCGTATCATAGATCCCTCCCCACGCCGCCACCATGGCATCTGCGTGGCCTTCCTTGTCATAGGATGCGATCACCAGCACGGGCTGGGGATACAGAATGGATGCGGGTTTCATATTTGTTTTCATGATGTTCTCCTTGATAAAGGTACAATAGGTTTAACGGGGAAGATGCGGCACCTAGGAAAACACTGATTAAATCGTTGTCAGATTTTACTCTTGAATTTTTATACATGACGAGGAATAGCCTGACGCGAATAGCGAGCTATTTAAGGAAGGCTATGACGAAGTCATGTATAAAAATTCTTGTAAAATCTGATTCTGCAATTGAATCAGCGTTTCCCTAGAACTGGCATTTCAGTCACCAGTCTCTCAAGGCGTCTGATTCCTAATCCCTAGCCACTAGTCACTTTCTCTTTCAGATCCTTTGCAAAGCGGTCGACGATGCGCTGATACATCCCCTTCGGATCGTTCTCCGCATTGCGCGTGCGGTCATCCTCACTCGAAGCGATAAGCTCACCGCTCTCTACATCATACCATTCGAAGGTCATCGTCACCACAGCATAGGGGATCTCCCGGGCAGGCACATAGTCGGGGTAGGTTTCTGTGCGGTAGAAATCATGCCAGTTTCCATCCTTGTCCTGATAGGAATCCCGCACCTGAACAGATCTCCACTCCACATGCGCCGGCTCGATGTAACTCTTCACCTGCCAGCGGGTGAGCCTGGGCAGGATGTATATCTGTGCATTCGCGGCCTTCGCCGCTTCGAAGAGATCATCCGCCTCTTCCGTCCCGCTCTCGGCCGACGCTTTCTGCACACGGGAGACCGAAAGGCTTTTAGACGCCGTAGGTGCTTCTATAGTAAGCATCACATCCTTGGGAATTTTTGCCTTGTTCATGCGGCTGGCAAATGTCGTTTCCAAGCTCTTCTGTCTCGCACTGCTCAAGGCGACATCACTCATATCGACGCGCCCCACATAAATGCGCCGGATCTTCGAAAAATCATAGCTCGGATCCTGCCAGCTCGTGTAGTCCGCATGGACGGGAGCAGCGCAGAAAGCGGCAGCGCAGACCGTCGCGGTGAATAACAGTTTATAGTTCATACGATCACCTCCGGGGTAATAGTGTGTGTGGTTTGCGGTTTAAGGTGTAAGAGCTTCTCCGTTCGTCATCCCCAGGGAAACCACTTCCATGGGGCAGCTGAAAAGCAAAGCAATAAGGCATCGGTTACCGATACGCGCATCGCTGCAGATCAACGCAGTGCAAGAGAGATTTCTCGCCCTCAACTTCGCTCGAAATGACGATACGAGAGAAATGCTTGATTCAAGTATCCCGACGAATTCTACGAAAAGGGAGCATTTTCTGATTCCTAATCCCTAGCCACCAGTCACTCCCCCCTCTCCTTCCCCCATTATATCACAGCGCGCGGACACGCAAAAAGGCGATGTGAAATAACGATCATCTCATTTTCGCGTTCCATCTGCC
>OIWT01002657.1_pt1 | contig 17898 bp, 29 predicted proteins | sample 1587701 | NCBI WGS metagenome assembly OIWT01 (sample SAMEA3888904, study PRJEB22519) | human gut metagenome | biome: human gut; feature: human-associated habitat; material: faeces | place: Denmark | collected 2009
AGCGGCGCGAGTGGCGTGGCGGCCAGGGGCGCGAGCTGGGCGCGGAGGGCGCGGAGGAGGGAGTCGGCGAAGGGCGCGAGGAGCTCCTGGCGGGCGAGCACGAGCGCGCGCAGACGCACGAGCGCGCGCAGCAGGCGCGGGAAGGAGTCGTCCTGGCTGGTGGCCATCTCGTAGGACTCGTGGGAGCCGAAGAACTGCCGCTTGACCTTCAGGCTGTTGGCCGCCGCCCACTTCAGCTACCGCTCAGCCCGCCGCGCCGCACCCACCTCCTCCTGCGCCACGCGGACAACGGCGGCGACCACGAAGAGGCAGGGGGCGAGGCAGCCCCCGTCGCGCCGCAGGTTGCTCTCCCAGTGCTGCAGCAACGCCACGCAGTGCTCGCGGTACTGCCTACGCGTGAGACGGGCGAAACAGAGCCACTGGTGCGTGGGCGCGCCGTCGAGGCCCTTCACCTCCTTCAGCAGCGCGTTCAAGCGCGCCTTGTTCTCCTTCGTCCGGGGCAGCGCGGCCAGCAGCTCGCGCACCTCCGCCGCGGCGTCGAACACGCACTGGTCGGAGAGCAGGAGGCGGCCCCTAGCGTTGAGTGGTGCCCCGGCGCCTACACGTCCGCCAGCATCGCCAGTACCTCGCCCTCTTCGGAGTCCTGGGAGTCCTCCGCCAGGCCTGCGCCGGCCACGGCCAGGAGGCAGCCCGCGTAGTCGCCGCTGCGCCGCTCGCCCAGCTCCAGCCACCGCACGTCGTTCACTACGCGTGAGAGGTGCGTGAGACGCGCACGCTGAGCGGGGTTCTGGATGGGCAGCTCGCAGCGGTACCACAGCACGCCGTCCTCGCGCGGCAGACGCACGCTCTGCAGCAGGCGGTAGTGGCGCAGCACCGGACCCTTCAGCAGCCGGTACAGCGCGGCATCTAGAGTGGAGGGGGGCGGGAAGCGCTACGGTGGTCCTGCAGCTGCTGGCGAAGCACGGACACGGGAGTGGCGCAGCAGAACGGCGTGCAGGCGGCCTGGCCCTCGGTCTCGCGGCCGAGGATGGCGTCCGACATGAACTGCATTCCAAAAACCACGCTGGAGGGCAGCGTCTGGAGCTGGTAGGCGACAGTCACAGCCACGCAGAGAAGGTCGGCCGGGAGGAGGGCCACCTTCAGCGGGAGGGACTCGTCCAAACAGAAGTCCACGGTCGCTTCGTCGAAAAGGGTTGATGCTCGGGAGACGACGGAATTCAAAAAGGAGCAAGCCGCTGCGGGTGAGGGAAAACCACAGCACTCACAAAGAAGGTAGGAATAGTGCTCCTTCAGGCAGTCTCGGTATCTTTCGTGGTTTAGCACAAGCCACTCATATCCCTTGATGTGTGTGTATTCCTCCGCTTTCAGCATCGTCGAAGACGCCACCATCTACATAATCAGCGAGGTCGTGCGCGTTCACGTAGGAACGGAGTTTGCTGAGTTCTTGCGATTTGTAGATGCTGGAATCCTCCAGATTGTTAAAAAATAGGATCTCCTTATCGAGTTGCCTGATTAGAGTCTGCAGCTCAGTTTCCGGCGCAAATCCTACTTCTCCATAGGTTATGAGGTTAATGTAAACGTCGAGCTTGGAGGCGTCCATGTGCAAACAAACAATGGAGATTACACTCTCCGAAGTGAGGCTGTAGAAAAACTCCACCACGGTCGCGATCACGGACGCTGACCGGCACATGCTGTGCAGGAGAAGGAGCCGGATGCGCTCCAGCTGACTCTCGGAGGGAGTGTGAGTCCCGTTCAAAACCTACCTATTGCATTGTTGCACCACACCAACATCATAGATCCGTCTTCCACGGAGGTGCGACTCCCGGACCCACTTCTTCAGCAACTCGCTCAGCTGCTCGTCGCCGTGCTGCAGGGACAGTCGCCTCATCTCGTACCAGCCCCTCCTACCATGCACTGCCCCCACAATGCCTACGCCGCACACACCTCGTGAACCGCCGCGGCGACGGAAGGCAGGTCGGCGTACTAGCGGTCAGTCTCCGCGCTCTGCCCCACCTCCTTCTTCTTCACCACATTGCCCACGTTGTCGCTCAACAGGTGGAGGTTGCGGAACCCCGCCTTCTTCAGGGAATAGAGCAGTCCGCCCTTGTCGCCCGCGGGGTACTCCGAGCTCACCAGCTGGATCACGTGGAAGGGCTGCATCACGTCTCCCAGGAGGTGGAGGACGAACAGGAGAGCATCTCCCCTCTCCGAGGAGTTGCTCGTCGAGAACAGCACGGTCAGCTGGTCGATCAGCGCGCTGTAGACCATGGGCGTGTCCGTGTCGAAAACGTCGTCAGAGAAGGGCTCCTTCGTCATCTGGGCATCACGGAGAGCACACCGAAACTACGTAGTTGTAGTCAATATCGTAGAAGTGCCATCCATACGTGTACTTGTACCTCCATTCCCGCTTGATCCAATCGGGCAGACACACCTTTTCGTCATCCCGCACTGGCAACCGGCAACCGCATCTTCTATAGTCTGTATTCGTTTGGAGTGGCTCAGCAATAGCGCAGAATGAGAGAGATCCTCCTGCAGCTCTTTCTTCACATTCACATATCATGTACAATACTTTACAACCTGTGCCGGATCGATGAGCTGCTTCGCTAGCTCCACGGAGAGTTTGTGAGCATTGCCTACAAGTTGATACGAAGCAGGGAAGCAATACAACTCCACGCATTCGACGAGCCTAATAAAAGCGCGAAAGCAACGAGCGCGACGAAGGATAGCATTTGCTAAGAAACAGAGCATAAGACACAAAAGGGAAAGCCACCTCGAAGGGAAAAGTTGGGAAGGAATCGCTACAGCAACTTCCAGCTGCCGATGCAATTCAGCACCCAGTCTACGGTGACAGTATTCAAGTCGCTCTTGGCGGTGAGGCGGTCCACCACCTCCATGATGCGCATGCTCTTCCCGCGGTAGGTCATGTCCGCCATGTCCCTGACGCAGCCGCAGCGCTGCATCAGGTCGATCAGGATGTTCAGCGGGATGCCGTCCTTCGTGTCCTGCACGCGGATGAAGAAGAACACGCCGTTGAACAGCCCCGGGAGCCCCTTCTCGTGCGCCACACGCGAGACCCGCGGCGCGTTCTCCACATGGGTCTTGGTGTCGCCCTTGAGCTCGTAGGCGTGCGGCGGGATGAGTCGCGGCGCCGCCAGGTTGTCCTCCACCCACTTCATCGACACGATCCACGCGCCGCTACGCCTCACCCGCCCCGCGCGCGCCTACCAGGCCAGCCCATAGAGGTACTTCACGGTGCGCTTGCACCAGCCGTCCTTGTCGCGGATCACCACGATATAGCGCTGCGCCGCCTGTCGCGCCTTCTTGCCCTTCCCCAGGTCCTCCTTCACCTCCACGGCCGCCGAGTGCTGCTGCGGGCAGGAGGCGTCCAGCAGGCGCGCCTGGTGGGGGAACTCCTGCATCCAGAGCACGTGGTATCGCGCGGCGAACTGGCGGATGCGGTCGAGGGCGGAGAGGGAGAGGGAGGAGGTCACGATCATGTAGTCGCTGACTAGGCATCACCACGCCTCACAACGCTCACGGTCAAACCCCGACGGGTCTTCCGCCTCCTGCCGCACCGACGGCGCGCGTCCCCGCTTGCGCGACTTGCGCGACTTCTCGTCCTTCGCCTCCTCTGCTTCTGTCTTTGACTCTGTCTTGCTCTCTTCTGTCGTTGTCTCTGTCTTGCTCTCTTCTGTCGTTGTCTCTGTTGTCTTGGCCTCTGTAGTTGCCTCCTCCGCCTTTACCGCGGTCTGCAAACTGGGAGTCGTATTTGACTGGGGTTGAGGCGGAGGCTCGGGGTGTGTGCAGAGATAGGTGAAGGCGTCGTTGCTGCTGTCGTTCACGATCTCCACGCTGCGGCCGTCGCTCAGCCGCATCAGCTTGGAGGGGGACTTCTTCGCCTTCTTTGCTGAGCCTCTCTCGGATGGTCTGTGCGGACTGTCCATGGGAGACTGCGTCTTGAGCTCCTGCTTCAGCGTGAACACGGAGGTACTCCTCTCAGACGTGCAGCTATCTGCAACCGACGCGTCCTTTTCTGGTCCTTCCTTGGCACGGATTTCCTTAAACGTTGTGACGAGATTTGCCTACACTAACAAGTACTCTGGAAGCAAACAAAAATGGGATCTGGATGAACATTCGCGGCTTCAAAAGGGGTTTTACACTCCGGACACTTCGATTCTCCCTGCAGCAGCGCCTTCAAGCATTTCCTATGGGTGATGCAGTACAATTATGAGAATACTCGCAAACACAATGGTCGCAATTCAAATGGTAGGGCTGATTCAGCAACTCCTTGCTACGATGAATTTCCTCTTAACAGCACGTACCAACGAGCACATTGCAACTTCGTTTCGATCTTATCAAGCGATTTCTTCTGTTTTGGGGCTAATGAAACCGTTGAGGGTTTAACCCTCTTCGTCCTCCGTTTCGGTGGCATCCAATGAGCACAAGTCCGTACAGACCCGGTACTTCCTTATCAATGGAGACAAGAAGTGATCATGGCGGGAGTTCTCCTGTGCATGCAAATGCCACATTTCACTTGTTACTTCGCCTTGTGTGCATTTGATGCAGAATTACCGAAAAGGACAAAACGAATCCAATTCCAATCGCAGTAACGAAATCAATCCACGGAGAGTCTATGGGAACTAAACTCCATACTGGACCCCCTGGAAGCAATCATCGAGACTGTTACAGAGTGGATGAAAGAAACACAATAATCCTTCTCTCGAAGTTCGATGATGTACAAAGTGGTTCTCTTGGGTGAAGGTGGGGTGTGCACTCCATTCCGTGACAGAAAGGAAGAGTGGGGAAGAGCTCCATGCTGAAACAGATCGTGAAGGGGCGCTTTGAAGAGAACGAAACGACGACGACAGAAGCATCAAACTACAAGAAAACGGTGAAAGTCGACAATACAGTAGCCGTTTCGTCTCTTGCATCACTTAATAGTCTGTAACACTGAACATATGGGACACTGCCGGCCAAGAACAGTACCATGCGCTGGGCCCTGTGTATTACCGAGATGCGGGTAGAGTTCGGTGTTGCTGTTCATCGAGTAGATGCGGCGATTCTCGTGTTTGATGTGGCGTTACCCGAAACATTTTCAATGGTTTGACTCTGCTTGGCGTCTCAATCGAAGGTGAAGTCCTGGGTGAAGGAGATCAGTCTAACGTGCGAAAAGCCGATGGTTTACGTGATTGCTGGAAACAAAACAGACCTGGTGACGAATCTGAACATGGCGGAAGCCAGAGCGTTCGCAGATAGCATACATGGAATATATATCGAGACCTCTGCAAAGACAGGACAGAATTTGGATGCAATGCTCCAGGCTGTGGCTCGTGGTAAGGCTAAGGGGGATTTGTCAAGTTGTAGCTCTGTTGCAGAAGTCACAGGAAACCAATGAGAGTGTTGCGTACTCGACTACTGCCCCGTTGCTCATCTCCGAAGAAGCGGAGAAGAAAAAGTGCTGCTGCTGAGAAGGAGCCGCGGATTATGTGTTTTTTGCCTATTCTTCCCTTGTTTCTTGCAACGTACGTGTGTCCGTTTTCTCCGATTCTCATTATCGCGTAATGTCTTCCTTCCTATCATGGGTTGCTGGAGCAGGGACTCCGAACAATTCTGGCAGATCGATTGATTTGTTTTTGACACAACTGGAGTCGATGCCGAAGCTTCTGGACAAGAGACAGTCTGCTTCGGACCTATTCGTTCCTGGCTCCTATGCGTTCTCACAGAATAGGATGCTATCAAGGAGGCTCCTGATTCCGTTCCTTCCTCCGTAATACCGAGACTCCTCGGAATACTTGGGGAGGGCATTGATGACGAAGAAATCCTGCAGAAGATTCTGGACATTTTGCTTTTCCTAACGGAATTGAAGCAGGTGGAGAACAACGAAATCCTGCTGATCGAAAATGTGTCAACGCTCCTCTGTGTATGCGATTCGTGCTGCTGCTTACGCCTAGGAGAACTCGTACGTCGAAATCCTTCTCAGTCTCTTCGATTCCCCTGATGTCTTCACCCGCATCAGTGCGATCCAAATTCTAAAGAACTGCATTGCCGTGAACCAGAGCATCGTGGAGAAGTCCATTCTCGGCTGTCCCATGGGGCTGCAGAAGCTAGTGGACGTGCTCCGTGACAACCGCGAGGAGGTACGCAACGAGATGCTCCTCCTGCTGCGCTCGCTCACTCGCCGGAACCAAGAGATTTGCAAGTTCATCGCCTTCCAGGACGGCTACGACATCCTGATCGCGATCCTGCGCAAGGAGAGCGGGACGATCGCCCGCGACTGCCTGCACATCATCTACAACATGGTGGCCAACTCGGTGCTCACGCTCAAGCTGTTCTCGCAGCGGCCCTTCCTCCTCGCCATCATCGACGTGCTCTCCGTCTCCGACATCGTCAGCGCCTCCTCGGCCGAGCCCTCGCCGCGGCCCGACGTGTCGCTGCTGCCGGCGGAGGCGCTGAGCGACCACATCATCGACCTGACGAAGTACGACGAGTTGGAGCGCGTCAACAACATGGACATCCAGTGCTACCAGTTCGCCGTGTCCGTGGGCGCCCGCCGCGTAGCTGAAGCGTAGATCCTCGAGCTGGTAATGACGTTGGAGCCCTACAAGGACGATGCGGAGCGGCTGCAGATCGCGCAGCCCATCGTGGAGCAGAACCGCTCCGTGCTGCACGCCGTGGGCCCCGCGCCGCCGCCTCACGCCTAGAACCCACAGTACATCTTCAACCTCCTCTACTTCACGCTCTACCAGGTGCGCCAGCAGGCCCCTGCCGAGGCGGACGCGGCCGAGGCGCAGCCCGAGCCGTGCGAGCACAGCAAGGACGACCTGCTGGACATCGCCACGCGGTGCGAGCCGCTGCTGGCGCTGGCCTTCCAGGTGGCGAGTGGGCGTGGGAGACACGAGTGAGGGCTAGCGGACGACTCGCTGCTGAAGGACGTGCTGCAGGTGACGCTGCGCACGGTGGACGGGCTGAGCGACGTGCTGAGCGTGCTGGTGGAGGGCCTGCTGCAGAGCGACGTGCGGCACGTGGACGAGGTGGGTCTGTACGAGGACTGCAGTGTGTACGTGCGGCTGTTCGGCGCGCTGTTCAAGTGCAACGCGGAGCTGAAGCGCTACCTCATCCACAAGGACAGCGCCTGCGGCGAGGTGCTGAAGGAGGTGTTGGCGGGGCACGCGCGTGAGGCGTAGGCCTTCCTGCGGTCGGTGACGACGCTGCTGGCGCGCGAGGACGCGACGGCGATGAACGAGTTCGTACTGACCTCCTCGGTGTACCTGCGGTGCTGCGAGGTGGGCGTCGGCGGCTGTCGTGAGGCGTAGGAGCAGAGCGACGCTTTCCTGGAGCTCATCGCCACCGACGAGGAGGCCGTCGCCATCCGGAAGCTGCTCGAGGCTGGTCCTGCTGTGAGCGAAGAAAGGGAGCCTGCCGTGGTTGAGAAGCCTACCGTTGCTGAAGAGGCGAAGGCTGAAGAGGCGAAGGCTGAAAAGGAGAAGGCTGAAGAGGCGAATGCTGAAAAGGAGAAGCCTGAAGAGGCGAAGGCTGAGGAAGTGGAGGAAGAAGTGAAGGAAGAAGAGAAGGAAGAAGGAAAGGTGGAAGAGAAGGAAGAAGTATCACAGACGGAGCCGACAAACACGAGCAGCACCTACCTGTGGTGCCTGCTGCTGGAGGTCTCCCTGGGCTCGCGCCACGCCATCGTGCCGCACCTCACACGCCTCCTCCTGCAGGCCTTCTCGCACCAGACGGCGCCCTCCGACATCGCGCTGACGCACCTGCCCCTCCTCACACGCCTCCTGCAGGCCGTGAAGGCCGAGGAGCAACGCGGCGACTTCCACGCCGCCGCCTTCGGTGGGCGTTCATCTCCCTCCTCACGCGCAGACGTGCAGCTGCGCGCCTACCTCCACCTCTTCTCCGCGCTCGCCTTCTCGCCCGCTTCCGTCCGGCCCTACACCGCGCTGCTGGAGCAGACGCTCGGTCTGGAGACGTCGTGGCCGCCGCCCCGCCTCACGCGTAGGGTGTGCTGCCTCGCGCTGCGCTTCTTCTACCTCGCGAGGGTCCGCGCCATCGTGAAGGCCGGCACCACGAACGGCCTCAGCGCCATCGCGTAGCGGCGCGCGCGAGGAATGAGGCGTAGCGTGGACCGCCCCTTCGTGGAGCTGATGGAGCGCGTGTACCACCGCTTCAAGAACGCGCTGTTCGACTACTACCTGGGCAGCGCGCCGGCGGGGGACGAGGAGACGGCGCTGGTGATCAACAACTACAAGGAGCTGATCCGCATCCAGGACGCGGACCAGCGCCTGCTGCAGCTGGTGCAGATGGCGGCGGGCAGCGCGGGCATCGAGCAGGTGGAGGAGTTCGCGTCCAAGGACAAGGAGCTGGAGGCGCTGGCGAAGAAGGTGACGGAGCTGGAGCAGGACGTGTTCGACTGGAAGGGGCGCTTCTCCGAGAAGGAGGAGGCGCTGCGCGCGCGGGACCAGGCCTTCGAGCAGGTGGAGTACGAGCTGGAGGAGGCGCGGCACCAGCACGCGGCGGCGGAGGCGGCGAGGGCGGAGCTGGCGGCGAAGGAGGAGAAGGAGGCGGAGACGCACGAGCAGGAGATGAGCGGGATGCTGCAGTCGCTGAACAAGAAGGAGGAGCAGCTGCGCGAGCTGAACGAGTCGGCAGACCACCTGGAGGCCGTCATCAGGGAGCTGCGCGCCGAGCTGCAGCGCAGTGGGCGCAGTGAGCGGCGCTGAGGTGTAGACCAGGTGGAGGCCAAGGACACGGCGGCGGCCTACGAGGCGCAGCTGGCGAAGGCGCGGCAGGAGCTGGGCGCGGCGCAGGCGTCGTCGGCGCAGCTGGAGAAGCGCGTGGGGTCGTTGAACCGCGACTACGCGGCGGTGGAGGAGGAGCTGGAGGAGACGAAGAAGACGGTGGTGGAGCTGATGGGCCGAAGGGAGCAGACGCGCGACCAGACGCGCGAGCTGGAGCGCGAGCGGAAGGAGAAGGAGGCGCTGCGCGCGGAGCTGGAGAAGGTGAAGAAGGGGCGCGTGGGCGCGTGGGGTGGCGGTGAGGCGTAGGACGACCTGGAGGTGATGCTGAACGAGGTGCTGGAGAGCAAGAAGAACCTGGAGGGTCTGGTGCGCGCCCTCACACCGCAGACTCTCTCGCCCCGTGCTGTTTCTCCCGAAGAGGGGGCTGCTCAGGAGGAGCCTGTGGCGGAGCAGGCGATTGAAGAGGAGAAGGAGCAGATGGTGGAGGAGCAGACGACTGAAGAGCCGACGGCTGAGAAGGTGGAAGAACAGCAGCCAGAGCAGCCAACGGAGCAGATGGGGGAACAGACGGAAGAGAAGATGGAAGAACAGCAGATGGAACAGCCGACACCCGAACCAGAAACTCAGACACCCATGCAGGAAGTGACGGCGCAGGACTTTTTCGCTGCTCCTTCTCCCTTCATGAACAAGAAGAAGAGTGATTTCCCTGTTTGTTCATCATTCATCCGAAGTGCAGATGTCGTCCTATCAACACCGTTTCCTCGGGGTGTACTACATTCTGAATTATGCAGTACGTGCATTCTCCCCTGCCCCATGGCGCTAGGTGATTCTCTCCTACTTTGGCGTGAGAAGACTGTTCCTAAACAATTCCACTCTCTTTCACGTTTCGGCCGATTCGTGGTTTGGACTGTCGCGCGAAGTACAGGCATTCCTGCTTCTGGGAATCATCCAATTGAAGAATCTTCGAAGACGAGTGAGCATGGATGTATTACAAGGAGCAGCGACTCAGATATAGCAAGCGGTGAACTCTCTTTTGCAGGGGTTAAAGATACTCATTTTCGTTCTTCTCTTTCAGGTAAACAGACTTGTCGCTATTGGTTATGCAGTTATCTGTGTTCGTTGCTGTTGCTTGTGAGGATGAAGGGTAGTGTTGTACCTATCGGTACCTCCTCCGCGGTATGACGGCCCCACGGAAGTGCGCGAATGCAGCGAGAGATCGTTTCGGTCACTGGTTCTGAATGGCAGTGCTGCCTTTTCCGTTTGATGCTTAGACCGATCTGCGACACGCTACATTGTGATGTTTGACACGCGGTGGAAGTTGGACATTGAGTATGTGAAGTCCCTCTTTGCGTCAGTTTCATGCGAGTTGGTTTTCTTCCTCCCCCTAACATCAGGTATTCGTCCGATGCAATTGTCTTCCTCCACATGGACGTCACAAACTGCGCCTCACTAGCGAAGGAGCTGAGCATTGTCATCTCTGGGTATTCTGGAGAGATTCCAGTCTTCATCTGCTTCCAGAGAGTGTAGACTGGATGAACGCTTCACTCGTAGGGAAAGGAAGTCTGCCGCATTCCCATCCAGTCAGAAACGCCCAGAATCGGAAATTACAAATGGACGCGAGTATAGCCAATCATACATACTCACGCCTAGGAAGTGCTTTGTCAAGGCCTTGAGCTGAATGGTGCGGAGAACAAGAAGTCAAAATAGTTGTTTCTCCCCTGTTTATTTCACACCCTCAACGTAATACTATCGCCTCTTCCTGAAAAGAATGAGGAACTGTTAGGAAAACAACTGACCAAAATCGGCCCTTCTTTTGACGGTCAGTTCACCTTCTTCCGTCCTTTCTCATTATTTCTTATTTCTCTGCGTATGGAAACTACAGGAAGTAGTACTGCAGCAGCGGGCCAGGTATCTGCGTCGGGTGCTAGCAATCCTGTTGATGAGGATATCCTTGTGTTTCCCAAGGATTTCATAGTTGAGAGAGAAAATGTTCCCATCGCGGGTGGAATCCGAGAGGGAAGCGGCACAGTTCTATATCGCGCGAAACAGCACCCCGAATGGAGTGTTTTTGAGTTGAGAGGCAACTGGATGGAGGACGAGCTCCACGGGAAGGCCTCTCTGTACCATAATACCCACCTCCTGTTCACGGCCTCTTACGTGTACGGCGTTATGTACTTCAAGAGGGAGCGGTGCGACGGCGGAGTCCTCCTCACCCCAGATGGCTGCAAGCCCATCAGGGCTCCTCAGCCTCCCAGAACCAGGAGTATTCGGCCGCTAGTGACGGCCTCGGCAAAGACGAACGCAGTGGTTGCAAACCCGGTGGTTCCCGAGGTTGCGGAGGAGGCGGAGGAAAGACGCGAGGAGGAGTATTCGGACGATTCGGAAGTGTACGAGGATGACGTGGTCTTCGTCAAGAAGGACAAGGACGTGCAGAAGCAGGTGAAGGAGTCGTATCTGCAGATCGTGCGGAACATGCTCGTGAACGACATGACGACGAAGCACCTCTACCACGAGCAGCCGAACCGGCCGACGCTCCTGTACCTGCTCTCCGACTACAAGACGGAGAACTACCTGCTGGAGACGCAGGTGCAGAGCGGCGTGCCGAACGGCTTCGGGCTGCTCTATTCGATGCGGACGCTGGCGCCACTCTGCCGCGTGCAGTTCCAGCTGGGCGTGCCGACGCGGGTGTTCCTGCTGGCGGCGGACAAGAAGGCGAGCGACTACGCGATCGAGGTGCTGGACCTGAGCAACGAGGGTGAGCGCTGGGAGGGCGAGGTGCGCAACCTGCTGCCCAACGGCCAGGGCCAGTTCTTCAACCGCGACAACGTGTGCGTCTACGAGGGCGCGATGGTGAACGGCCGCGCCAACGGGCTGGGCACGGGCTTCTACCCCGACTTGGGCACCCAGGCGTACTTCGGGCACTGGAAGAACAACCTGCGGCACGGGCTGGGCCGGGAGTTCAACCGCAGGGGCGAGCTGGTGCGCAGCGGGCTGTGGCTGAACGGCAGCTTCGCGACGCTGGAGAGGCTGCCGAGCGACGTGAACACGCCGCACCTGCAGCCGTCGAGCTACGGCAAGCTGGCACGTGTAATGTACCTGAACGATTCCGCGCTGTCCTATAATGAAGTCAACACGGTGGAGCACTTCTCCCTGCTGAAGGCGCTGTTCCTGGGCCCGTCGTGCGTGGGCAAGTCGGACTGGGTTATCCGAGACATGCCGATGCTGGAGAAGGTGGTTGTGGCGCCCCGGTCCGACGATGAGTATTATTACAAAGAGCACACAATCCGCTTCGTGAACTGCCCCAGTCTGAGGGAGCTTTGGACCACCGTGAGCTTTGCGCATGGCACGGTGTTCGTGCAGGGGAAGGATTCAAAGGACAGATGGTATGATCCAAGGGATTATATAGGGCGCCCCAAGCCGCCGCTCGAGCCATTTGAGCCGCGCTTCGTGCTGGGCGAGCTGCAGCAATACATGAAGTGGAAGCCGAAGTGCGAGGCAAAGGAGACGAAGTATTCACGCTACTACCGAATTGAGAATACACGCTGGGGCTATGACGGTTATGATACTACGGAGGAGGAGGACAGAGAGAGATATGATGGAGTGTATCGTTGCGAAACAGGCTGTGCTTGCCACCTTGAGCCCAATACGACACTACTCCCAACATACGATAGGAACATTCGTGATTCATTATATTATCATTGTTACTCTTCTATTGGTATTCTGCGCCCCATTCCGTATTCTGTTTGTTGAGACAAGCAGGGATTGTCCCATAGCTCCATATTTTGCATTATTCCCTTCTTTCCACAGTGTTTAAAGCTTCTAAACACCGAAAATCCCCAAATGGAGTGATATCACACTAATCCACTACAGAACGATGGAAGACGAAGGATCGGTACCAAATTCACTTCAAAAGTATAAGCCATAGGAAACTAGCTTCTTTTGGTACACCATTGCCATGTTCTACAAATACAGCACCGTCCCGCTATGGCTCAGTGTCGTGTACGCTGTATTCGCTCTGAAGGATTTGCCCTTCATCTACTGTGCCTTATTCCTACCATTCTTCATGTGTAGCCGATAAGAAGACATCCATCTTCCTGTACATGGTGACTCCACATTCGTAGGCGTTACAGGTAGTGCGTTGCGCTGATTTCCCTGTTCCTTGCCCTCATCAAGCTGGAGAGCGATCCTTCCATCTTTGTACGCCCTCCAAACTCTTTCCAACGAGTAGAAGTCTGTATTCCCGAGCCGGCTCATTTCGACCGGAGATGCCTTCATGATGCAGTACCGTCTGCTCATCACCTTCGTCCGCTGGGTCTTCCTCCTCTCCGTCCTCTACTTCCTGTGCCTCAACAACAAGGTCAAGGAGTGTAGGTGCCATGAGAAGCACTCATGAAAAGGCGCTCCGCTGCCTCTGGCAGAGATGAAGGCTTGCCACTGTGCCAGTCTCCTGGTGGGCCATCCGTGGGTGGTGCTGTCCGTGGCGGTGGGTCTGGTGGTGCTGTATATCCTCGCCGTGAAGAAGCTGGAGAGGGAGATTCAACAGGGGAATGAGGTCCAACAAGAGAAGGATCCTCAACACGAGAAGGAGGAGTAAGTGACACAAGGAAGAGAAGAGTATCACAAAGAAGGAATGAACTGTTTGCTAACAAACAAATCATGAAACCTATTCTCTCACCACCGCTAGGATTTGCTCGAAGGACAGAGGCTCCACACGCGCCATCTCCTGGAAGACAATCTTGGAGAGCGAGTCGGGGAGTGTCTTCGCCATGGACGCAAGCCCCAGCGGCTGGATCCGCTCAATCCTCCACTCTCCGTCTTCGCCACGCGTCACGCCCTCAATGGCGCAGCGAACCAACGCCGCCTCCACGCCCTCCAGCACGCCCTCGCCCACAGCCACGCCCTCCAGCGACACCAAACAGCCTTGGGCATACAGCAACTACGCCTCAGCCCTCTGGCCCACGCCCACGGTCACCTCCTGCCGTTGCAGCACCACGCCGTCCCTGTCCGTGTTCACGAAGTACTGCGCGGTGTGCGCGTCCTTCCACAGCAGCTGCAGCGGCGAGCAGCCCGCGTCCACGCGACCCGTCTTCCTACGCCTCAAGCGACGGTGAGACCACGACTGGAGGAAGAGCAGCCCGTTGAGCTGGAAGGGGAAGGAGGACTGGTAGACGCTGTGCAGACTCGCCTCGGTGCAGTCGAAGAACGGGGGCGTCTACGTGGAAGGAAATGTGCATTCCTACGGTGATGCCGTACTGCTTGCCGTTAGCGTGCAGCCAGTACTCTGTCTCGGAGAGCTAAGAGTAAAAACAGACGTTAAAGACTACGCGCGAGTGCAATGTGAATAGTCGGAATTCCGCCTCCGATTCACCGTAGTCCACGTTGTTGAAGTAGAGAATGTCCATGACGTACACCCAGCTATCTGTGAGAATGACATCGAGCACGCTGTTGCCGCGATAGCTGCCTCTACGGAAAAGAGAATAATGGAGATCTACACACGACCAGGCAGATTTGTCTTCACGCTTTGGGAATAGCCGTAAATCGTCCGCAGCGTGCTCCTTCCGTTCTTCGACGACAGGATGTACCGCTTCCCATCGGGTTTGGGGACGCAGATCCAATTGCTTTTCAAGTCCGAAGGCACCTCCGTCATCCACTCCGGCATACAGAGCGTCTGCGAGAATTGCCTCCGCTTCATCTGGTCCTTCATTGCCTGCGCTCTCCTCTTCTCGTCCTTCTTTGCTGCCTCATCAAAACGAAGGCCGACCGATGTCTTCAGATCGTCGAGGAAGAGCTGCTCCCTGCGCTTTCTACACATCACCCAAAAGGAAATGCCGCACGCGATGAGTGCATCCCTTCGTCGCCGGCTGTTTTCGATGACCTCCTTCCTTCTCCTCTCCTGGAGTATGGAGAACGACTTTAGCTTGATGGACTGATACTCCCTACAGATGACAGCGGTGAAAAACAAACAACATAGGAAAGAGTGGGAAAAGCAGCTACTTGCTCGCCCCCTTACGCTGCTCGTGCAGCCAGTCGGCCACGACGCGCGTGCTGTCCTCCCTCGTCATGCGCTTCCCGTCCAGCTTCAGCCACTCCTCCTTCAGCATCATCTCAGGCAGTATCCTCCTGTTATCCTCCTGAAGCCAGTTCATCAAAAAGCTCTCCAACTCCGGGTTGAGCTGCTCTACCACTCACAGCCTCTCTCCTCGCCCACGGTAGTACTCCTTGAAATCGTAGCTGCTCACGGCTGTTTCGAACTACCCGTCAGCTCCCACGCCATTGCCAACCTCCACGTGTGTGCTGGCAGACCGAATCGGATAAAATCCGAGCGCCGCTTCCATGATCACCATCGCCATGGACCAATAGTCGCAGCGATATCTTAATTTAAATCAAAAGATTTAGGGAAACGAATAGGAGTTCGAAGTGAGGCGCTCCGGACTCATGTACCGTAATGTGCCGACGAAGGTGCTGCAGGAGTCTAGACGTCACCCATCCGCACAAACCCAACCAGTCGCCTTTCTGCTGGTTCCAAAGTCGGATAGTTTTACATCGCCACAACTGTTGAGCAGGATGTTCTCCGGCTTGATGTCCTACTTGTGAGACAACGCCATAGGGAAGGACGCGGTGAATAATCTTCAGGTTCTTCAAATCGCGTAATGCCTCCACCAATTGCCACGCAATGCACCGGAGCACGCGGTCCGGAATTGGATTTCCGGGAGAGTAATGCTACAAAGTCATTATCCCATGGGACACGAACTGTATTCAATGAGCCCTCATCCATATATTCTAGCACAATATTCACATTTCCATTGCTTATGAAGTAGCCATAGCGCTGTACCACACTACCCGTGAGGGACAGCACCGAAAACCGACTTGTCCGACTTATTCGTCTCGGAGAAACACTCGTCTTCGTGAAACAACTGATCCCGATTCTGTCTCTGGATGATTTGCATGGACTATGGGTCAATTCCTCCCGCCACGCATGCTTTGACGGCGACGTACTCGTGTTCCGCATTATCGTAGTAGAGCGCGACCGATCCCGATGCGCCTCTGCCCAACGTTTTCACGTAGGTGAGATTCTGCTGGTTGTACGTCTACAGCTCAGGCGACACATTGAATCATACGACCTAGGGGTGAATAGGCGAAGTCACGGCCCTACCGAGATCTTCTTGCTCTGTCGGGTCAGCTCGTCATGGGAAATGCGAAAGGACTGACGAGCCGCACTGGAATCGAGAGTCAATACTGGGTGCCGCTTTCTGTTCATGGGACTCCACAAAAGTGATTCTGGAAGGAACGCAATGGAGAGTGAAATTGGACTCTGTGGAAGCACTGCAGTGTGTGGACAACAGCAATACGACTATAGACATGTATTCTGTGATGGGAGTATTGTGTACGGCGTTCGCGCAAACAGAAGGTGAGAGAGCTGCGGGGGTGAATGGAAATGAGATTGGCAGGGTTCGGATTGACAAGCCAGTTTGCCAAAAATCGCGCCAAACTGAGTGGCGTTTCATTGCCGTTCTCGAAGAGTCTTTTGTCATGCGGCATTTCCTCATAGATTCATTAGGAGTGAAGCCAATTTGCATACGATGAAGTACTTTGGATTGCTTGCGATCGTGCTGAGCATCAGCGCTGCCGAGATCTTCTTCCAGGAGAAGTTCGACGAAGGTGGGGCGTACGGGAGGGGAATAATGGGCAGGCTACGAAGACAGATGGGTGAAGCCCACTGGCTGGAAGAAGCCCGAGGAGATGGGCAAGTGGGGCTGGAGCGCCGGCAAGTGGTACGGCGACGCCGAGGATAAGGGCATCCAGACCACGCAGGACGCCAAGTTCTACGGCTACTCGGCCAAGATGAACAAGGTGTTCAACAACGAGGGAAAGGATCTCGTGCTGCAGTTCACGACCAAGTACGAGCAGGACATTGACTGCGGTGGTGCCTACATCAAGCTGCTGCCCTCCGGAACGGACCAGAGCAAGTTCGGCGGCGATTCGGAGTACGCCATCATGTTCGGACCGGATGCTTGCGGTGCCAGTAAATAAACAGTGGGATGATGACGCGTAGACAAGAAGACCCACATCATCTTCCACTACAAGGGCCAGAACCTGGAGAGCACGGAGAAGTTCCGCGGCGTGTTCGACAACCTCTCCCACATGTACACGCTGATCATCCACCCCGACAACACCTTCGAGTACCGCATCGACAACATCGTGGAGACGCAGGGCAAGCTGGAGGACGGCTGGGCGTTCCTGGCCCCCAAGACGATCAACGACCCCGAGGACAAGAAGCCCGCCGATTGGGTGGACGAGGCGCAGATCCCCGATCCTGAGGACAAGAAGCCCGAGGACTGGGACGACGTGCCCGCTGAGATCCCCGACCCCGCCGCCAGCAAGCCCGAGGACTGGGACGACGAGGACGACGGCGAGTGGGAGGCTCCGATGATCCCGAACCCCGAGTACAAGGGCGAGTGGACCCCGAAGATGATCGACAACCCCGCCTACAAGGGCGAGTGGACGCCGCGTCAGATCCCGAACCCCGACTACGTGGCGGACGACAAGCTGTACAACGTGTGCAAGGACTGCGAGTACGTGGGCTTCGAGCTGTGGCAGGTCAAGTCGGGCAGCATCTTCGACGACATCATCGTCACTGACTCTGTGGAGGAGGCGGAGGCCTTCGCCAAGGAGACCTTCCTGAGAAAGAAGGACGCCGAGAAGAAGATGTACGACGAGATGAAGGAGGCCGAGAAGGAGAAGCAGGAGGAGGAGCTGAAGGCTGCTGGAGAGGCTGCCGACGAGGACTACGATGATGATGAGGGTGAGTTGTATGGTTGTTTGTTCCACAAGCATGTCAAAGAGTTTAGCAAGCATTGATGCTGCGAAATTGATTGGTTCAGTACACATCGACGCCACAAATGAATGGCTTGATGCAACATTGAAACCATAACGAGCAGTTTCAACACCACAACCGAATCGCTTCGTTTAACAAACACAACAGCCACACAAAGCAGCTTAGTTCATGGTCACCTCGACCTGCACGGAAGAGTCGATCTGAATGGTGGTGATGCTTCTGACGACGTCCATAGGACTATACTTCATACTCTCACAAGCAAGCATACGCAACCAGGTCGATCACTCTCTTGTGGATTCTCATCTCGAGATGCTCCCA
>OIWT01002663.1_pt1 | contig 17858 bp, 18 predicted proteins | sample 1587701 | NCBI WGS metagenome assembly OIWT01 (sample SAMEA3888904, study PRJEB22519) | human gut metagenome | biome: human gut; feature: human-associated habitat; material: faeces | place: Denmark | collected 2009
GGAACAGAGAGAACTATGTTTCATTTTGGTAATGTATTCTGCGTTCTTGCAGCATTACTTATAGGCGGTACATGGGGCGGTCTTGCAGGAGCTGTGGGTATGACAATAAGTGATCTTACAACAGCCTATGTTACAAGTGCACCTAAGACATTTATATTAAAATTATGCATTGGTCTTATTGTAGGATTTGTAGCACATAAGTTATTCAAGATATCAAAGGAGCATTCTGCTAAGTATATTACTGTAGCAACAATAGTTTCAAGCATATGCGGTATGGCTTTCAATATTGTGGCAGACCCTGTAGTTGGTTACTTCTACAAGACATATCTTCTTGGAGTACCTCAGGATTTAGCTAAGGCACTTGCAAAGATTGGTGCGATAACAACAACAGTTAATGCTATTATAGCAGTAATTGTAGCTTCAATACTTTATATTGCCTTAAGACCAGTTATGAAGAAGACAGATATGTTAAGAGATTTATAAAATGTTGACAACAGATAATAATTCTGTTATTCTTTCGTATGAATAATAAAAGACAGTTCGTTTGTACCATCCTGTCTATAAATAAAACTCGGACTGCATGAAACAGAGATTGTTTTTGGGCAGACCGTAGGTCTGCCTTTTTATTTTGCTTTATAGGAAATTGGAGGGAATGCATGTATCAATTGACGACAGAACATAGTTTTGACTCGGCACATTTTCTTGCCGGATACGATGGAAAATGCGGTAATTTGCATGGACATCGTTGGAGAGTACTGCTGACGGTGCAGTCAGAGACGCTAAGAGAAGACCGGCAGCAAAAAGGCATGTGTGTTGATTTTGCGGAGTTAAAAAAAGATTTGCGGACGGAATTGGATGCGTTGGATCATGTGCTGATCATTGAACAGGGCTCTTTGCGTGAGAGTACGATGAAAGCATTGCAGGAAGAAAAATTTCAGGTGGTTGAGATGCCGTTTCGACCAACCGCCGAAAATTTTGCCAGATATTTTTATGAATTGTTTACATTGAAAGGTTATCCGGTGGCGAAAGTAGAAGTATATGAGACACCGAATAACAGTGCAGTTTACTTTGTTTAAAACGATGCGAGAGGTGACAGTGCAGCCTGCTTTGTCTGAAGCGATGCGAGAGGTGACAGTGCCGCTTGCTTTGTCTGAAGCGATGCGAGAGGTGACAGTGCAGCTCGCTTGGTCTAAAACTATGCGAGAGATGGCATCGTGGAGAAGTTATGCATGACAGGCTGCAGGCCGGGAAAGGAATGTAAGAGTTAGTATGGCAGATTTTGAAGTGGTAGAAATCTTTGAAAGCATTAATGGGGAAGGACGATTTGCCGGAGAGTTATCTAATTTTGTGCGGCTAAAGGGATGTAACTTGCGCTGTACGTATTGTGATACAGCTTGGGCCTATGAAGCAGATGCGCCACGTACGGTGATGACGGAAGAGGAAATCTGTGAGCGTCTGCTGCAATCAGGGATCAGTCGGGTGACACTTACCGGTGGTGAACCGATGATTGCAAAAAATATTGATGTATTGTTAGAAAGGCTGTCTCGAGAAGAGAGTTTAGAGGTGGAGATCGAGACAAATGGCAGTGTTTCATTAACAGCGTTTCGTCAAATGAAGCGGCCACCGTCATTTACGATAGACTACAAATTGGCGGGAAGCGGCATGGAAACAAAGATGTGTATGGATAATTTTGCAGAGGTTGTAAAGCAGGATACGGTGAAGTTTGTTGTGTCCGGACGGAGTGATCTGGAAAGGGCCTATGAGGTGACGAGAGAGTATCATCTGGATCAGCGCTGCATGGTAATATTAAGTCCGGTATTTGGCAGGATCGAACCGGCTGAAATGGTTGATTTTCTTCGTGAAAAACGATGGAATGGAGTACGGCTTCAATTGCAGTTGCACAAGTTTATCTGGGATCCGGATAAACGTGGAGTTTAAGAAAGGAAGATGGCATTATGGCAATAGATACAGAAGCGATTAAGGTGCATGTTCGAGGTATATTGGAAGCATTGGGAGATGATCCGGATCGTGAAGGATTAAAAGAAACACCGGATCGTGTGGCTCGCATGTATGAAGAAGTGTTTGAGGGAATGAACTATACAAATCATGAGATTGCGCAAATGTTTAATAAAACATTTACCGATCGTATGGAATTTGGATCGGCTTCCAGAGATATGGTGATCGTTCGGGATATTGATATTTTTAGTTATTGTGAACACCATCTTGCTCTAATGTATGATATGAAAGTGACCGTTGCGTATATTCCAAAGGAAAAGGTGATCGGACTTAGCAAGATCGCACGTATTGCGGATATGGTGGCGAAACGCCTTCAGCTGCAGGAACGCATTGGTACGGATATTGCAGATATTATGCAGGAGATCTTGGAAAGTGAAGATGTGGCGGTTGTGATCGAGGGTACACATAGCTGCATGACAGCCAGGGGAATCAAAAAGAATGCAGCGACGACGAAGACCTTTACACTGCGTGGACAGTTTCAGGAAGATCAGAGCTTACAGATGAGACTTTTGTCATAGAGAAAACAGTAGAAAATCAATAAAAGGCCTATAATAAAAACTTTAGGCTTGACATGATAGGAAGGAAAGAGTGTTATGAGCAAAGCAATGGTTTTATTTAGCGGCGGCGTAGACAGTACAACCTGTCTGGGGCTAGCAATCGAAAAATATGGTAAAGAAAACGTGATCGCATTGTCGATCTCTTATGGACAGAAACATAAAAAAGAAGTGGAAGCAGCACGCAGCATTGCTGCATATTATGGAATAGAACTTCTGTCTTTAGATCTGCAAAAGATCTTTACGTACAGTGATTGTTCTTTATTAGAACAGTCTGATGCAGAAGTTCCCAAAGAAAGCTATGCGGAGCAATTAAAGGAAACTTCCGGCAAGCCGGTATCTACTTATGTCCCTTTCCGTAATGGTTTGTTTTTGGCGAGTGCAGCGAGCATTGCTCTGTCGAAAAACTGTGAAGTGATCTATTATGGAGCGCATGCAGATGATGCGGCAGGTAACGCTTATCCGGATTGCAGCAGTGCCTTTAACGATGCAATGGGACAGGCAATTTATTTGGGAAGTGGCAATCAGGTACGTATCGAGGCTCCGTTTGTCAATTGGACTAAGGCTAAAGTGGTCGGAGAGGGACTTCGTTTGAAGGTGCCTTATGAACTTACGTGGAGTTGTTATGAGGGTGGTGACAAGCCTTGTGGTGTGTGTGGCACGTGTCGTGACCGCGCAGAAGCCTTTCGCGCCAATGGCGTTTTGGATCCGGCACTGCACTAAAGGAGAGGCAGGAGAGCTTAGATCACGGTATTGATCGGTAAGGTGGCATAAGGATGCTGCAACAGAGGGAGGAAATGCAATGAGAGAACAGGAAAAGAGTATTACATTATTAGGAAACCAGGGGACGAAATATCCACAGGATTATGCACCGGAAGTTTTAGAAACATTTGTGAATAAGCATCCGGATAATGATTATTTTGTCAAATTTAATTGTCCGGAATTTACCAGTTTATGTCCGATCACAGGGCAGCCGGATTTTGCAACGATCACGATATCGTACGTACCGGGAGAACGAATGGTAGAGAGCAAATCCTTAAAATTATATTTGTTTAGTTTTCGCAATCATGGTGACTTCCATGAAGACTGCGTCAATGTTATCATGAAAGATCTCATTAAATTAATGGATCCGAAGTATATTGAAGTATGGGGCAAGTTTACACCACGTGGAGGAATTTCTATCGATCCATATTGCAATTATGGACGCCCTGATACCAAATGGGAACAAATGGCAGAAAAAAGAATGTTGTGGCACGATATGTACCCGGAAAAAATTGACAATCGATAATTCTATCCTTTACAGAAAAGGTTTTGCGGTATATACTTATACAGCAAATATATTATGACAGAAGAAAGAAGAGAGTAGAAGAAAGTATGAAAGTAAAAGATTATTTCAAAGAGCATAAGTGGATTATTCCGGTGGCAATAGCAGCAGGCGTACTTATTATAACAGCGATCGTGATCGCAGTATATTCGAGTGGACACTTTGCCAGAGGAACAAAGGTCAATGGGATTGACGTTTCCGGTATGAGTGTGAAACAGCTTCAGAAGCGGATCGGAGAATATTCCATTAATGTCAAAGAACGCAAGATTGATGAGAAATCCAGAGATGAAAGTTTTTTTGAGGAAACGATCAAAGGAAGTGACATCGGATTGGCAGTCGGTGATGCGCAGCCATTATATGATATATTGAAAGGCCAGGGATTCATAAAGTTTTTTGTCGGAGACAAGAAAGATTATGAGATCAGTCATACACTGTCATATGATAAGGATCTTCTTGCGAAGGAAGTGTCGGCCTTAAAGGGGGCATCTGCCACAGACGGTACGGAAGCGGTGAGCGCTTCAATTGCCGAGTATACAGAGGGAAAAGGTTATGAGATCGTTTCGGAGCAGCAGGGAGATATTTTGGATGAGCAGGCAACTTGCGAGGTGATTGAAAAGGCAGTTGCATCATTGAAGGAATCTGTTGATCTAAGCAAGGAAAAAGCATATAAAAAGCCGGAGTTCACCAGTGAAAGTGATGTCTTAAAAGATGCTGTAGAAACATTAAATCGTTATGTTGGAACAAAGATTACATATCAATTTGGCGATGATACTGTTGTATTAGATGGTACGCGTATCAATAAGTGGATCAAGATCAAAAAAGACAACACAGTAAAGATTCGTCGAAATAAGGTGGAGAAGTTTGTACAGGAACTTCATCGTAAATATGATACCGTATTTACCAATCGTAAGTTTAAGACCGCGTACGGTGATACAGTGACTGTATACGGTGGAGATTATGGCTGGTGGATGAATACAGTCAAGGAAACAGATAAACTGGTTAAATTGATCCAAAAAGGTGCTGTCAAAGAGCGTACACCGGAATATCGTCAAACAGCGGTCAGCTACGGTGACAAAGACTACGGTGATACCTATGCAGAAGTGGATCTGAGTGGTCAGCACGTGTTTGTGGTCAAAAATGGAAAAGTTGTATTTGATACTGCGTGTGTAACGGGAAATGAATCGCAGGGACATGCAACGCCGGCAGGTACATATGGAATTACCTACAAGCAGCGCAATGCTACATTGCGTGGAGAAAATTATGAGACACCGGTAAGTTACTGGATGCCGTTTAATGGAGGCATTGGTTTTCATGATGCGTATTGGAGAAGTCGTTTTGGTGGCACTTTATACCGTACCGGCGGTTCTCATGGATGCGTAAACCTTCCGCCATCATCAGCCAAGAAGATTTACAGCTTGGTCGAGCAGGGAACTCCGGTCATCTGTTATCATCGCTCCGGAAGTTCCTCGAAGACAACGACAGATTCATCTTCTAAACCGTCAGCAACGAAGAAGCCGACGGTAACGAAGAAGCCAAAGCTGGCGAAGAAGCCGACAGCAACGAAGAAACCAAAGCTGGCGAAGAAACCAAAGCTGGCGAAGAAACCAAAGGCAAAAAAGAAGCCAAAGCTGGCGAAACAACCGGAGACAACCAAAAAGCCGGAAACGTCGGAGGATGAAGAATAAAATAACGAAAGGGTCAATGATAGTGATCCTATATGATTGCGGTACAGTGATGTCTGTTGCGGTAAGAAAGCGAGGCATTATTGCACCGCAATTTGCTTTGTGTTATCATTATATATACTTGACTATATATGTACTCGACGATATATACAAAACTATATACACAATTTTGTGCATATAAAAGACGATCGGAAAGGATAAAAAATATGGTTACAATAAATACAATTGGTGTTTCGAAGGAGATTGACGGTGAGTCCGGTGTGCAGTTGACGGATGAGCTGACATTTCTGAGTGGAAAGTATGCAGGTACCTGCTATGCTGCAGACGGCTACGAGACAATACGTACGCAAGAACCGCAAAAGGCGCTCAGACGTGCAGAAAATACGGCACAAAACGGTCATCATTCTGTGTTTCAGCATAGTACGGTAACAATGGAAATACAGTGCCCGAAGATTATTGCAATGCTGCTTAACTCTATCGGAGTATCAAATACATCCGAAAAGAGTGCCAGATATACAAAGATGAAGCCACAAAGTGAAAAAGAGGCTATACTTTATGAAAAGTGGCATGATATTTTGAAACAACAGATCGAAGCTTTGTATCCGGAGAAGTTTAGCGAGCGCGAGGCGGACAAACTTGCTTATGAGAATGCCAGATACATGTTGTCGGTCTTTTGCCCGACTTCGATGGTGTATTCTCTGCCGTTTCGCAATATCTTTTATGTGATGGACTGGGCGGAGCAGATGCGTGATCAGTTAAATGGACAGGCAGATGCGTTTTCGAGGCGGCTGGCAGAAGAACTCTCCGGGTTGGTAAAGTCCCTTGATGTCGTGATCGGTGGTAAGCGGATTTTTCATGATAATAAAAATGAATACTTTCGTTTCATGCCCGTGCAGGCGACCGGACAGCTGGACGATGATAATGTCGAGTACTTTGGAGATGTGTATACGGCAAAATTTTTGGCTTCTTTTGCACAGGTTGCACAGGAGCAGAGACATCGTACGCTCCGTGTAAAGATCAACTTTGCGGGAGATAAGCCTGGGGAATATGGTTATTATGTACCGGAATTACTGCAGGAACAGTCACTTCAAGAGGAATGGCTGCAGGATATTGCCGGAGTCGCAGAGCAGTTCCCGCAGGGAATGTTAGTTTCCGTAACAGAGCAGGGACTGTTTGAGGATTTTGTCTTGAAATGTAAAGAGCGCATGTGTGGGAGAGCACAGCTGGAGATCATGCGGTTGACGGAAGAGCTGGTGGCACGTTTTGCGAAAAATAAGCAGAACCTGTCTTCTGCCAATCGGAGACGTTTGGAGGATCTGTTAGAAGATGATAAGCCTTGTGCCCGTTGTGGATACCGTGATTTTCAGTGTGTGGAAGGTTGTAAATGGGGGAAAGCAGGGGCACTGCTCAGACATATTTAGTAGAAAGGAATGAAGAGTTAAGATGGTATTTGGAGTGATATTAGCCGGAGGAATAGGCAGCCGCATGGGAAATGCAGAGAAGCCAAAACAGTATATCAAAATTGGAGATAAACCGATCATTATTCATACGATCGAGAAGTTTTATGTGCATGATGCCTTTGAGAAATTGATCGTTTTGTGTCCGAAGCAGTGGGTAGAACATACGAGAAATCTTGTTCGTCAGTATATGGGGGATACTGACCGGGTCGTTGTATTGGAAGGCGGAGAGACACGCAACGAAACGATCATGAATTCTATTCGTTATATCGAGGAAGGCTATGGTTTGGATGACGACACACTGCTTGTCACACATGATTCTGTGCGTCCGTTTTTAACACATCGCATCATCGAAGAAAATATTGAATATGGACAGAAGTATGATGCAGTGGATACCGTGATACCGGCAACGGATACGATCGTGGCCAGCGAAAATGGAGAGATTATCAGTGATGTACCGGACAGATCTAAGATGTATCAGGGACAGACGCCGCAGACGTTTCGTGCCAAGAAATTAAAAGATCTGTATTATTCGCTAAGTGATGAGGAGAAGGGAATCCTTACGGATGCTTCTAAGATATTTGTCATGAAAGGGGAAAAGGTGCATTTGGTACAGGGCGAGGTGTTCAATATTAAGATTACCTACCCATATGATTTGCGTGTTGCAGAATCATTGATCAGAAATGGGGAGATGGATAAGTAATGTTAAATGCGGTATACCGTCTCGTAGCACCGAGACGATTTGAAGTAGAGTTTGGTGAAGTGCCATTATTTGGACAGGAAGTGATCGTGCGCCCGACACATTTATCCATTTGTCATGCCGATCAGAGATATTATCAGGGAAGCAGACCGGCAGAAGTTCTCAAACAAAAGCTTCCGATGGCATTGATCCATGAGGGGATCGGCAAAGTAGTTCACGATCCGACCGGGCAGTTTTCCTACGGACAGACGGTGATCATGATCCCGAATACACCAACGGAACACGATGATATCATTGCCGAAAATTATTTGCGGTCCAGTAAATTCCGCGCAAGTGGGTTTGACGGATTTATGCAGGAGTATGTCAGCTTACAGCCGGACAGACTAGTTGTGCTTCCGGAGGGGATCGACCCGGTCGTTGCAGCGTTTACGGAGTTAGTATCCGTCAGCGTTCATGCACTGCAGCGATTTGACCGGATCGCACATGCACGCCGTAATATGATCGGTATCTGGGGGGATGGCAATTTAGGCTATATCACAGCGATTTTTTGTAAAGCTATGTTTCCGGATACGAAGCTTGCTGTTTTTGGAGTGGATAATGAAAAATTGGCTAACTTTGCCTTTGCAGATGCAACGTATCGCGTAACAGATATTCCGGAGGGGCTGCTTGTAGATCATGCGTTTGAGTGTGTTGGTGGTGCGGCATCGCAGAGTGCGATCGATCAGATCATAGATCATATTCAACCGGAGGGCACGATCGGTCTGCTTGGCGTATCGGAGTATCCTGTACCTATCAATACCCGGATGGTTTTAGAAAAAGGACTTCGATTGTATGGAAGCAGCAGAAGTGGCCGCAGTGATTTTGTAAAGACGGTGGAATTGTATCAAAGTCATCCGGAGATCGTAAATTATCTGGATGCTATCGTGGGTGCAAGAATAGAAGTGCGCAGCATGGCAGATATGGTTCGTGCTTTTGAGATGGATATTCATAAGAGCATGGGCAAAACGATCATGCATTGGATGCAGTGATCCATTGCAACAGGGCAGATGTTGCCGCCCTGTCAAACAGGGGTTGAAAAATACATCAAAAACAAGTATGATAGTTTTGTTTTGGTGCAATATGTGGAATATAATGGTCAAGACATTGATCAACAGAAACGAACAGGATGAAAAGGAATGGAGGACGACATGAACGTAACATATCAGAGCACGAGAAGTGCGGCGACTAAGGTAACAGCATCTCAGGCAATCTTGAAGGGACTTGCAGATGACGGCGGATTATTTGTGCCGGATCAGATCCCACAGCTTGATGTATCTTTGGACCAGATTGCAAAGATGAGTTATCAGGAGACTGCCTATGAGGTTATGAAGTTGTTTTTGACGGATTTTACAGAGGACGAGCTTAAGTCCTGTATTAACCGTGCCTATGATGATAAATTTGATACCAAGGAGATCGCACCATTGGTAGAAAAAGCAGGTGCATACTATTTAGAGTTGTTCCATGGAGCAACAATTGCTTTTAAGGATATGGCGTTGTCAATTCTGCCACATTTGTTGACGACTTCTGCTAAGAAGAATCATATTACCAATGAGATCGTTATTTTAACGGCAACTTCCGGAGATACCGGTAAAGCAGCACTGGCAGGTTTTGCAGACGTAGAGGGAACAAGCATCATTGTATTTTATCCAAAGAACGGTGTCAGCAAGATCCAGGAACGCCAGATGGTGACACAGAAGGGTGCTAATACGAAAGTAGTTGGCATTACCGGTAACTTTGATGATGCGCAAAGCGGTGTTAAGGCAATGTTTAATAACAAAGAACTTGCGGCAGCAATGGATGCTAAGGGATATCAGTTCTCCTCTGCTAATTCCATAAATATCGGTCGTTTGGTGCCACAGGTAGTATATTATGTATATGCATATACAAGATTGCTTGGTGCGGGAACCGTAGCTGAGGGTGAGCCAGTGAATTTCGTGGTTCCAACCGGTAACTTCGGTAATATTTTAGCTGCATTTTATGCAAAGAACATGGGAATCCCGGTAGGAAAGTTAATTTGTGCATCCAACGAGAACAAAGTATTGTACGATTTCTTTGATACCGGTGTTTACGATAGAAACCGTGAGTTTGTATTGACAAGTTCGCCATCTATGGATATATTGATCTCCAGCAACTTAGAGCGTTTGATCTATCGCATTGCCGGAGAAGACGCTGCAAAGACGAAAGAAATGATGGATGCGCTTTCTGCTGATGGTAAGTATACGTTGACGGAAGAAATGAAGGCACAGCTTGCTGATTTTGTTGGCGGATGGGCTTCTGAGGAGAAGACAGCAGCAGAGATCAAGCGTGTGTATGATGCGACAGGATATGTTATGGATACACATACCGCGGTTGCATCCGCTGTATATAAAGAATACAAGGACCGCACCGGAGATGAGACCAAGACGGTGATCGCATCGACAGCAAGTCCATATAAGTTTGCAACAAGTGTTATGACAGCAATTGATGCGAAGTATGAGGGCATGGATGATTTTGCGCTGATCGACGAGCTCAGCAAAGTGTCAGGAGTGTCGATACCGCAGGCTGTAGAAGAGATTCGTTCTGCACCGGTTCTGCATGATACTGTATGCGAGACTGCAGATATGCAAAAGACCGTAGAAACGATACTTGGACTGTAAATGGACAGAGCAGACAGAATATCCGATGCGGTAAATAGCATAAACAAGATATCAAATATCGTAATCTGTTAGATGCTTAGCACAAAAATACAAAAAGATTGAATGAAAATGTAAATTCCACATGTAAACCCAATGTGGAATTTACTTTTTTAGTTAACGTGAAAAGAAAGATTGTAAAAATATCTTCCCCTAAAAGAGTGGTTATATGGTATTATATGCAAGTATGGTGTTTGTACATTATGGAGTTATGCAGAAAATTTAAGGATGAGATGGAATCATTGGTTTCGGCGAAAATGACATGACAGGGAGGAAAGCAAAGATGGCAGATAGAAATACGGCTACGATTGGATTTGAAAAACAAATATGGGATGCGGCTTGTGTGCTTCGTGGCAATATGGATGCATCAGAATATAAGAATGTTGTCCTGGGGTTGATTTTTTTGAAATATATCTCAGATAGATTTGACGATAAATATCAGGAACTTGTTGAAGAAGGCGACGGATTCGAGGAAGATATTGATGAATATACTTCGGAAGGTATTTTCTTTGTGCCGGCAAACGCACGCTGGAGCGAGATTGCGACGAAAGCACATACACCGGAAATTGGTGCTGTTATCGACGATGCTATGCGTGCAATTGAAAAAGAAAATAAACGATTGAAAGATATTCTCCCTAAGAATTTCGCACGCCCGGAATTGGACAAACGAAGATTGGGAGATGTGGTAGATTTATTTACCAATATCCAAATGATTGAACACGGCAGTGAAAAGGATATCTTGGGTCGTACCTATGAGTATTGTCTTTCCATGTTTGCTGAACAAGAAGGCAAACGTGGCGGCGAATTCTTTACGCCATCTTGCGTAGTACGTACCTTGGTGGAAGTATTGAAACCTTTCAAGGGAAGAGTATATGATCCTTGCTGTGGCTCAGGCGGTATGTTTGTTCAGTCTGCAAAATTTGTTGAGAACCATAGTGGTAACATCAGTAACATTTCTATCTACGGTCAGGACTCGAACCCTACTACATGGAAGATGGCACAGATGAACCTTGCTATTCGTGGAATTGAACCAGATCTCGGAGCTTATGCCGCAGATACATTTCTAGATGATCGCCATCCAACATTGCGAGCGGATTATATCATGGCGAATCCTCCGTTTAATCTTTCTGATTGGGGATTGGATAAACTAAAAGAAGATCAGCGCTGGAAATATGGAATACCTCCAGCAGGAAACGCCAACTTTGCATGGCTTCAGCATATGATTTTTCATCTTGCACCAGCTGGTCGTATTGGCATGGTATTGGCGAACGGTTCACTTTCATCTCAATCAGGTGGAGAGGGTGAAATTCGTAAGAATATTATCAATGCCGATTTAGTTGAGTGCATTGTTGCAATGCCTACTCAGCTATTCTATACAACGCAGATTCCTGTTTCGCTCTGGTTTATCAATAAGCAGAAGAAACAACCGGAAAAGACTTTATTTATTGATGCTCGAAAAATGGGAACGATGGTGAGCCGTAAGCTTCGGGAGCTGACAGATGATGATATCAAGAAGATTTCAGATACCTATGAAGCTTTTGCTAATGGAACACTTGAAGATGTTAAAGGCTTTTGTGCTGTTACCGACACTTCTGAAATCGAGAAACAAGATTATATCCTTACACCTGGCCGTTATGTGGGTATTGAAGAGCAGGAAGAGGATGATGAGCCATTTGAAGAAAAGATGGACCGGTTAACATCTGAACTGTCGGAGATGTTTGTAAAGTCACATGAGCTGGAGGGAGAGATTAGGAAGAAATTGGGGGCGATTGGGTATGAGATCTGAATGGATAACATCAACAATAGATGATATTTGCAAACTCGTAACAGATGGTGCACATAACAGCCCTAAAAGTGTTGATAATGGGTATTATATGGCATCGGTAAAAGATTTTACTGCGTATGGATTTGATTTTTCTAATTGTAGAAAAATTTCTGAAGCCGATTATCTAAAACTAAAAAAGCAGGGATGTGTTCCGGAAAGCGGAGATATTCTTGTCGGAAAAGACGGTGCAAGATATTTTGAAGATGTGATTATTTACAGACAAAAAGAACAACCCGCATTATTATCATCAATAGCAATATTAAGGGTGGATGACACTAAAGTCACATCAGAGTTTTTGTACTATACATTAAAGTCCCCCGCAGTGAAAAAGGATGTTCGTGATAATTATGGCTCAGGCTCTGCAATACCAAGAATCGTTTTGAAAGATTTCAAAAGGATGCCCATTTCTTTTCCGAGTTTGAAAGAACAAAAGAAAATAACAAATATATGCGAATTGTTGGATGAAAAAATTCAACTCAACAATAGGATAAACAATAATTTACTTCAGCAACTGCATGTACTCTATTTAAGGCTTTTTTGTGATTCTGCTATGGATACACCTCTTGGAGATGTTGTTGCTACAACATCCGGAGGAACGCCTTCGCGGAAGCATGATGAATATTATTCTGACAGTTCAATTTGTTGGGTGAAATCCAAAGAACTGCTTGGAAATTACATTCATGAAACCGAGGAGCATATTAACGATTTAGCAATAAAAAAATCATCTGCGAAACTTTTGCCAGAGCATAGTGTTTTGATTGCTATGTATGGCGCTACTGTGGGAGCATATGGTGTCATTTCTAAACCGATGACCTGTAACCAAGCAGTCTGTGCACTTCTCTGTAACGAAAATTATCCATATACATACCTATTTCAGATTGCATATGAGTCACAGCAAAAATTCATAAATCTTGCGGTAGGTTCTGCACAGCAGAATATAAGTCAGGTTTTAATAAAGCATCTAAACTTACACAGTGATCTCGACATTATACAGAAATTCCACGGCTTTGCATTGCCGATGCATAAAGAAATAGAATCCTTGCAAGCTGAAAATATGCGCCTTTCCGCCTTACGAGACAACTTGCTGCCAAAATTGATGTCCGGCGAGCTTGATGTTTCCAACATAGACCTTTAAGCCGCTAAATTATTGTTTACGGTAGAACGCAGATTATATATAATATCAATTAAGAAGGAGGGTATTATGGATACGGAAAAGGCTTATTTGAGTAATGATAAAGATATGATTCAATTCCGTTATGGAGATAAGATAATTCGTTTTCGTGGACCATATTCATTAGAGCGATTTGTTTCCATAAAAGAATGGGATAATGGGTATATCGTTGTAATGGCAAAGTATCAGCATAATGCGGAACCGGAGGAGGAATATATTGATATGATTCCTGTTTTGAGGGATTTATATATTGACGCTTCGTTTTTTTTAAAACCCATTAAGGAAGTGAGGTTGGCTTATGGACAAGATTAAACAGATTGCGGATCAAGCGGATATGATTATTAACGGATATGCATTTACGCGCGAAGAAAATCGAATCCGTATCTTGAATCTAAATAATCCAGAGAAAGCTTTGGTGATTTCGGAGGATGGAACGGTATTGGAAACGACAATGGATGATATTGAGATTTGCATTGTTACAGATTACTGGAAAAGTGATCGAGAATTTATGGAGGATGGGGATGCCTAAATATTATCAGGATAAGATTTGTGGGTACTATCTGTATTTTACCTCTTTTTGCGTGATTGAGTGTATGCATGTACATGCAAGCGACAGAAAACTTACAGAAGAAGGATCTGCTAAGTTTTTTGTAAAGGCTGACGGTGATACTGTGTTACAGAATAGAGGAATGCTTAATGATAGAGATATTCGAAAAATACAAGCATACATTAAACGGCACTATAAGGAGATGTATAAAAAATGGGCTCAATATAGTGAGAATGACTTCTATCATGGAAACTAGTTGGCTTGTTATGTAACAAATTCCTACCAACGGCGGGAATAATAAACCGATAGAACTGCCGTTGAGTTGTTCTCTGGTAAAATAACAAAGGAGAATGACATATGAAACAACAGATCATTATTAATGTAATGCAACAGATGCTGCCGCACCTCGACAATGCCCAGATGCAGAAACTGCAAAAGGTGCTTGAAATCGCACTGTTTAATTGTGAGATTACAGCGCAGACAGAAAAGAAGGATACAGACGATAACCCAAAGCTGATAGATGCTTTTGTTGCAGCAAAGCGGATTGAAGGATGTTCAGAGAAAACGCTGAAATATTACCGTATAACCATTGAAACGATGGTTGCTTCGATAGACAAAGGTATCCGCCACATTCAGACGGAGGATTTGCGTTCCTATCTGACAGATTATCAGAGCAAGAATCAATCCAGTCGTGTGACGATAGATAATATCCGCAGGATTTTGTCCAGCTTTTTCTCATGGTTGGAGGACGAGGATTATATATTGAAAAGTCCTGTTCGCCGCATCCATAAGGTGAAAACGGCAACAAACATTAAGGAAACCTATACGGATGAGGACTTGGAGAAAATGCGTGACAACTGCACAGAGCTTCGGGACTTGGCGATGATTGATATGCTGGCTTCGACAGGAATGCGTGTTGGTGAGATGGTATTACTAAATCGAAACGATATTGATTTCAACGAGAGAGAATGTATCGTTTTTGGAAAAGGAAGCAAAGAACGAGTAGTTTATTTTGATGCTCGAACAAAAATACATTTACAGAATTATCTGAGGAGCAGAAAGGATGATAATCCTGCGTTATTTGTATCGCTGAAGTCACCATATGAAAGATTGAAAATAGGCGGTGTTGAAGTTCGCTTGCGAGAATTTGGAAAGCAATTAGGTTTGCAAAGGGTTTATCCACATAAGTTTAGACGCACGCTTGCAACAACGGCGATAGATAAAGGAATGCCTATTGAGCAGTTACAACAGCTTCTGGGGCATAGAAAGATAGATACAACCTTGCAATATGCAATGGTAAAACAGAGCAATGTTAAGATTGCTCACCGCAAATATATTGGATAAGGAGTAAACAATGGGACAATGGAATGAAGCGAAAATTGGGGAGATTGCTGAAGTTAAAGGAGGAAAAAGGATTCCTAAGGGAAGGAAACTTATTAAAGAACCTAACAGTCATCCGTATATTAGAATTAGAAATTTAGGAAAAACAAAGTATATGCAATTAAATACTGATTACGAGTATGTCGATGAAGAAACGCAGCAAATGATTGCTCGATATATAGTTAACCAAGGCGACATTTTGATAAGTGTCGTTGGAACTATTGGACTGGTTGGCATTGTTGGAAATACTTTGGACAAAGCAAACCAAACTGAAAATTGTGATAAGATAATCAATATAAAAAAGGTATTATCAGAATATCTTTATTATTATCTTGTTTCAAGCTTTGGACAAGATGAGATAAAAAAGGGTACTGTTGGGGCTGTACAACCAAAGTTGCCGTTGAAAAATGTGAAGGATATAATTGTTAAGTATCCACCTATTAAAGAACAAAAACAAATAGTAGAAATTTTAAGTGCTATTGACGAGAAAATAGAACTTAACGAGACTATAAACAATAATTTACCGCCTCATCCGTGCAACGCACGGATAGCTGCGATAGCAGCGTAGACAGACATCTTGGCAAACGGATGCTTGCATACGGATGGCAAGGTGTCTGGCAGAGGCGGTAACGAGGAAACTGCGAAGCAGTTTTCGAGTCTATCAGCGGCTTAGAGGTCGATGTCGGATACTTCAAGCTCGCCGGACATAAGACGAGGAAGTAATGTATCTCTAATATTTGCAAGATTTGCCGATTGCTTTTCATTTTCTTGCATTTGAGAATACATAGGGGTTACCGTTTCTTCAAAAATGCTCAGGGTTTTATCATCGGGAACATATAGCGGCATTGCATTTAGAATGTTGGTTGTCATACTTGGCACAGCAGAGCCAGCATTCAATGAAGCAAGGTCTTTGCCTTTTACAAAGTGATACACAAATTTTGCAATATTAGGACGAAGCATTTCGGTGTAGAACATTGTATCCACCGACCAAAATGCACCGTTAACATACATAACATTGTTCAGTGTACCTTTACGAGGGATAAGGACCGATTCGCCAGTATATAGTGGCTTCTCTACATATCGCATTATGCCACCAGAGCCATATACAGGATAACAACCGCCATCAAGTTTCTTATGGTCTTTACCGTATTTTACTGCAACTAAATCAGAAAGCTTTCCTTCTTTCCAGTTAGAATTTTGGTTTTCTATGAACATTTGCTGATAAATTGCCTGAGCTTGTTGCTCTAAATTATTGTTTACAACACATTAGAGGGGAGGTATCAGAGGTGAAATATAAAAAGGGAGATATTGTCTGCCTATTTGATGGCAGAACTGTTTATGTATTTGATGTTGATAATAAAGAAAAAGAATACCAAGTTAGCAATACTGAAGAGGAAGGAACATTATTTACCATTAAAGAGAATGAAATATTTATGAAAATAGTGTAATGTATAACAACTCCCATCAACGGCGAGAGTTTATAAAAAAGAACAGCCGTTGCTTGTCGGTTCTCAATAAATCAAAGGAGAAACGATAATGAAACAAAATTTAATCAATGATGTTATTCAGGAGATGATACCATTTCTAAATAATGCACAAACTGAAAAGTTACAAATGGTATTACAACACACGCTATTCAATTATGAAATAGTGGAAAATGAAAATAAGGATAATAGTTTAGAACAGAACTTGGTTGAACTTTTCTTATCAGCAAAACGAATTGAGGGATGTTCGGAGAAATCTTTGAAGTATTATTTGGCAACCATACAGCCTATGCTCAACGGTATTGGAAAGCAAATTAAACACATACAAACTGATGATATTCGTAGTTATCTTACAGAATATCAGATAAAAAAGAAATCAAGCCGAGTAACGATAGATAATATACGAAGAATTTTATCCAGCTTTTTTTCTTGGCTTGAAGATGAGGACTATATATTAAAAAGTCCGGTACGAAGAATACACAAAGTAAAAACTGCAAGTAATATCAAGGAAACTTATTCTGATGAAGCTTTAGAACTTATGAGAGACAACTGTGCAGAACCGAGGGATTTAGCAATTATTGATATGCTGGCTTCAACGGGAATGCGTGTCGGTGAAATGGTACTGCTTAACCGAAATGATATTGACTTCAACGAGAGAGAATGTGTTGTTTTCGGTAAAGGGAGTAAGGAACGAGTGGTTTATTTTGATGCTCGCACAAAGATCCATTTGCAAAACTACTTAGAAAGTAGAACTGACAATAACCCAGCATTGTTTGTAACACTAAAATCACCACATGAAAGATTGAAAATTGGTGGGGTTGAGGCTCGGCTTAGAGCATTTGGAAAACAATTAGGAATTAACAAGGTGCATCCACACAAATTCAGACGTACACTTGCAACGATGGCAATAGATAAAGGAATGCCTATTGAACAGTTACAACAACTCTTGGGACATAGAAAGATAGATACAACCTTGCAATATGCAATGGTAAAACAGAGCAATGTTA
>OIWT01002667.1_pt1 | contig 17842 bp, 8 predicted proteins | sample 1587701 | NCBI WGS metagenome assembly OIWT01 (sample SAMEA3888904, study PRJEB22519) | human gut metagenome | biome: human gut; feature: human-associated habitat; material: faeces | place: Denmark | collected 2009
ATAATTATACACATATATTACTGCATATTTTATTTTAAGCTTGGCATGTGAAGATGTTAATATGAGTCACCCGGTATTGTTTTATCGTAAACGGATAAAACTACCATGGACAACACCCCACTCCCGAACGCAATTCTTATCTTATTATCTATCCATGAACGACCTGACCAGCGGATTCAACATCGGCACCAATTACACGCTGAATCCACAATTCAATGAAATGACAGGATTCACAGAAAAAGATGTACGGGATATGCTGGAGTATTACTCCACAACATGCCCATTCAATCATTCGGTAGACGAGTTGATAGAACTGATTGCTTTTCTACTTCGGAATGCTGACCATCAGCGGAATGCATAAAGGAGAAACCAAACTCACCATCCCTAACCAGGTGGTACGTGAACAACTCTTTGCCTACATTCTGGATACTTATCATGAAAACGACTTGACTTTCGACAGTTATGAAAAGAGGAAGCTTGTCTCAGGGCTGGCTTATGATGGCAAATGGAAACCTTACTTTGAATACATTGCCGGATGCCTGCACCGTTATGCCTCGCAGCAGGACAAGCAGAAAGGTGAATATTTTGTTCATGGTTTTACTCTTGCCATAACCGCACAAAATCCTTTCTATCGTCCTATGTCCGAGAAAGACAGTCAGGAAGGATACGTCAACCTGTTCTTGCATCCGTTATTGGATATTTACAAAGACATGAGCCACTCCTACATCATCGAACTGAAATATGCCAAAGGAAAAGACAGTAGCGAACGGATAGAACAATTAAGGCGACAAGCCATTGAACAAGCTGAACGCTACGCTTCGAGCGAGTCTGTGCAGAAAGCGATAAGTCCTACCATGCTACATAAAATCATTGTTGTATACCGAGGCATGGAAATGGTTGTTTGCGAAGAATTGTAATCGATAAGAGGCAGTGTCTGCTCTTACAATGGAAGCATTCATTCGTCCGTTCTATCCACGTTTTCATCGAAAGTACAAAATTGTTCATTTGTAATTACAAAGATAAGATGCCATTTTTTCGATGATTTTTCGTATCAGTTTCTTCTGCATCAGCACATTACCATTCCAAATCATGAACAGTATATTACTGTAAATCAACGACATACTGTGTAAATAGATTCTAAATCCCCTTGAAACGGTTTGCCATTCTCCGCTGTCAAATTCGGCTTGACGTATACAGGTTGTTTTAATTCCTGTGCCATAGCTGTGGTCGCTTCCTTGCAAGAGAGCATAGCTGTGGCATATTTTGTCTGGCTGCGTTCGTTGCTTCGCCTAGGTGAAGAGGCGATTTCACTTTAGTGAACAGCCATTTTCACTAGGGTGGAATAGTTGCTTCACTTAGGTGGAATATCAAACGGAACGGAGTGAAGATACGATAGAAACAGGTTCTTATTACATACGCAACAAGGTTCAATAGCCGAAACAAACAGTATCCTGTCAGATATGAACTATGATGCCCACGAGTAGCCGGGAGGCAGTGAGGGGCTGACTCTACATCTTGTCCGCTGGTATTCCCGAATGCGAGCATTCCCAAAAACGGATTTGTTTCCCCACCGACATACCAATTGAAGGGGATTTGAGAGACTTTTACACCGGAAGTGATTAGTAATGTGCATTTTACTGTGACAGAGCGTTTTTGTGCTTTATGTATATCCTTATGCTAAAACCGAAATTTAAGTAAGAATAATCTATCAGAGGCTTTGTTTCTTCTTATTACGAATAACAGACATATCACTTTTATCAGTTCGAAGGAATCCCTGTCCTGTTTCTGTTAAGGAAAGCTGCCAATGTATTCCTGCTCACTTTCAATTTCCTCGCCATCTCCGCCTTACTGGTTCCCGCCTCCAGCATAGCCTTAATTTTTTCTTCTTTTCCCGTAAGTTTATATTTCGAGTTATGTCCTCCCATGGGACGTCCCAACTTTTGTCCGGAGGCGATTCTGCGTGCAAGTCCCTCACGGGTACGTTGGGAAATCAAGTCGCGTTCTATTTGTGCGGAAAGGGAAAAAGCGAATGCCAATATTTGAGATTGTATATTATTTCCCAGCTCATATTTCTCTTTCACCGTGAGCAGGATGACATTTTTCAACATACATGCATTCAGTATACTCATTACTTCCATCAATCTTCTTCCCAAACGAGAGATCTCCGACACAATCAATGTATCCCCTTTCTTTATTCTTTTCAATAGTACGCCAAGCTTTCTGTCTTTGGCTGACCGTGTTCCTGAAACCGTTTCTTCCACCCACACATCAATTTGGAAATCCCTTTGTTTGGCAAAACGATTTATCTCGAACCGCTGGTTCTCTACAGTCTGTTTATCAGTTGAAACCCGAATATACGCATATATCATAGCTGCATCATTAAGTTTTTTATTGAAAGGAACGCCAATCTAATTTATATTATCAGAGGAGGAAAGTTTCACCGGATCTTATTGAGGTTTTCTAAGAAGAATTAAGTATCTCCAACTATTCAAGCTCAAAAAACAGACAAATCTGCTTAATCCTTGTCTTTACAAGATAAAACGATTGTCCAATAGAATGAAAAAATTGTCTATAACAATAGTATAAAATACTGATAATCAATATTATTATGTTGAAAATGGATTGATCATCTTTAAGACGATTTTCGCAGTATAATAGATTTTTCTTTTATCTACTTAATGGTTTGTTCACTTACTTTGCATCTGTTGACATAGTTGATACTGAAATAAAAAACACAGATATAGTATGAAAAACAAATTGCAAATAGTATGGAGCAGCATTGCTATAATAAGTGTATGCGCATGTAGCACACCTTATACACAACCTGATGCTCCTATCAAAGAAGTTCCTTTCACCCAAGTTCATTTAGATGATAATTTCTGGTCACCGCGGATTGAAACCAACCGCACCGTTTCCATCCCATCCGCTTTCAAAGAATGTGAAAAGAACGGCCGATTCGATAACTTTGCCATTGCGGGTGGTCTGATGAAAGGCGAGCATCGCGGTGACTTTTCTTTCGACGATACCGATCCCTATAAAATTATAGAAGGAGCTTCCTACTCGCTGGCCGTAAAATATGACGGGAAACTGGATCATTATCTGGACAGTGTAATCCATATCATAGCTACCGCACAGGAACCGGATGGTTATCTTACTACTTGTGTAACCAATCAATGTACCCGTTTATCCGGTTGGTGGGGCACGCACCGCTGGGAAAAAATCAACAGCCACGAACTTTATAACAGCGGTCATTTGTACGAAGCCGCCGTTGCTCATTATCGCGCCACCGGAAAACGTACATTATTGGATGTGGCTATCAAAAATGCCGATCTGGTATGTCAGGTCTTCGGACCCGGCGAAGGGCAGATCCATCGTCCCAGCGGTCATCCTATCGCCGAGATGGCTCTTGTCAAACTATATAAGGTGACAGGTGATGAGAAATATTTGCAGACGGCTAAGTATTTTGTAGAAGAAACCGGCAGAGGAACAGACGGACATAAACTGAGCGAATATAGTCAGGATCACAAGCCCATCCTGCAACAAGACGAGATAGTAGGTCATGCCGTCCGTGCCGGATATCTCTACTCCGGAGTGGCAGATGTAGCCGCTTTGACTCATGATACCGCCTATTTCAATGCCTTAACCCGTATTTGGGAAAATATGGCCGGCAAAAAACTCTTTATCACAGGCGGAATCGGTTCCCGCCCACAAGGTGAAGGATTCGGTCCGAACTATGAACTGAATAATCACACAGCCTATTGCGAAACCTGCGCCTCTATAGCCAATGTGTATTGGAATCATCGTATGTTTCTCGCTACGGGAGATGCCAAATATGCGGATGTGCTGGAACGCGCGTTGTATAACGGGGTCATTTCGGGCGTATCACTCAGCGGTGACAAGTTCTTCTATGACAATCCGTTGGAATCCATGGGGCAGCATGAGCGCCAACACTGGTTCGGATGTGCCTGCTGTCCGGGCAACATAACCCGTTTCATGGCTTCAGTACCTTATTATATGTATGCCACTCAAGGCAATGATGTGTATGTCAATCTCTTTATCCAAAGCAAGGCGGATATTGAAACGGAAAGTAATAAAATAAATGTGGAACAAACTACAGGCTATCCGTGGGACGGAAAGATAAGTATTGCCGTCACTCCCGAAAAAGAACAGGAGTTTGCTTTGCGTGTGCGTATCCCCGGATGGGCGCAAGACGCTCCCGTACCCACAGATCTCTACTCATTTACAGACAAGGCTCAGGCTTACAGCATTTCTGTGAACGGTTCCAAAGTCAATGCGAAGCAATATGACGGTTATGCCACCCTTGTACGCAACTGGAAAGCGGGTGATGTGGTTGAAATCAATCTTCCTATGGAGGTACGTCGTGTGAAAGCAAATGACCAAGTAGAGGATGACCGTGGCAAACTGGCTATAGAACGGGGTCCTATTATGTTCTGTCTGGAAGGACAAGACCAGGCCGACAGTACTGTATTCAACAAATTCATCCCCGACGGTACTCCGATGGAGGCTTCTTACGATGCCGGTTTGTTGAATGGCGTAATGGTGCTGAGCGGTACAGCTAAAGAAATTGACAGGAATGGTAAGGTAAAAGATGTTCCCTTCAAAGCAATTCCTTATTCTACATGGAACAACCGCGGTGCCGACCAGATGGCTGTATGGATTCCCGAAGCGGCCGAGTATGCCCGCCCCACTCCGGAAGCTACTATTGCCAGCAAAGCACGTACTCTGATGATACAGGCTCCTATACAGAAAGATGCTCCCGAATCGGCTTCGGTGGAAACATGGGCATGGGGGGTAAATGACCAATGGGAACCTAAACGCTCATCGGATATCTCGAAACCTTACCACTATTGGTGGCTGAAGAACGGTACTGTCGAAACACTGGCTTATGAATTCGACCAGCCTTATACCGTATCGAACGTACAAGTGTATTGGTTGGATTTTGACCATTATGACGGGGATTTCCGTGTGCCGGAAAGCTGGAAACTATATTATAAAGAAGGCGAAAGTTGGAAAGAGGTAGAGGCGTTGACTGAATATACTGTAAAAAAAGATTGCTATAATAGTTTGGATTTCAAACCTGTCAAAACAAAGGGGCTTAAAATTGCAGCACAATTGCAGAAAGGAGCTTCGGGAGGGGTGATTGAATGGAAAGTGAACTGAATGAACATATAAACCTTTTAAATAAAACTGTATGATGAAAACACATGAGAACCGGGCCTTGTTCAGCAGGGCTTTGCTGAAGGCTACCACCTGTCTTTTCCTTACTGCGGGTGCAGGAGTCAGTAGTGTATGGGCAACACCGGAAACAACAGAATCTATGAGAACCGAAATGGTACAACAGCAAACTGTAACCGTAAGCGGTGTGGTGAAAGACAGGAAAGGGGAGCCTATCATTGGTGCCAATATCATGGAAAAAGGAACGACCAACGGTACCATTACCGATTTTGACGGTAAATATACGCTGAAGGTAAAAAATGCCAAATCCATATTGGTTGTTTCTTATATCGGTTATCAGACTCAGGAAATTCCAGTCGGAAATGGTGGTAAGAAAGATATTACCCTGCAAGACGATTCCGAACTGATGGATGAAGTGGTTGTGATCGGTTATGGTACGCAGCGAAAGGGTGATGTGACCAGTGCTATTTCAAGTGTAAAATCAGAAAGTTTTGTGAAGGGGGCGGTAACCGATGCAGGCCAGCTGATACAAGGTAAGGTAGCAGGGCTGAATATTTCTTTACCTTCAGGAGATCCTACCGGCAACACACAAATTATGCTACGTGGTATTTCATCTTTAAAAGGTGGAACTTCACCATTAGTATTAGTTGACGGAGTGCCAGGAAGTCTGAATACAGTAGCCCCTGAAGATGTTGAGTCCATCGATGTATTAAAAGACGGTTCGGCTACTGCCATTTATGGTACACGTGGTACAAATGGCGTAATTATTATTACAACCAAACAAAGTCGTAAAGAAATGGCTCCCACCATTGATTATAATGGATATGTTTCTGTATCAAACATTTTAAACAGACCTGATTTCATGGATGCTGATGACCTTCGTCAGAAATGGAATGAAGGATATACTTTCAACGGAGCTAACTTGAAAGATTTCGGAGCCAATACCGATTGGCTGGGTGAACTGACCCGCACAGCTGTTTCTCATTCACACAACTTATCCTTAAGAGGTGGTAGTAAAAATACCAATTATACAGCCTCCATCAACTATACCAACCGGCAAGGTACTTTTATAAAGACTGACTTTGAAGCTATAAACGGTCGTATGGACATCACTCACTCTATGTATGACAATAAATTGACAGCCAATGTCAGTACATTCGTCAGCCAACATACCATGCCTCGCAGTTGGAATACATACGCTTATCGACAGGCTTTGATTCACAATCCTACAGAACCTGTAAAAGATGAGAACGGTGACTGGTTTGAGCGCGACTTGTATTTTTATGATAATCCTGTAAGTTATATCCGCGAAACAATTGGTGAAATGAAACGTAAAAACATCCGTTTCAATGGTAGCCTGACTTTCCGCCCTATTGAATCTTTGACCTTGAAAGCCATGTATGCCCGCCGGAGTACGACTTCTACCGATGGATATTACCAAACCAAGAAACATGTATCTACAACCAAGAGTGGCCGTAACGGCTATGCATATCGTTATGATTCTGATTTTGATAATAATCTGATAGAATTGACGGCCAACTTTCAGAAAGCATTCGGCAAGCACAATGTCAGTGTATTGATAGGTTATAACTATGAAGACAACACCAACTCTAACCTGTCCATGTCCAACTACGATTTTCCTACCGATGCTTATTCTTACAACAAAATGGAAGCAGGTATGGCCTTGAAACGTGGTGAAGCTTCCATGACCAGTTATAAAAATTCTGATAAATTAATCGGATTATTCACCCGTGTCAGTTACAATTTCAATGACCGCTACTTATTGATGGCTTCTTTGCGTCATGAAGGCTCTTCCAAGTTCGGTAAAGATCATAAGTGGGGTAATTTCCCCGGCATCTCTTTAGGATGGAGAATTAACAGAGAGAATTTTATGAAAAATGTGAATTGGATGGATAACCTGAAACTTCGCGTGGGATACGGTGTGACCGGAATCAATGTAGCCGACCCGTACACATCACTCTCAAGTTTGAATTATAATGGCGCTTTCCTGTACAATGGAACATGGGTCAAAGCATTGGAAACAATCCGTAACAACAACGCTGACCTGCGTTGGGAAAAGAAACACGAATTCAATGTAGGTCTGGATTGGGATGTCCTAGGAGGACGATTGGGTGGAACCGTTGACTACTATATACGTAGAACAAAAGATGCTCTTTGGGACTACGAGGTTCCTGTTCCGCCTTATATGTATCCAACCATGCTAGCCAATGCATCGGAAATGGAAAATAAAGGACTTGAAATTCTAATTCGTGCTACGCCTATCCAGACAGAAAAATTCACTTGGAATACCAATGTGTCCTATTCTACTAATTCAAACAAGGTCGTTGCACTATCCAGCGAGAAATTCTCGATGGACCAAGATTATTTCTATACAGGGTATACCGGAGAACCCATTCAAACCACTACCCATATCGTCCAAGTAGGCAAGCCTATAGGTACTTTCTATGGTTTGAAATCGGTTGATATTACAGATGACGGACTATGGTTGGTAGAAAACAAAAAAGGTGAACATGTTTTAGCCGAGGAAACCGATGCCACTGACTGGCAAGTATTAGGTAATGGTATTCCTAAACATTATCTGAACTGGAACAATACCTTCAATTTCTTTAATTTCGATTTAAGTATAAATATGCGTGGTGCTTTCGGCTTCCAGATTTTGAATTACCAACGTATGTATTATGAAAATGCAAAACCTGAAATCCAGTACAACCGCCTGAATTCTGCTTTTGACAAAGTATATGGCAAAACCCAATTGAAAGATGACCAACGCTATGTCAGCTATTACGTAGAGGACGGTGATTACTGGAAAATTGACAATGTGACTTTGGGGTATACCTTCAAACTATCCAAACAGCATATCATCAAAAACCTACGTATCTATGCTTCAGTATTGAATCTAGCTACCATTACCGGTTACAAGGGTATGGATCCGGAAGTACCATTGAGCAGCAACACCTATGGATTATTGGATGCCGGTACTGACAATCGCGACAAGTATCCTACCAATCGCACTTATACTTTTGGAGTTAATCTTACATTCTAAATCTAATTAAACAAAAAAGAACAGTTATGAAACTATTTAAATATGGTGTTTATGCACTCTGTGCATCTGCCATGCTCAGTATAAGCAGTTGCTTTAATTTGGATGAGGAGCCTTATTCTGAAATCATTGAAGAAGACTATGTACCAACCGAAGCCGATGAGATAGCCTTGTTGGCTACCACCTATTCACAATTACGCTTTGTGATGGACTGGTATGGCTTGTTTGACCTACAGGAAGAATCGGGCGATGTAATTGTCACACCTACCCGCCCGAACGGCTGGGATGACGGAGGTACTTACAAGCAAATGCACAAACACACTTGGGACAACCAGCAAGGACAGCCCCAAAGTATTTGGGACTATTGCTATAAAGGCATCGCCAATGCCAATAAAATATTAAAACGTGCCGATGAAGGTTTTTTTACAGAAGAAAGTAAACCTAAAGTCGTAGCTGAGGTAAAAGGAGTACGTGCACTTTGGTACTCCATTCTTTGCGATACACATGGAAATATTCCTATACAAACCAGTTTCAGTGAAGAGATTCCGGTTCAATCTACTCGTAAACAAGTTTTTGACTTCATTATCAATGAACTGAAAGAAGTAATGCCCAATTTGCCTACTGAAGTCAATAAATCCACTTATGGCAGACTCACTCAATGGGGGGCCAAATGCTTGATGGCACGTATGTATCTGAATGCTGGGGTCTATACAGGAACTCCAATGTGGAACGAATGTCTGGAACAATGTAACGATATCATTAACAGCGGTTTGTTTAGTTTAGAAACAAACTACACAGATATCTTCAAAACAGAAAACTCCGGATGTGTGGAAACGATCTTTGCCATTCCTTATGATGAAGTTTATAATGAAGGGGACAACAATGGTCCTGTTTTTGGAGCCCACATGAAATTTCTATCTTCAAACAGTCGTAAGGTCTTCAATATGCAAACCACCCCATGGGGAGGTTCAGCAGCAAACCCTCAGTTCATTAACAGCTATGATCCTGATGATATGCGGTTAAAATATACATGGCTGCAAGGTGACCAGTACAGCCCGGACGGAGTACTGATCACCACTTTCCCCAATAAGCTACCCAGTATTTACAAAACAGACACAGATGACGGTTATCGGGTAGGAAAATACGAAATTAAGGTAGGAGCTAAAAGCCTTCTAAGCAACGACTTCCCTTATTTCCGTTATACTGAAGTATTGCTGATGAAAGCAGAATGTCTGCTCCGCTTAGGACAAAACGAAACCGAAGCAGCCCATATCGTATCACAGATCCGTGAGCGTGCATTCCGTGAATCGGCTCATCCGGAAAAAGCAACGGTTGATGCAGCTTGGTTAAAAGGCGATACACACATTAACTATGGTACGCTTGACGAAAAAGGTCAGATTGATGATGCGGGTAATACAGAAGTCGTAGAATTAGGCGGACTTTATGATGAATGGGGATGGGAATTTGCAGCCGAGGCCCGTCGACGTACGGATATGATTCGCTTCGGAACCTATCAGAAGAAAAGTTGGTTTAATCATACTCCGACTGCCAATGACTTGAATGGCAACTCTATCCTGTTCCCGATTCATTTAGATCATCTTAATACAAACCCTAATTTACAGCAAAATCCAGGCTATGCCGGTAAATAAGAAATAATGTGATAGAAAGCAACCTTCTTTCTTCTCAATAGTTGCTAATTATTTAAACAAATATTTATTTTCCAGCCCGGTTTAAGTTATTAGAACCGGGCTTTATATTCCCATCTCTTATAAAATCATTACTTAAAATATGCTCATGGAAATGAACAGATATTTATCTTTTACTCTCTTTACAGGATTATCCCTATTGACAACAATACCCATTGAGGCGTATACACTAAATCCTAATAAAACAGCAACATCCATCTTACAGACAAATGTTATCGAAGTACGAAGCATAACTTCTGTACAACCCATCGTGATCTATTGTCCTGTGGGAACTGTTCCTCAATTACCTTATCAAGTATGGGTGACTTATTCAGACGGACAAGGTGAATACCGTCAAACTAAATGGTCCAATTCCGCTTTATCCACAGAACAATCAGAGGCTGACGATAAAGTTTATCCCATTGGAAGCCAATACACAATAAACGGATTCATTATAGGAGACGATACTACAGAAAACGGATATCCTATCACTGCTAAAATAGAGGTGGTAGACACTAAAAATACAATTTCCCCCAAGCTAATAGCCCATACTATCCCCTTAAACAATGTAAAGATTAACGGCAACAATCGCCTGACCTCCAATCGTGATCTTGCCATTAAAGAGATTATCAGTTGGGATGTAAGCCAACAGCTATATAATTATCGCGACACTTATGGACTGAGTACCGAAGGATATACCCGGTCTGACGGATGGGACTCACCTGAAACTAAATTAAAAGGACATGGTTCCGGACACTATATGTCCGCACTGGCCCTTGCCTATGCCGCTGCAACAAATCCTTCGCATAAAGAAATTTTACGCCGTAACATCACCCGAATGGTGAATGAACTGCGCGAATGTCAGGAGCGTACATTCGTATGGAGCGAAGAATTAGGAAGGTATCTCGAAGCCCGTGATTTTGCCCCTGAAGAAGAATTGAAAAAGATGAAAGGTACATGGGAAGCTTTTGATGAACATAAAACAAAATGGGCTACTTATGGCTATGGTTATCTAAATGCGATCCCCCCGCACCATCCCGCACTGATAGAGATGTATCGTGCATATAACAATTCGGACTGGGTATGGGCTCCCTATTACTCCATTCACAAACAGTTAGCGGGTCTGATAGATATTGCAACTTATATGGATGATAAAAGCATTGCCGACAAAGCATTGCTCATAGCCAAAGATATGGGTCTGTGGGTATGGAATAGAATGCACTACCGCACTTATGTAAAAAAAGACGGAACACAAGAAGAACGCAGGACACATCCCGGCAATCGTTATGAAATGTGGAACATGTACATTGCAGGTGAAGTGGGAGGTATGGGAGAATCTTTAGCACGTCTTTCAGAAATGGTCAGCGCCCCTGAAGAGAAGGCGCGTCTGATAGAAGCATCCAATTGTTTTGATAGTCCGGCCTTTTACGAACCGCTTTCAAAGAATATTGATGATATACGTAACAGACACGCCAATCAGCATATCCCTATGATCATCGGTGCACTGAGAAGTTATTTAAGTAACAATGATACATTTTATTATCATGTATCCCATAATTTCTGGAATTTAATACAAGGAAGTTATCGTTATTCTACCGGCGGTGTGGGTAATGGCGAAATGTTCAGACAGCCCTATACCCAAATAGTAAGTATGGCCATGAATGGCGTATCTGAAGGAGAGAGTCACTCAAATCCACATATCAATGAAACTTGTTGTGCATATAACTTGCTAAAATTAACAAAAGACCTCAACTGTTTTAATCCGGACGATGCCCGTTACATGGATTATTACGAACGGACACTTTACAACCAAATAATCGGCTCATTACACCCTGAACACTATCAGACTACTTATCAATATGCCGTAGGACTAAATGCATCGAAACCATGGGGCAACGAAACTCCGCAATCTACCTGCTGCGGAGGTACGGGATCTGAAAATCATGTAAAATATCAGGAAGCAACCTACTTTGTTTCGGACAATACATTGTGGGTAGCCCTTTATATGCCTACCACACTCCATTGGGAAGAGAAAAATATCACTTTACAACAGGAATGTTTGTGGCCAGCAAAAAGCTCCACAATTAAAGTTACTGCCGGAGAAGCCCGATTTGCCATGAAACTGCGAGTACCTTATTGGGCCACCGACGGCTTTGATGTAAAACTAAATGGAATCTCTATTGCCACTCATTATCAACCTTGTTCATACGCGGTAATACCTACCCGGCAATGGAAAGAAAATGATATAGTAGAAATTACAATGCCATTCACCAAACATATAGACTATGGTCCCGACAAGCTACCGGCTGAAATAGCAAGTAAAGACGGACACCAACTTGAAACGGCTTGGGTAGGTACATTAATGCATGGACCGTTTGCCATGACAGCTACCGATATCACTAATTGGACGGAAGCAACACTCAATATAGACTCACGTCTTGCCAGTATTACCGTTGTTGAACCTAACGGTCCGCAAACCGGTACTACAGGAAATTTATATACACTGATGCAAGGTGGACGAACTTTCCAACCAGATTATTATCGCCATGACCATACAACTCATTACTTCCGCATCAATCATATTAAAGATCCTACTGTAGAACTGAAAATGGCTCTGTCGGCAAAATTACGAGAAACTACGGCATTTAGTAAAAGCCATTACACAAAAGCAAGTTTCGCCAAACTAACAACCGCTATACAAGAGGGAGAGAAACTAATGAAAATATCTCCTCTGACAGAAACTACCATTTCTACTTGTGTAGACAATATTGACAAGGCCATAGAATCATTAGTCGCCTCCCGATTAGATAAGAGCAATCTTGAAGCCAGTATCCATATAGCTAAAAAATGTAATCCGGACCTTTATACTACTGATAGTTTTAAAACATTGCAAGCTACTCTTGAAAGCGCCCATGAAGTAATGGATAACATTGATTTACAAACCGTTATTGACAAACAAACTTTATCACTACAAGATGCCACCGCTTCTTTGGTACTGGCAAATAATGTAGATAAAACAGAATTAAAGGAGTTACTTAATATAGCTATGGAACGCCAAACAAACCAAGAAAAATGGAATGCTCTCGCAGTCAAGATTCCTGAATTTGCTCCTTGGGCTCATTTCGGGTTTACCCGTTTGAAACGTACATTGGAACATGCCCAAAATGTATATTTTAATAAGGATAAAAACTACTCCCAAGGAGAAGTCAATGCCATAGTAGCTAGTTTGAATACCGTCATCAATACAATGAGACCGGGTAACTTACCCGAAATGGAAGATTTAAGACCTTTATCTGCTCTATTAAGGCGCGTAGGCACCATAGACGATTCTACAGATCCGACATTAAAAGACGCTGTTGCATTCACTGAAATGGTCATAAAATACGTAGCAGACGGCAGTGGCACACATGATATGATAGAAACAGCTATCAGCCGCTTAAAATCTGCAGCAGGATTATGATAAGCTAGCTTTTAGAGAATGTCTGAAAAGGTCTATTGAAAGATTCATCTGGAATCCTCACTTTTTCTTCGAATTTTCTCTTTTCTTTCTCAGAAAAATAGTAATCTTGCATAAGATTTAGAAAATAAGAAGAAAATACTATGAAAAGACTAGTCCTATTGCTATTGAACTTACTGATGCCGATGATTCTGTTTGCAGCGTCCAATGACCTCTGTTTCCGTCATTTTTCTGTAGAAGACGGACTATCATCCAATTCGGTACGTGCTTTAATGCAAGATAAATACGGTTTTCTATGGATAGGAACGGATGAAGGACTGAACCGCTATGACGGTACTACTGTAAAACTCTATAGACTGAAAGATAGGGGAGCTAATGAAGCTATTTCATCTTTATACAGCACCCTCAATAAGATATGGATAGGTACAGACGAAGGCATATATATCTATGATTACGAAACAGAAGATATAATGCCTTTTGTACTGGCCACCTCCCAAAATATCCATATTGAAACAAATACGAACCATATTGTCGAAGATAAAGACAAAAACCTATGGTTCACTACGGTAGGACAAGGAATATTCAAATACAACACTATCACCAACCACTTGGAGCAATACGAATTTAAAAACGCAAATGGTTTAATGGCAAGTGTACTGGTGGATAGTGAAAACCAAATATGGGCCATTACCAATTGGGGAAACTCAGGTCTTTTCAAACTGAATAAAGCAGAAAATAAATTCGAGACTTTTCCGCTCTCCTATGAAAGCGGAAAGCATGACTCAAACGCATTGGTCATGTTGGAAGACTCGGAACATACACTGTGGTTAGGAACCTGGGAGTGTGGTTTGCAAAAAATCGATAAATACAGCGGAAAGGCCACTACTTATCTGCATCCCACAGACGGAAAAGGTGCCACCCATATTCATTCTATCATGGAATATGCCCCTCACCAGCTACTCATAGGCTCGGATGACGGGCTTCTGTTATTCAATACCATTACAGAGGAATATCAATTGTTTACAGAAGATGAAACAAACCCACATTCATTGTCCAACCGTTTTGTTTATCCTATTATAAAAGATCATGAAGGTGGAATATGGATCGGAACTTACTATGGAGGAGTAAATTATATTTCACCCAATACTGGACAATTCGAAAGTTTTGTCCACTCACGTTTTTCCAATTCTGTTAACGGAACAGTCATCGGACGGTTCTGCGAAGACTCTAACGGAGATGTGTGGATCGCTTCGGATGACGGAGGGTTAAACTGCTTTTCTCCTCAAAATAGAAAATTTTCCCATTATTTGCCCTTGGAGGGAAAAAACAGTCTGTCCTATCACAATGTACATGCACTTTGTATGGACGATGATAATTTATGGATCGGTACTTATACTGGAGGGGTAAACGTATTAAATCTGCAAACGGGAACTTTTAAAACATATTCTGCCTATCAGGATAATCCCGCCTCACTGGACGGAACCAGTTCTTATGCCATATTCAAAGACAGAAAAGAGAGAATATGGGTCACCTCCATGTCCGGAGTAAATCTATATAACCGGGAAAAAGATAATTTCACCCGAATTAAAGACTTGGACGCACTGACCATTGACATTGACCAGGATACCAAAGGAAATCTCTGGTTCTCCACCCAAGGCAAGGGATTATTTAAATACCATCCAGAAAAACAGATATGGAAGAACTATATACATGACCATAAAAATCCGAACTCACTGGCAAACAACCAAGTGAACTGCGTACTGATTGACACAAACGGAGAGATGTGGGTGGGAACCATGAACGGGCTCTGCAAATACAATGCGGAAGAAGATGCATTCGAAACTTTACCTCTTGAAATTCCCAGTCACAATATATGCAGCATCATCGAAGACCAACGCATATTGTGGCTTACCACCACCAAAGGGCTAGTGCGCTACACCCCTGGAGAAGGTTGCCGAGTATTTACTAAAAGCGACGGACTGCAAAGTGAACAATTCCTACCTAATGCTGCCTTAAAAGCATCGGATGGAAAAATCTATATCGGCTCAGTAAACGGATTCAATGCTTTCTACCCCCATCAGATTAAGACAAATGTGATGCTTCCTCCAGTAATCATTACAGAACTGGAAATAGATAATAAGGAAATCCAAACTGGAAACAAACTGCTTCCAAAATCTCTCAACCAGTTGGAAGAACTGGAGCTATCCTATAAAGAAAATGCATTCAGCTTGCTTTATGCCTCTTTAAGCTATTGTACCCCCAATAAAAACAAATACGCCTATAAACTGGAAGGATTTGACAAAGACTGGAACTATGTAGGCTCCCAAAATAAGGCCACTTACACCAATTTGCCCGCAGGAACCTATCTTTTCAAAGTAAAGGCGACCAATAATGACGGAATATGGAATGAAAAAGGAACCAGTCTGAAAATCACCATCCACCCTCCTTTCTATTGGTCCACCGCTTCCAAACTGCTCTATTTTGTATTGGTTTGCATAGCTTTCGGATTCGTCATCCGCTTCATCATCAAACGGACAGAGAAGAAACATACGGCTGAAATAAACAAACTGAACGCCAACAAGGAAAAAGAAGTACACGAAGCCAAAATCAAGTTCTTCACCATGATAGCCCACGAAATACGCACACCGGTATCCCTTATCATAGGACCTTTGGAGAAAATAATGAAATCTCCCGTGTCCCTGCCGTCTACAGTACGCGACGATCTGAATATTATTGACCGTAACAGCCAGCGTCTGCTGTTCCTGGTAAACCAATTGCTGGATTTCCGGAAGGTGGAACAGGAAGGAATGAAAATGAAGTTTGCTTCCCAAAATATCCACCAACTGCTCAAAGCGGTTTGTGAACGTTTCGAACCTTTCATCGCCCAACATGGAGCACGGCTTACTGTGAAATATCCTGAAGCAGATTTCACGGCTATAGTAGACAGTGAGGCGGTAACCAAACTAGTCAGCAATCTGTTGACCAATGCCAGTAAATACACAAAAGATGAAGTTACTCTTACCTGTATCGTACAGCCGGAACAACATACTTTTATAATCCGAGTGACAGATAACGGCATAGGGATCAGCAAAGAAGAACAAAAGAAGATATTCCATCCGTTCTATCAGGCTATGGATAACAAGCCGGGAACAGGTATCGGCCTCAGCATTGTCAAAAGTATCGTAGAATCACACAATGGCTGTATTGAAGTGGAATCCGAGGTTAACAAAGGATCATCTTTTATCGTAACGTTGCCTATAGAACAAGCACAAGTCCTGCCACAGGATACGGGCACATCACTATTGAACAACCCAGCCATTCCCGAAGGAATCTTGCAAGAGGACCTCTCCGGTTCTCCTATCAAACATAAACCAACCATGCTGATTGTGGATGATAATGAGGAAATGTTGAATTTCCTTTCGAGTAGTCTGGCTGATAAATACAGCATACTTACCGCAGAAGACGGTATAGAAGCACTGAATAAACTGAAAGAAAACGAAGTGACACTCATTGTAAGCGACTGGATGATGCCACGCATGGACGGAGTGGAATTTTGCAAAACGATAAGGACTAACCAGGCTACCAGTCATATACCCTTCATCCTGCTAACGGCCAAGACAGATACCAACTCCAAGATAGAAGGTATGGATTGTGGTGCAGATGCCTACATAGAGAAACCTTTCTCCATGCAATACTTGGAAGCATGTATCAAGAATCTGGTAGACTTGCGTAATCTGCTGCGTCAGAAATTCTCGAAGATGCCGTTGGTTCCGCTGAACAGCATTGCCAATAATTCTATGGACGACAAGTTCCTTACCCGTATGAATGAAATCATAGAAGAGAATTTCTCCAATCCGGAATTATCCGTAGATTTCCTGGCCGAAAAATTGTGTATCAGCCGTTCGGGTCTGTTTGCCAAAATAAAGACATTGGCCAATATCACCCCTAATGAACTGATTCAAGTGGTACGTTTGAAAAAAGCAGCGATCTTGCTGGCAGAAAACAAATATCGCATCAATGAAATCTGTTATATGGTAGGATTCAATAATCCGTCTTATTTCTCCAAATGTTTCCAAAAACAGTTCGGCATGAAACCGGGGGAATTTGTAAACGGGAAAAGAGAAGAATAAAAACTAATCAAAAATCATTTCCTAAAAATAAAAAATCCGGTTTCCCCTTTTCAGAGAAACCGGATCCATGATGAACGAGTGATTTTATTTCAATCAATAATTATTCTTCTTCACTTCGAAATAAGCTTGCGGATGCAGACATGCAGGACATACTTCAGGAGCTTCCGTACCTACATAAATGTAACCGCAGTTACGGCACTGCCATACAGTTTCTTCCGCTTTCTTGAATACTGTGCCTTCTTCCACATTCTTCAATAAAGCCAGATATCTTTCCTCATGCCCCTTTTCAGCTTCAGCGATTCTGCGATACATA
>OIWT01002670.1_pt1 | contig 17830 bp, 25 predicted proteins | sample 1587701 | NCBI WGS metagenome assembly OIWT01 (sample SAMEA3888904, study PRJEB22519) | human gut metagenome | biome: human gut; feature: human-associated habitat; material: faeces | place: Denmark | collected 2009
CATCCCACCCCCTGGGTCGCACCCCCCACCCCGATCGCCTGACCCGTCTCTGTCTTCTCCATCACGTTCTGCCCTATCTCTCGCCCGCCGCACGCGATCGCCTCACCGCCGCCCACGCCACTCTCGCCTCCCTCCTGCGGACCTGGCGCAGTGGCGTGGCGCTGGCTTTGCCGCCGGAGGCCGCGCCGCCGGAGTTCGCGCGCTGCGCGCTGATCGGCGAGGGCGGGTACAAGACGGTGTTCGCAGTGGCGACGCCGGCGGGCGAGGAGGCGGTGAGTGTGATGGACCTGGAGGCGCTGCGGCAGAACGGGCTGTATGTCGTCGCGCAGCAGGAGCTGCAGAGTTCGCTGTGGGTGTCGCTGCTGTGCCAGCATCACATCGCTCCTGTGTTCACGCACATCATCGAAGTGTGTTTCGCTGTGTCTGTTCACGCGCAGATGACCCGTGTGGCGAAACTCCCCTCGTCCCTGCCGGTGGTGTCGGCGTCGTCGGACTTTCTGCTGATTCGCATGGAGCTGGCGAACACGGGCGACTGCGAGAATTACCTCCAGAAGGTGGAGGTGAGCAAAGAGCTGGTGCTGTGTGCGTTGTTCCAGATTGTGTTATCTCTCTACCTTGCCTACGAAGGAGTTCCGCTTTCCCGTGGGAATCACGCATAGTTGGGCATCATCCACTACGATGTCAAATTACTGAACTATTTGGTGCACGTCACTCATCTCCCGCCACTGCACTTTTCCCTCCCTTGGGGCCAGTACTGTCTTCCCGCCGTGGCAGGCTGCCGCTGCACGCTAGAACTCAGCGACTTTGGCACGGCGGAGAAGGACTGCGCGGGCAGCATCAGCGTGGGTCAGGTGGGAGTTGGCGGGAAAAGTGAGGCGTAGTTCACGACGCTGGAGAACACGCCGCCAGAGTACCTGTTGGCGGGAAACGGGACGAGAGGAATTGGTCCCGATTTGTGGAATGTCGGACTGTGTGTGCTGCATCTGCTGTGCGGCGTACCGTGAGGGCTGTATGTCGTCCTAAGAAGCAGGTATGAGGAGATGATGAAGGAGTGTGTATGTCCGCCCGCGCTGACACGCCTTCTGAAGTCCTACTGGGTCCGACACACCAACGCGGGCGCGTTCGAGGTACTGAAGGAGGTGCTGAAGGACGACGAGGAGAACGTGTTGTGCACCACTTTGTACAGATGGTTCGTGCTGTGGTTCCGTGCGGATATGCCCGAAACCCTGTTTGAGACGAACGTGGAAAGAGGGAAGACGGATGACGCGTAGCTGTGGAAACGGCTCTATGGCTTGTTTTCGGGAAAGGGCGGGAAAACGCGAAACGAAGCAGAGATCTTCGAGCAGTACATGAAAGATGTCATCCACTATTCGTGGACCGTGGGAGATCATCCGCTGCTGTGTCGAGCCCGTGCAATCTGTCAAACCATTCCGCATCTGGAAGAGGTGCTCCTAAACCTCGTCCAGTTCGATGAAAGTGCTCGCATGCGGTACGAGGTGTGCTTGCTTGCTTCGCGATGACGGATAGGACCTGCTGAAGCATCCCGTCTTCCAATCCCTACGAACGCGAGTTCCGCCCGAGAATCCCCAAGACTTGTATAGTATCGACGTAGCCAAGATAAGGAGTATTATGCGATCCGAATTGTAGTATATCACTTTTGGTTTGTTTTTCCTGAACACTCCCGTCTCGATGGAAGAGTCCGTCGCCCCGTGCACGAGCAAGCCATTGTCAAAGAGCCACAACCAACTACTGCAGAAGATCTTGGCCTTCAAGTGCAAAGAGGTTTCAGCAGTTTCAAAGAAGGATGGACCGTGTTCTGAAGCTACCCATTCTCTTGTACCGGAAACGGAGCAAGTCATGGTTGGAAATGGCGGTTGCTTTCACGGAGTAGGCTGCATATACTGGCAAGTACATAAAAGATACGCAGAAGCTGTTGCATAGGATGCAAGTAGTGATCTTTCTGCAGAGTCCCACGTAGACTGGATTGGCAGATTGCATTGATCACATCGCAACACCAACAATTGATAACACGACTCGGATCGTCGTGTCATCCCTTCTTTCTGTAAGCAGCCTCATTGTCTCCTCATCTGTAGCATTTTCCCTGTGTAGAAGAGTGTGGTCCCGATGAAAACTACAAAATGAAAGTGTTTGTGAAGAAGGCCTGTTTCTTGGATGAAGACCCCTATTCCTTCACCAAGTGGGAGGAACGGCCCTATGTGTTGTCCGGTTTTGTTTGCATTGTTGGTTCCTGCATCCTCTCTTCGCAATACCAAGTGATCATGTGAGACCGGCGTGAGACGTAGTTTTGTAATAAAAACTTCGTGTACTCGGAGAAGGCAGTGCTGCAACTCGTTTCCGACGAGCGCATCATCATCCCTTCCATTCGCGCAGCTGAAGCCCATTTGAATGAGCTACGGGAACTAACTCAAAAGTCCACGGTTCAGACGATCGATGAGTGCTGTTCTGTGATTCATTCCTTGGAGGTTAATGAATAGGTTCTCTCTCAAGCATTCCTTCTGCTAACCACAGTTCTGAACGCTTTCGGCACCGATAAGAGGAAGGCGGCTTCATCTCGCTTATTCCGAATCGGTGTCATTCCGAGGGAGCCAGGAGCTTTCTATGTTCGGTACACGGTCTACACACGTGTCATGATTAACCGTAGATGCGCGATGGAAAACTGGTGGCAGTGATTCTTCAGCTGAAGGAGACGAGCCACTCCGGAAGTGATTCCATTTGTATTGAGAAGAAGTGGTACAAGCTGTATTCTCATATGGAGGTGTAGAATGAAGCCATTGGATGATGCATAGATTCCGCTTTGTGTGGAGTTTTACTCCTTCGTGGAGAAGGCTGTACAGGAGTATTTAGTCGAAACCAAAGCCCTGCTGCACAATTGCAGAGCAATCCAATCTCTTTGCCCCTAGTTGTTTTGTGTGTTTGTTGTATGCATGAGATGGATTGCAAATAGAGGAGTTCATTTCATTTCGGATTGTCGACGCTATTGCCATCTGCTTGCTTGATGGAGTTCATTCATTCCTTGTGAACTCATCAGTAGGGTAGCCATATGCAAAAGCAGCGGCATGACAGTTCCTCAGGAGGAGGGTGGAGTGGTAAAGATAAAGCGAGAGTAGACTACGTGTGGAATCATTTACCCTGTAGATACCTCATCCAAGAGCAACGACAGGGAGATGCGAGTAACTATAGCATACTCTATTCATGTTAGATTCAAAAGAAGAAAAGAAGAGCAGGAAACGGATGAGTCCGGAGACAACCACCGAATCGCCCCATGTTCCCTATACTCTCGTTTGCACATGCAGTTGCGTTAAGCGTAGTGTAAATATGTGGAACACGGAAAGACGTGTCCCTTTGGGAGAGCGTGTCGACATGAGCATGATATTCACGCCTTCTTTCGGAAACGGGATGCAGACATCGGTTCTGTGTGTCCCGTATGGGTAATTCCATTCTCCTCTATTCATCCTAGAATCGTCACGGCTACTGCCCCAGTGGAATGAACTGCCGTTGGGCCTCATCACACACAGATTGGAAACAACTCAAAACGATTGAAAAGAAGAAGGAAGAGCAAATCCCCATCGTCGAGTCCAATCGCTGCGATGCCATCATGAGATCCATCCACAAGAAGGAATACGTTTTTCAATACACAGCAAACACCCTGGAAGACGGCAATTCCCATCTCCCGATAGAGGATCCTGGGAAGCGTGTTGGATGTGTAGTCAACAATGAGCCACGTCCGATCGACTTCCGAAACAAGATTTACATCGCTCCGATGACCACCGTGGGCAATCTCCCCTTCCGACGGATCTGCGTTGATTTTGGTGCAGACATCACCTGCTCGGAGATGGTGATTGCCAGGAACCTTCTGAAGGCGCAGTCGTCAGAATGGGCGTTAATCCGTCGGCACCCTTCCGAGAGGCTTTTCGGCGTACAGTTCGCGATTGGCAGAGAAGAGGATGCATGTGCCGTATGCGAGTTGGCTCGTCGTGAGATGGATGTCGATTTCGTCGATCTGAACGCGGGCTGTCCTATGAACGCGCTCGAGCACGCTGGCGCGGGAGCGGGACTCCTCACGAAGGTGGGACGCCTGAAACGCATCGTGAGCGGAATGCTGAACAATCTCGGCTCTCTTCCTCTCGTTGTGAAGATCCGCACGGGCGACCACGAGAACACAAGCCACCGTCTCCTGCCCCAGCTGCAGGCCCTCCGTGGGCGCGGGGGTGAGCGTGTGCAGGCAGTGACAATCCATGGTCGCACGAAGCAGGCACGCTACACGACCGCGGCGGACTGGGCGTGGGGGCGTGGGAGCGGTGTGAGGGAAAGGTACATCCGGACGTGTGCTGCGGCGCAGCGGACAGACCTGCCGGCGATGGAGGTGATCGGGAACGGCGACGTGCTGAGCGAGGCGGTGCGTGTGTGAAGGTGGTTTGAGTGCGTAGGCGTATTGGGAATGTCTGGCGGTGCCTGGCGTGGACGGCGTGATGATCGGTCGCGGCGCGCTGATCAAGCCGTGGCTGCTGACGGAGCTGAAGGAGCGGCGTGGGCGCAGCGGTGGCGAGTGACGCGCAGGCCACTGGGACATCAGCGCGGGCGAGCGGCTGGAGATCGTCAAGACGTTCTGCGACTACGGGCTGGAACACTGGGGCAGCGACGAGCCGGGCGTGGCGCGCACGCGGCGCTTCCTGCTGGAGTGGCTGTCGTTCCTGTGCCGGTACGTGCCGGTGGGGCTGCTGGAGCGGCCGCAGGGCATCCGACAGCGCGTGCCCGCGTACTGCGGACGGAGCGAGTTGGAGACGGTGCTGGGGAGTCGCGAGGTGGGAAGAGAGGGTAGGAGTGAGGAGTAGGTGAAGGACTGGGTGTGGATCAGCGAGCGGTTCCTGGGTAAGGTGGAGGAGGGCTTCTCGTTCACGCCCAAGCACAGGAGCAACGCATATTCCGCATGGTGTGTTTGTTTGAAATGCTCTAAGAGATTCTGGTTCTTTGAGATGGTCAAAGACATTCAAAGATAATCGAGGATGATTAAGAAACACCACAGCAGTACGTAAAGGTCTCTTCCACATCGCGACGCGAACGCTCGTGGCGCGGCGCGGCCTCGCTGTAGCCGCAGGGGAGAAGACCGATGGGGCGGAGGTGGCTGGGAATGTTGAGAATGCTGCTCACCTCCGACTCCACAAAACTGCCCACCCAGCAGGATTCTGCTCGTGATGACACACCGAAATGCCTCACTCAATCCCTCCTTGTTGCAAGCCAGAATGGCGTATGTCTGCGCAATGGTCGCATCCTGGAGACTGTACAGCTCGGCACCTCTCTTTCCGTAGTAGTGATCTTTGAAGTCGCAACAAAACACGAACACGCACGGAGCCTACCGTCAAGGAAGAATGAGACGGCCCACCTGCTGGATCCATCCCTGGCCAGAGGCGATCGTGATCTGCTCGATTAGCTTTGGATTTCGCACAATATAAACGTGATATGACTAATCGCGTGAAAACGGAACCATCGCACTCTACCTGAATGTTGCCAGCGGTGGGGCACAGGTTGATATCTTCTGTAATTCTGTGTAATACTTCATCGGGAATTGGCGTCGATTCAAATCTACTCCTTGCAACGCCTCTCCTGGCCTACGAACGAATACTACGGCGGTCGTGGATGATCGATTCGAATGATTTGTCCATAAAGGATGGTGACGAAACAGAAAGTGTGTTCTGGAGTTACACTGAAGGACACGTCGGATAAACAACACTCCGTCCTAACATTACGATGCACAGGAAAAAGACGATCAAAGGAGCGAGACACAAAGAACCGTTTTCAACAAACACCCCACAAACTATGCTCATTTCGTCTCCTGCATCGTCACCAACTGCTGGTACATGCGTTCCGCAACGTTCTTCCACTTCTCTACACTTCACCCAAATCGCGCACCCCGACCCGACAGTTCCTTCAGCTTCGCGTTCTCCGCCTCCAGGTCCGTCTTTTCCTCGGCCTTGCTACAAATGAAGCCTAACTGAATTGGGAACGGCGCCTCCTCCACTGTTGGGAGAACGACGGGAGCTCCCGATTGCATGGACTCTCCGCCGACATAGCGGACTCCGCTGCCATTTCCACTCTCCTCCGTGACAGGAGACATACTTAGCGTAGGCTCGAACGAATTCATCGCCGTCGTCTTGAATTTCTTCAGAGCCTTGAGAGGATAGAGCAGATTCTCGTCTACGGCTCAATCCTTCCCTCTCTTCGCCTACTCTCAAAGAGCAGTGTAGGGTAGGGCATCACTTCCAAAAACACGATGCTCTCGTCTTGGTTGTCCTTGTCCTTCGATCCAGCATCACCGCCCTTCGCCGACGCATTTCCGCCCTTGTACTCCTTTATCATCTGCAGGCTGCTCGCATCCCACACGAAAACACGACCGTCCTTCCCGCCACTAATCACGAATCGATCATCGCTCGTGATCGCGAGACTGAATGTGATGTCGCACCCAAACACTAACCACGTCACAGAGTCCTCGTGACCACTCTTCAGACGCTGCTCGTTCTCTCCGCCACTTCCGCCAATCACATTCGCCTCCAACGGCTGACCGAAATCGAGGATGGAAATGGAACCGTCTGCAAAGCCCGCATAACAGCGACTCTCCGTGTGGGTGAGGCACAACTACTCGTGAGCTCAAAAAGTGGGGGCCACGCAACGGGGGATGGAGGGTGTAGTGATCGTGCTGATAAGCTGATGACTGAACAGATTCCACACGCGAATGGTCTTGTCCAGACTGGAGGAGACAAGGTACACTGCGCGTGAGAAGGCGAGAGAAGCACAAACTGCCGGAGTTGAGAACCAAGTCGGTAATGCCGAGTGCATGATCGCTCGCCGTCCAGAGAGGGCGGATGATGCTGTTCACGTCGTCCAGTCCGCCGATGAGTTCAGCCATGCTCCACTGGCGGATCAGGCCATCCTAGGCGTGAAAAGGGGATGCGAGACGCACATCGCCTCCCGTGATGATGGAACTCATGTCGGGAAGACAGCGAATAACAGTCACTCCCTAAGAGTCGGAGAGAAGGAGAGAATCCACCTTGTAATGAGCATCGACGATGCTGAGGAGGTCTCCACTGCTGACACACCACACATATCTATGTTGAATAAAATGAAGCGAGATCACAGTTTCCCGGAAAAGCTACCACCAAACAAGAAGGCACCATCACTGGAAGCACAAAGACACGTCATCTAGAGGTTACACTCCGCCGATCAACACGATACGCGTTCTCCCATCGAGTTTCGGAAGATGGGAGAGGGCTTTCCGTACTTCCACGCATTTATGAGGGGTTTTGTTGACTAATTGTTATGACACGAACAGAAAACAAACCTGAATGGAGTAGATGCTTTGGGGATACAGTCCGTAGTCATCATCGAGATTGGCGATGCGAATCAGAGCCGTACCTATCCCTTTAGAGTCAACATGACTGCCAAACCGTTGTGAATACCGCAGTTTTCCTTGAACTCGAAGATGTTGGAACACGAGTTCAAATCCCAAATGTTGATGGTATTCTCCTTCAGCGAGGTGGACACGACAACTTCCTTAAACATGGAGAAGAACGGATACAATCCACTGCCCCAGCGGTCTGTGCAACAAACAGGAAACAACTACTTATTCATATCTGTTACAGTTTCATCCTTAACAAGCTCTTTCTTCGTTTCTTCCTCCGTCACGGAGTAGCGGAGAATGCCCTCCTTCGTAAGAGTGAATGTGTACACCAGGACCACATTTGGCTTCACCGTGATGCCGCAGCACTCGAGGTTGGCCAAATGGCGGCAGTCCTTGTCAGTCTTGCCGATGAGGATCTCATCCTCGAATGCGTACGCATTGTCCACAATGTAGCGCTTCGACCGCGTGCACGGCAGCATGTCGCGACAAGTGATGATCGGGTCGTAGGAGAAGTGTCTGTGCCCGTGCCTCACCTTCGTGAACACGCTGAACGGCGCGCATTCTTCAAAGGAAATCTCCATCAGGTGGTCGCACGCCGCGCTGTAGTACGCCGCGCCCTTCGACACGCACAGGTCGGGGTCCATACGGATGATGCGGTCGTCTGGGAACACTTCAGCCAGCTTCTTGCGCACGAGGGGAATTCGACTCGAGCCGCCCACCAGCACCACGCGGTTGATGCTTCCCGCCTGCAGACCCGCCTTGTCCAGACAGGAGCACGTGCACTGAATGGTCCGGTCGATCGAGCCCTTGATGAGGCTCTCGAAATGCGCGCGCGAAAGCGTGTACGTGTAGTCCATGAGAATGCCATCGTAATCATCGTACTCGTTTCCGAACTTGCGCTGGTTGTCGTTGGCTTGGGCTTCGAAGAGCCAACCCATATCTATCGTCTCGATCGTGTTCCCCTCAGCCGACAGGCTCTCTTTCATTTCGCGACACATCTCAATGATGCGCGCCTTGTACCGCTCGAGGCGGGCTTCCCTGGTTCTGTCGTGGGGATGCTCGATCAGCGTCTCACCGTCGTTGCTTTCCGTGAAATCACGCAGCATATCATCGTAGATCATCATATCGTAGTTCTCACCTCCAGCCCAACCGAGACCGTCGGTAGCGATCACCTTGAAGGAAGTCTCATTCCGCACCTCCATGATCGACACATCGAAGGTGCCACCTCCAAAGTCGTATACAAGGATGTAGCCGGTTTTCACACTGTGCATAAGATTATGAGATATGGCTGCCGCCACGGGCTCAGATAGTAGCCTCACATTGGTTCCGAACTTGGACAACTCAATCGCGTTCAATGTCGCCAGTCGCTGATCCTGATCGAAGGAAGCGGGAACCGTAACGGTCACACCCATGATCTTGTAATCAGTTAAAAAGACCGTGGCTTTATCGAACATATGGTCCAACAATTTCGCACTCACATCCTGAGGCCTTATCACGTGGCCAGTCCCAGGAATGGAAAACGCAGCGTAGCCCTGATTGTCGGAAACAACCTTCACTCTGCACGAATGCATCACACTCCTCGTTTCTTCCATATCGAACTTTCTTCCGATCAGGCGCTTGGCATTCAATACAACCATTCCGTTGATCAGGTCTAAAGTCCTTTTCAGCGCTTCTTTACCAACAACGCACGGTTCTGGACTGCGCCAATCAACGGCAGAGCGTAGCAGATATCCATTATCAAGATTGACGGATTCCATGTTTCTCCCAGAAATATAGAAGGACAGCGCACAATTCGTCGTTCCCAGGTCAATTCCAAGGTATACGTCTTTCTTGTCCATGACAACGAAACAAAAACTGGTTAACGGAGACCCGACAAAACTGAGTAGAGCAAACACAGCAAACCCATATAAATTACCACATGCTCTTCTCCGGCTGCTCCTTCACGGCCTCCTTCTTCTCCTGCGACATACGCCTACATCTCACCTGCTTGCCCGTCCCCTACTCCGTCGCGCCACTGTCGCTCATGATGTTCAGCAGCAGCGAGTCGGACGTCAGGTACACACGGTTGTTGGATCTCGCGATCGTCGCGGCGATGTCCTTCGCCGTCTACGCCTCACAGCCCGCCGCGGCCCGCACGTTGATGCGACGCAGCTCGATGAAGCCGGGGTTGTTCTCCATGGCCTCGCCGATCAGCCGCGCGGAAGTGGCCTCTCCCTCGGCGCGGATGATCGTCGACTTCTTGTCCTGCTTCGCCTGCTCCACCACGTACTTCGCGCGCTCCGCCTCCTGCTGCGCTGCGACTCACCCGCCCTGAGGATCGCCTACCCACCTGCTTCGCCTCGACGGCGTTGGTGAACTCGCGGCCGAAGGCCAGGTCGATGATGGCCACATCATCGATGATGATGCCGAACTCGCGGCCACGCTCGATCAGGTTACGCTGGATCAGACGGCTCACCTGCTCTCGCTGCGTCAGCAGGGCCGAGGCGTTGAACTGAGCCACCACCTGCTTCAGCACTTCGTTCACGATGGAAGGCATCACACGCTCGTTCCAGTCTGTTCATCACCCCAAATCCAAGCCCCTACTCAGACCCAGCTCCTTATATGTTTGGGGAAGGATGTCGACGTTCGGGTGGCACAGCACTCGGAGGGAAATGTTGACCATCTGCAGATCTACGCTCTCAGGGCTCTTCTGGGTCCCAAACCTCTCGTTCCGGTCAGCGACGTCATGGTTCTGGGCTGCGTACGGATATCGTACTTGTTCACGCGCTCGAACCAGGGAATGAGGAAGTGAGTACCTTCGGGAATCACCTTGTTCTTGATACCTCCAATACGGTTGTAAATGACGCCACGGTGACCCGAATCAACTACACGGCGTTATGGCGAGAACAGGACCCAAAACAGCAACTTACTGTTGTAAAGAGATTCGTAGCCGAGCCAACCCACAAGGCCACAGCCAACAGACCACTTCAGCACCTTGCCAACAACATTCACAGCCTTCGACATCTAACAAAACGGTTAGGGGCTTGCAATTGCGCACAAGGGAGAGACGCACTATTTCGTTTTACTGATACGGCTCTTTGTGAGATTGAAGAATACGATTTGGGGCGTACAGTGGTCCTTGATGCACAAGGAAAGGAGTAATGACTGTTCTCGTCTTGGCATCTCCAGATACGCAAGAAATACACATTCCAGAGAAACAACAAACATGTGCGGTCGCATAGGCAGCAATGGGAGAACAGAGAGTGTCGATTGTGCTCTCAACAGAATGGAGCCTGCAGCTGGGAGTCCACCCCGTCCAGCATTCAACGAGAGCGTTGGTGTATTGTTTAGGGCTGTGACTCCAAAATGGGGAGTATTTTTGGCATTCTCTTTTCCGTGAATGATCGCTACTACCGTGTATCCATGTTCGCTGCACTTCGGATTGCGCGTAATGCATCCTTTCCTCTGACACGGTGGGTTTCTACAGTGTTACAGAGTAGTGTGAATGCTGCCTCGAGCGACTTCGCCGTACACTCTCGGAATGCGCTCTGAGGAGTAGAAGAATAAAAGATACAACACCGGTTTGGAGAATGAGTACTACTCCCTCTTGGATCGAGTGGTGAAGGGCGGCGAGGAGAAGGCCATTGCAAAGCACAGGAAGAGAGGGAAAATGCTTCCGCGAGAACGCATCGCCTGTCTTCTCGATCCGGGCTCCCCCTTCCTCGAACTATCTGCACTCGCCGGAGAGGGGCTGTACAAGGAGGAAGTCGCGAGTGGCGGTATTGTGACCGGAATTGGCCAGATTCACGGGTTCGCCTGATACTATTGCCTGAGTCTATAGTCACGACTGCATGATTGTGGCAAACGATGCCACGGTGAAGGGAGGAACGTACTACCCGATCACGGTGAAGAAGCACTTGCGAGCCCAGGAAATCGCCGAACAGAATCGCCTCCCCTGCATCTATATGGGTTTCTTCTCTCCTGTTGATTGAAGTGTAGTGGACTCGGGCGGCGCGAATCTGCCTCTTCAGGCCGACGTTTTCCCGGACCGCGATCACTTTGGCCGTATCTTCTACAACCAGGCAATCATGTCCTCCAGGGATATCCCGCAGATCTCCATCGTGCATCTTCCTCTCCCCCTTCACTCCTAGGTCTTCGGAAGCTGCACCGCGGGAGGCGCCTACGTCCCCTGCATGTCCGACCAGACCATCATCGTGAAGGGCAACGGCACCATCTTCCTCGGCGGCCCGCCGCTGGTTAAGGCTGCCACGGGCGAAGTGATTTCTGCGCAGGCGCTTGGCGGAGCCGACGTGCACTGCAGAGTGAGCGGAGTGACCGACTACATGGCCAACGACGAGGTGGAGGCGTGCCAGATCTGTCGGGAGATTCTGGAGTACTCCAACTTGGAGGGAGATCTTCAGCCTTCGCGGGTTGCCTCCACGCCCGCCGAGGAGCCTCTCTACGACTGCGGCGAGATTGCGGGCATCATTCCCGAGGACTCGAAGAAGAGCTTCGACGTGCGCGAGATCATCGCTCGCATCGTCGATGGCAGTCGCTTCATGGAGTTCAAGAAGGAGTACGGCACCACGATGGTTACCGGCTTCGCCTCGCTTTATTCGATGCCCGTCGGCATCGTGGCGAACAACGGAATTCTCTTCTCCGAATCGACGCTCAAGGCCGTCCATTTCATCGAATTGTGTTCCCAACGGAAACTCCCCCTTCTCTTCCTGCAGAATATCACTGGCTTTATGATCGGAAGCGAGTACGAAAGGCAGGGAATCGCGAAGCACGGTAGATGTCGAAATGGAGGGCTGAGGGCTAGGCGCAAAACTGGTATCCGCCGTCTCAACGACGCAGTCTCCCAAGATCACGCTGATTATTGGCGGGAGCTACGGCGCGGGCAATTACGGAATGGCGGGAAGGGCGTTTTCCCCTCGCTTCTTGTACATGTACCCCAATAGCCGTATTTCCGTCATGGGCGGCATGCAGGCCGCAACCGTGCTTAGCACGGTGAAGAGAGACGGAATTGAGAAGCGCGGCGGCACGTGGAGCAAGGAGGAGGAGGAAGTCTTCAAGAAGCCGATTCTGGAAAAGTACGAGAGAGAGGGGCGGTATCTGTACAGCACGGCTCGTCTTTGGGACGATGGCATCATTCCCTACAAGGATACTCGCAAGGTGCTGGGACTTAGTCTCGCTGCCTGTCTGCAGAGAAAGGAGATCGACGATACGCATTTTGGTTTGTTTAGAATGTGATTCTGTGTTTGTTTGTCGAATGCTAGAGATACAATTGCATGCCTTAATAGCTCAGTCGGTAGAGCACTCGCTTAGTAAGCGAAAGGTCGGGAGTTCGATCCTCCCTTAAGGCTTTTTTCCACAAACACAGAAAGCGCGGAGCAGCTTCACTTTTCCCTCCAGCACCTTCCGCCGCAGCCACGAGAAGGAATTGTCATAGCAGAGAGAGAAGACGCCATCCTCAGGAGCAACAAACTCCAAGGAATGACTTGACAGGCGCTCCACTTTTGCCACTTCAGTTGAATTGCCGGAAACACCGGCAAAACGGGCACTGAAGTCAATGTCTCCCTGCTGGAGACGCCACTCCGCCTTCACCGTCTCCCCCTTCTGCACCTCAATCGGCATCACGAATGAAGTGGAAATAGGGATCTAGGAGTGAATCGTCCCGCAAAGCGCAACAGAGAAGTGCTCATCGTTTTTCAAGCCACAGATACAGTCCTCATCACAGGCGCAAATTCCACCAAGTACCATCTACGTGGGATGGGAGAATGAACCCATACAGGCAGATTCTGGACAGGGATGTACTTGTACAGCGTTTCCTGGTAGTCGGAGTTGCAGATGATGTACTTCTTCACTGTCCGCGGATGCATCATGGGCTTCGCCAAGGACCACAGCGCGGAGAAGACAGCAGGCGCGTTGGTGATGAACGACACATGCATGGTCTCCGGGTAGTAATTCACCGTCAAATCCGTCATCGCCTTGAAGAAGGTGATCAGCTGCCTAGCTCTTCAAAGCAGCACCCCAGCACGACTTGGAAACCATGTGCATGCCGATGCCCTTCGTATCTTGAATGCAGCACAAGCGCTGGAGTTCTCCCGTTTCCATGCTTTTCTTGTTCAATAGGTAGATTCTCCACTCCAGCGTGTAGATGTTGTAGTCCTCCCACTCCTCTAGAGGGTTCGAGAGGAAGGCCTTCACGTCAACAGAGCCCAGTAAACGGATGTCCAAAAAGTGGCCCTCTCTGTCTTCTCCATGGTGGTAGTTGACAGGGTAGCATCTATTCATAAGGGACGACCCCCACATTCACTTCTCGAACTTGTCTGCAAAAGGGACTTTGCGCAAATCGAAGTCTGCCTCTTGTACTCGCTTGAAGTACTCATCGATGTTCTTCTCCCTTCTCCAAAGAAGCATCTTCCGATAGGCAGCTGCCGTTACATCAATATCGAACTACTATATGAATACACACACGATGTCACACATAATTGCCTCGTAAGAAGCGAAGAATATTCACATCACACGTGATATACTCAGGATAGGCGTACGAGGAAAGCACGTCCTCCACACGCTTTCGTACTTCCGAAATGTACTCCTTCTGCAGCCCGGACATCGGGCTGATGGAAAGAGAGAGAAGAACTTCTACACATCACTCGGAACCACGCCATCCAACGCTGCTCTTCCTTTGACCTCTGGTTCAAAGGCAGCATCCCCTAGAACAGAAAAGTGATCCACCTTTGTTCAACAAACACTTCCTTAGACCTTACTATGTCTCACTCTCTTGGTGTGGGAGCGACGATGACTCTTCACGATGGGTGTATCACCCTCCCCGTCGTCAAAAATGGAATCATCATTGTCCTCCACCGGGGCGGCCGGAATAGACACCGCAATGGGAGTCGCTTCCTCCGTAGCGGACATCGACGCCTGCGTCAACGGGCGTTCCGCCGGAGAAGCGAATGATGCCTTGTTCAGCAATGAGGCTTCCTCGACACGTCTACTCATCACAAACACGTCCCTCCCATACCGAGCAGGCTTCTTACCACTGCGGCACAGTACCGACAGGACGATGACGAACATGATCATGACACCCGCCACGATCGTCAACACGTTCAACGACACGTACTTCGACAGCGGGTGCGTATTCACGGGCTTGGCGGCGGTGGGTCTCTCCTCCTCCTCCTCGTCTTCCTCCTCGTCGTCGGGCGTCACCACCTTGCCCGCGTCGACCTTGCGGTAATACTCCTTCTCCACGATGTCCTTGCCTCGTGGCGTGGGCTTCTCTTCTTCCTCTTCATCCTCTTCTTCCTCAGTCTTCTTCGTGGGCGCTTCTTCCTCTTCTTCCTCAGTCTTCTTCGTGGGCGCTTCTTCCTCTTCACCCTCCTTCTTCTTAGGCGTTTCCTCTTCTTCCTCTTCATCCTCTTCAGTTGCCTTCTTCTTCGGTTTCTCCTCTTCCTCTTCCTCGTCAAATCTCTTCTTCTTCGGAGTCTCTTCTTCCTCCTCTTCAGTTGCCTTCTTTCTAGGAGTTTCCTCTTCTTCTTCCTCTTCCTTGCTCACTCTCTTCTTCCTCGGCTTCTCTTCCTCTTCCTCTTCCTCGTCAACTCTCTTCTTCTTAGGAGTTTCCTCTTCTTCTTCCTCTTCTTCGCTCACTCTCTTCTTCTTCGGAGTCTCTTCTTCCTCCTCTTCTTCAGTTGCCCTCTTAGCTTTCTCTTCTTCCTCTTCAGCAACCTTCTTCTTGGGAACTTCTTCTTCCTCCTCTTCATCAGTAGCCTTCTTCTTCGGCTCCTCTTCTTCCTCGTCAACTCTCTTCTTAGGAGCTTCCTCCTCCTCCTCTTCTTCACTCACTCTCTTCTTCTTCGGCTTCTCTTCCTCCTCTTCCTCTTCCTCCTCCTTAACAGCCTTCTTCTTAGGAACTTCTTCTTCCTCCTCTTCCTCGTCAACTCTCTTCTTCTTAGGAGCCTCTTCTTCTTCCTCTTCATCAGTAGCCTTCTTCTTCGGCTCCTCTTCCTCGCTCACTCTCTTCTTCTTCGGCTCCTCTTCCTCCTCTTCCTCCTCCTTAACAGCCTTCTTCTTAGGAACATCCTCCTCTTCCTCCGTCTTCTCACTATCTTCCTCTTCAGTAACCTTCTTCTTCGGCTTCTCCTCTTCCTCTTCTTCATTCACCCTTTTCTTAGGCGTTTCTTCTTCCTCTTCAGCAACTCTCTTCTTAGGAACCTCTTCTTCTTCTTCCTCTTCTTCACTCACTCTCTTCTTCTTCGGCTTCTCCTCCTCCTCTTCCTCTTCTTCACTCACTCTCTTCTTCTTAGGTTTCTCCTCTTCCTCTTCTTCAGCAACCCTCTTCTTAGGAGCCTCTTCCTCTTCTTCATTCACTCTCTTCTTCGGAGTCTCTTCTTCCTCATCTTCCTCACTCACCCTCTTCTTCCGCGGCTTCTCCTCCTCTTCACTCGACTCATCAGAACTCTTCATAAGATATCTCCTTCTCTTCTTTGTCGTTTTCAATTCCACTTCACTATCAACATTTTTAGGTGTCGCATCATCATTCTCATCATCCTCGCTTTTAGAAACACGAATCCTTCTTAATCGCTTTCGGAGACGACGCTTCTTAGATAGCATAGCGCCATCGTACTCATCAGTCGATTCAACTACGAATGAGGGAATAGAAAGCGAATAGAATTACGGCTTCTTCCTTTACGAACTGACACGGAATTCTCCTAATCCTTATGGTAGAATAGTCAGTACGTACAGTCGTAAGAAATATGGCTTCTTGAGAAGCACTTACAAGAGCAATAATGCTCACTACTCATAATCCAACACAACACCGCACTACGAAGGAGTATTACGATAAACTTCCTCATAATGAAACAAACAGCACTAAAACAGGAAGACACTAAGTGAAAAATGGACTTCTGGAAATAGGGAGTTTCATTCAAACTTCCTATTCCAGCACACTTCGATTCTGATACACCTATGAAGAACAGCTAATTCTTCACCATATTTCGCGGCTTGCGGAAGAGAAAAGCATACTCTCCGTTAATCAACTCTACACATGACGGATTTCAGCAAACCTCACTTGCTATCCTGTTCGGATAGTGCAGAGACCCCTGGTGGTTGATATACTTAAACCGCGTCACATTCTGATTCCAAGAGATGTTGGACCAAGTGGCCTTCGATTGCTTCATATGCTCCTTGAACCCCTCGTGGCCCTGGTGAACTCCCTCCACTATGCTTATATCCTCTCTCTTCTCCTACCAACCGCATTCAAGTCAATCAGCTCTCCTCCTTGCAGATACGTATTTCGCATCATACAGTTATCGAACAGAACGCGACCGACGACGATATTCCTCAGGTGAGTGAACGAAGAGGAATTGGAGAACACGAACAGATCCTACATCTCAAAGCACGACCAGACCTCCACAGCACTATCAACGTGCCGCCTCTTCTTTCCAGCAGCCTTCGCACGGATGCAGCTGTCAATCTCAGATGCGTTGGAGAAGTGCTGAATGGGAGAGATCTCCACGTTCTTCACCGTCAGAGCCAGCTCGTACTACGGTGAACGGGAACAACTAGAACAACGATACTGAAAACGGGAGGGCGTGATTTCGGAATGGAGTCGATGATCGCAAACAGGTTGGACGTGAAGAGAATGTCGCTGTTCACGTAGCCTACATGCCGCGAGCTGTAGATGCAATGAGTGACTTCCATGATATCTTCAATGAAAGGCAAGCCGTAGCGATTCACTCTAGAGTGAGAAAGGGAAGCCAACAGTACCGCGTGTTAGTGACAACGGTGTGACCCAGAGTCTTCGAAAGCGCGATGATTGAAGGAGTTGTGGTGAACACCACCGTTTTACACGAAAACTCTCTTGCGTACACGGACAGCATGAACAGAGTGTTATTCAGTTCCTGGACAATCGTACCCTAATCCTCAATTCGCGGGATAAGAGCTACCGAAGCCGAATCAGCAGTGACTGCAAACACCACAGAATAGATGATTCCAGTTTTATCGTAGTTTAGTATCTTCTGCTTCTCCTTGTCCACGAGGCACTTTGACGCCTCTCCCAATGAATACGGTTTTCTCTTCCCATTGCGGTGAGATGAAACAGTAGTACCATTTCGCCGAGCTGGAATCAGCGGGGCAGCAGTCCGTATTGGATCCCGGATGCGTTTCTCTCCAGATCTCCAAGTAAGCACGTGCACGCTATTTCCCACTGGTTGCTCCCAACACTACAATGTCAAGGACGGGAGGATAAAGGAATACAGAGAAGAGAACCAATTGCGCATAATAGAAGAGCAAAACCACCAAAAACAAGAAACCGCGCATGGGCACAACCGCGCTCGCGAAAATCGGAACAAACAACGCAAGCACAAACAAAGAGTATCTCAACAACTGATCTTCTCCACATCAAAAGTGACTTTAATGTTCATCGCCGCCAGC
>OIWT01002676.1_pt1 | contig 17807 bp, 9 predicted proteins | sample 1587701 | NCBI WGS metagenome assembly OIWT01 (sample SAMEA3888904, study PRJEB22519) | human gut metagenome | biome: human gut; feature: human-associated habitat; material: faeces | place: Denmark | collected 2009
GGCCATAGGCGAGCGGCGGCAGCGCCGCCTCCGCCGCCCCGTCCCCCGCCGGTGTCCACTGCGCCGTACCGCCCCGCACCGCCAGCGTCCCCTCCGCCGCGAACAGCGTCTCGCCCCGGTTCGTCACGGCGAGCGTGCCGCCGCTCACGGCCACGGTCGCAAAGCCCGTCGCGGGCTGTTCCATGAGAATGCGCGCGCCGCCGTGCTTGGTGAACGTGTTCGCGCCCGTCCCGCGCAGCGGAAGGCGGAGGACGGGGCCGCACGGGTCGCCGTTCCACACCCCCTCCGCGTTCACGAAGGCGCGGTCGCCCGTCAGCGTCAGCGAGCCGCCCTCCGCCCGCACGGTCGGATAGACGGCGCCGTCCCGCGTGTAGAGCTGGACCTGCCCGAAGTCGAGCCCCCCGAGCGCAACGTCCGTGGTGAAGACGATGTTCCCGGCCTGCGTGCCCGTGAAGTACGCAACGCCGCCGTCGCCCGGCACGCAGTCGCGCTCCCAGTAGCGCACGCTCTCCCACGGGTTCAGATGGTGATACCAGCCGTTCGGCCAGTAGTAGCCATCCGTCGCCGCGCCGCCCGCCAGGCAGACACCCAGGACGCAAATCCCGGCCACGCTCGTTCGATCCATATCTCAAACTCCTTGTTCGCGATTGTAAAGCGCGCCTATTTTATCTTACCCCCCCCCTAATTGTCAATTCTGTTTTTTGTGTTTTTCCGTACCCCGCCACCACCCGCCGCCGTGTGGTATACTACCCGCTCCCTATGACGGACGCGGAGAGATTCGGCGGCTACACGCCGGCGCGCGCAACGAGATTCTACATCCCGCTGCTCCTCCAGGCGTTCTCGCAGTCCCTCACCTACCCGCTCGTCGCCGGCATCGCCGCCCACGGCCCCTTCGGCGAGGGGACCTACGCCGCCTTCGCGCAGGGGCAGACCATCATGTTCATGATCGGGGCCCTCGGCGGCGGACTCGTCATGACGGGCATGGTCTTCGCCCGCACGCGGCCCGGCTACCGTGCCTTCATCCGCCTCAACACCGCCATGATGCTCGCGCTCCTCGCGGCGCAGACCCTCCTCGCCCTGCCGCCCTTCGACGCACTCATCTTCCGCAACTACCTCGGCCTCGCCCCCCATCTCGTCGAGACGGCCCGGCAGACGCTCCTGTGGGGATTCGTCATGCAGGGCTCCTTCTTCCTGCGGAACGTCCCCCTCGTTGTCCTCTTCAACAACCGCGAGAGCGGACTCGCCACGCTCGCGACCACCGTCCGCATCGTGCTCACCGTCGCCGCCTCCGCCCTCTTCCTCCCCCTCGGCCTCACCGGGGCGATGTGGGCGCTCGCCGCGACCACGGTCCCCTGCATGGTCGAATTCGCGCTCACCCACCTCTTTGCGCGCCGCTACGTCCGGGAAATCCCGGACGTTCCCGCCGAAGGCGGCGGTCCCTGCGACGCGCGGCGCCAGTTCCGCTTCACGCTCCCCCTCTCGCTGGGCGGCTTCCTGCTCGCCACCGCCCCTTCCGTGATCGCGGCCTTCGTGAACCGCACGGCGGGCGGCATCTCCATGCTCGCCGTCCACTACGCCACCATCGGCTTCGCGAACCCCGTCGGCTACGGCGCCCTGCGCATGCAGGCGCTCGCCATCCAGTTCCCGCCCGAATACCCGGGCGACCGGCGCGTGCTTCACTACGCCGCGTCCGCCGGACTCGTCCTCGGGCTCGTTCCCCTCCTCCTCGCGGTTCCCGGCCTCGGCGACTGGATCTTCCTCGACTTCATGAACCTCGAACCGGAGAACCTCGGCCACGCGCGCCTGGTCATGTGCTGCTACGCCGTCTGGCCGGTTTTCCAGTGCATCCGCGGCTACGTCGAGGGCTACGCCGCCTGGATCAGGCACCCCTCCGCCGTCCTCTGCGGACAGATCGCCTATGTCACCGGGCTCACCCTCACGCTCGTCCTCGCCTTCGCGCTCGGCGCCCCCGGCTGGTTCATCGGCTTCGCCGCCATCTTCGTCGCCACCCTCGCCACCACCGCCGCCGTCCTCACCTCCCTCCGCGCCTTTTCCGCGCCCTCACCTTCAGGCAGTAGAACAGGATTGAATAATGGACAGGCAATCACGAAGCGATGCGTCCATACCCCTTGAACCTCTCTGTCCTTGAACGTGATCATATTGGCATTATGGCAAATACGGTGCGGTGTCCTTCTTAAGAAGATTCTTGCTTGTGTCAAATTCGAGGTTCGTGTCGTTTGGCGTGGGATTGAACGCATACGCCCTGAAATTCAAATAGCGTCGGCAAACAGCTGGTTCTTCTGCGGGATGGACAGGACTCGATTCGTCGTGCAAATCGACATGTCGAAAAATGGGATTCAAGGCAGATACGGCGAGGTGTCCTTCCTGTTGAGATTCCGCTTTACGTCAAACTCAAGATTCGGGTCATTTGGCATTGGGTTAAAGGCACACGACATGAAATTGAGCCATCTGAATATCTCGATCTTGCCATAGATTCTTGAATAGTGGCATGAAACGAGATTTCCTTTCTCATCAAATTGACACCGTGTGCGGAGGATTAGGCACTCGTCTTCATTCACGTCACACACTTCCGTTCGATGAGAGCCATCCTTCGGGTTTTCATATTCGTGGTTTTTGTACTCATAGCGGAAACATGTCGTAAAGACGGCATTCGTGTCCGCCACATAGCATGAGCGAAATTCGCTGTCTGTGAACGCCTTGATTTTATAGGCGCCATTTCCTTTTCCCTTGAAAATCAAGGCCGATTTCGTACTGCGTTTCTTTTCATCATAATTCTTCCTAACATAGAAATCGGCTACCGCCCCCTTGCCATAAGGCGCGACGAAATCCCCCTCCTTCATGTCGAAACCGTAGTCACCATTCTCCTGTGGCAGATACTTGGCCCCATTAATGCGATATCGGTACATTGGAATCGGATTCTTTATCTTTCGCATGACGACCGATTCTTCCTTTTCATGCTCGGCGAGCCGTAGCGAAAACAAGTCTTGACTTAAGATTCGATAATGTACATGTTTAAACGGACTGTTATAATATCCGCCAGCTGACAACCAATATGTTAGCGAACAACTCACCATGTCAATCTTAGCAGACACGAGCCCATTCGTATCCGAAGATGCAAAAGCCGTCAAGTAGTCATTCGGACTACGATGTGGATTCAACGTACGCTTTCTCAAGGTAGTAATCTTCACCATCGCATTTGTAACAGGACGGCCATCTTCATCCTTAACATTTAACTTTAACGAAACCGACTCCGAACACCCTACAAGCGGCAGAGCCATTGTCGCTATCAACAATAGTTTTGTCATTGGTCACTCCTCATTTTCATATCGTCAAATACTTGATAGACCCACGCATATGGAGCCTCAACAAGAAAGCTATGTGTCCATTTTTCACCTCCAGACTTCATCCCCCGCATATCTCTATTGAGAAAATTCGAAATCGGATTTCTCCCTGCGGCATACGATTCTGCCGGGATTGCATCGGCAAGCAGCTGATTCTTCTGCGGAATGTTCAGAACTTGATTCGTCGTGCAAATCGACATGTCGTCGAACGCCCCGAAAAACGGCGCCGTCCGAAGCTGGGCATCGGTCAATTGCGCCGCCTTCGCCGGCGTCAGGTGAAGCGTCAGGGGATCTCCGCCGCCGACATAGTCCGGGTTGTTGACGTCATAGTCGGCATTGAACGACCAGCCGGCCTCGTTGTTTCCCGGCAAGAACGTCGGCCACACGCCTTTCCGGGTCTCCTGGTTCGCCCAGGCATAATCCGGGGACAGCAGGTCTTTCGGATTTCCATCTGCGTTATTCAGCACGTCCTCATCGGTCGAATAGTAGTTCACCGCATTCGCTATTGCCGCGAATCGGCCTTTCCACGTCAGGTCGCGGCGCGCGTCGGCCGTGCCGAACAGCCCGTGCCAGTGGCCGGCGCGGAGCCGCAGCGCGTAGGGCCGCCAGTCGCCCGGCGTCATGTTGTTCCGCATGGCCGCCGTCACCGCGTTCGGGTCGTACGCCTCCAGCGGCACGGCGGCGTTCAGCATGAAGTAGTGCGCGACCGACAGGCCATGCTCCGCGATCGCGGAGGACACCATCATGTTGCCGAGCGAATGCGCGGCGACGTACCGCGCCGTTCCGGGGAGCGCGGCAACCGCCGAGCCGAAGGCCCCTGCCGTCGACAGCGCATGGTCGACGTTGGAATAGTAGTCGGGCGTGTTGCCGAGGTAGAGCGCGCCCTGCGAGTCGTTCCCGTACCACGTCACCGCCGTGAACATCGCGCGCGAACCCGACTGCCACAGCCGCTTGAACATCTCGGCCGACCACGCGCGCGCGGAGGTCTCGTCCACGTTGTACCCGTGGACGAACACGAACTGCCGTCCGTCGGATTCCGCGTCCGGGAAGTTCGCCGGCGCGCCGAGGGCCGACGCCCGGCCGACGGGCGCGCCGCAGACGCCGCGCATGTTCATCCACCGGTACATGTCCTCGACGCCCGACAGGCTGACGGCCAGCCTGTTCGAGCAGACGACCCTCGAGCCGTACAGGACGTCGATCCACAGGGGCTCTGCCGAAGCGTGCCGTCCGTCCACCCAGAACACGCCCTGCGGGCCTCCGCCCTCCGCCAGCGCCACGAACGCGGACGGCACGTCCAGTCCATATACCCCGATCCTCTCCTTTGTCGCGAGGCGCGAATCCTGATCCAGGGCGGGGCCGAACCCGGACATGTCGCTTCGGAAGAACGACGCCAGGCCGTCCTTTCCCATCGTCGACCAGACCGCGTTCAAGGCCCCGCTCGGATGGCGAAGGCGATACGTCAGCGACCGGCGGAGGACTGCAGGGACGCTGTCGGCCACCGGCTTCAAGTTCAGCCAGACGGCCGCGTAGTCGACCAGGTCGCGACGCCCGTTGACCTTGCCGGTGTCCCAGTCCAGTCCGTTCGCCGGGAACTCGTCCGAGACGGCCCTGGCCATGTCGCCGTCGGCGGACGAGCGGTCGCCGTCGTCGTTCGTCCAGAAGCGGAACGGCCGCCCCTGCCCGGCAAGCGCCGCGTCGTCTTCGCCAATCCGCCCGTCACGGTCCATGTCCGGGACCAGTTCCGGGTCGTCCAGCACATGGAGCGTCGCGACCAGACCCTCCGCGACATTGCCGCCTCCCTGTCCGTTCTCGTCGGGGTCATGCGTATGGACGTGCGCCGAGAGAAGCCCGTCCGCGTTCTCGGCCACCCAGCCGCCTCCGACGAGGACCTCGTTCCCGTCCAGCCGCTCCGTCGAGTAGCCGCGATACGAAGGAGAGGACGGAACACCGTCTATCTTCGCCTGCCAGCAGTACCACGAATGCGGATCCGTATGCCCGTCGCTGTTCAGCCAGCGCATCGAGAGCCGGTAGGAGCTGCCCTTGCGCATCCTGAGCGGCACGTTCTGCAGGGCATTCGGCGCGCCCATCGTGATGCGCCGGACGCGCGCGTCGCCCGGCCCAAGGCCCTCTATGGTCATCTCCCAGGCCGCATAGTCGCCGTTGATGTTGAAGGTCAGCTCGCGTAACAGGCCCTCGTCGGGAGCCGTGCCTGCGTCCGAGGCGTCTGCAGGGTTCGATCCCCTGGCGACCTCGGCGCCGTCGCCCACGCCGTCGCCGTCCGTGTCGGAATTCTGCGGGTCGCAGCCGTTCTGGTATTCGTCAACATTCGACAGCCCGTCGCCGTCGGGGTCACCCGCCGCGCCGTCGGCGCCACTGGCATTGCCCGGATCAAGACCGTGCGCGGCCTCCCAGTCGTCCGTCATGCCGTCGCCGTCCGTATCCCTCTTCACGGGGGACGAGCCGATTGCGACCTCCTGCCTGTCCGAGAGGCCGTCGCCGTCTGTGTCGGCGTTTAGCGGGTCGGAGTTCGCGCCGAAAAGGAATTCGAGCGCCAGCCCCCCGGAAACCCTGCCCTGAGAATGGTGGCACCACGAATGCCGCCATCTGCCGCCGAAGGTCTGCATCCCTATGCTGGCGTAGCGCCCGTCCATGTACCGTCCGGCGACATCGGCATAGCGGACATATGCGCGGTCTGGGGTGTTCGTCGGGATCGCGATCTGGAACGAGATGGCGTTCGTCTGGTATGACGAGGTGTCGTAGAAGGAGTTCAGGTATTCGACAAGCAGATACCCCTCGCCATCGTGCGTGGCCGTGCCGTACTTGATGGAGGTCTGCCGGCCGGCAATGTCGGAACGGATGTAGGCGTATTGGAGATAAGGCGCGAGGACGAGCGCGTTGACATCCAACGAATACGAGAAATCCGCGCTTGATGCGGAATCTCCCGGATTGGCATATCCTACCCTGTCCAGAAACACCAGGCCATTCGCCGACAGGGTGAGATTCGTGACCGCTTCACCCTGGATGCGCAGCGGCACGGGAAGCGCGCGGCTTGCGCAGCGCCTGTAGTTGGTGGAGATTTCCGTGGCAAGGTGTTCGCCTGCGTCAAACACAAGCCACGGGATCGCGTTTGTCGCGAAGATGCAGCCCGTCTCCCCGCCGTCGTTGAGTCCGTCGCCGTCCGTATCGGCGACGGACGGGTCTGTCCCGCATTCCATCTCCTTGAGGTTGGAGAGACAATCGCCGTCGGGGTCGCCGTCCGCCCCGTCATTCCCGGCGTCGGAGAGCGGATCGAGGCCGTAGGCGTGTTCCCATGCGTCGGTCAGGCCGTCCCCGTCCGTGTCGGCATGGCGCGCACTCGTGCCGAGGGTTGTTTCCGCGCCGTCCTCAAGTCCGTCGCCGTCCGTGTCCGCCACAGTCGGATCGGACCCCGTGCCGAAGTGGTAGGCGATCACCGTTCCGTTCGTGATTGCGCCAGCCGTGTTGTAGGAAATCTGGTGCGTCCGCTCGCGGTTCGGAAGCTGCGCGCCGATGGTCGCGCCCGATCCGTCGAAGCCGTCGGACAGGCTCACGTAGCGGACATAGACCGTGTTCGTCTCCGCCTGGGGAAGAACAATCTGGAACGTCGCCACGCACGATGCGTTGTTCGCCTGGGTGTTCAGCCGTATGTTGGCGTATTCGACCACGGCATATCTGCATCCGTTTGTCTCAACGTCCGCGACCGTGATCTGCACACCGCCGTTCGCCGGAGCTCGCAAATAGTCCCAGTATGCGGCGACCGCCGTATGGTAGGAGCTGATGCGGGTGCTTTCCATGTCGCCGTTGCCCGACGGCACGGAGAAGGAGGAGTTGGTGTTCCTGTCCGACATGAGCCCCACCATGCCGCAGACGCCGACGGCGATGTTGGTATGCACGTATCCCGCGCAGCGGAACGTGAACGGCAGGGGGACGACGAACGTGCCGCCGGAGTAGCTGCGCGTGGACGACAGGAGGTTCGTGCCGCCGGACACGTCGAACTCCGGCAGGGAAAGGGAATCGGCATATTCCCACCAGCCGACCTCTTCGCGGTCCGAAAGCCCGTCGCCGTCGGTGTCAGACAAGGTCGGCGACGTGCCGAGCGCGTATTCGCGCAGGTTGGCGAGCCCGTCGCCATCGGGATCAGAGACGGAATCGTCCGCCAGTGGATCAAGCCCCTGCCGAACCTCCCAGCCGTCGGGCATCCCGTCGCCGTCGGTGTCCGCAACGAGCGGGTCCGTGCCGGTCCTCACCTCCTCGCCGTCGCAGAGTCCGTCCCCGTCCGTGTCGGCGACAAGGGGATTCGTGCGGCATGCCAAGACCTCATCCGAGTCGGAAAGGCCGTCGCCGTCGGTGTCGGGACTTGCAGGGTCGGAGCCGGCCCCGATCGTGTACTTGATTGTCAGCCCGTCCTCCGGGAAACCCGCCGTCAGCGGCCATGTGAGGTTGTAGCAGGCGTTGCCCGACTTGAAGGACGGCATTCCGCCGCATTGGACGCCGGCGCGGAGATCCACCTCCCGGAACGTGTTGGATACGCAGAGATAGCTGACATAGACGGTGTTCGTCTCGTCATGCGGCAGGATCAGCTGGCACGTCAGCGTCTCGTTCGTTTCGCGATATGCGTAAAGGCCGACACTGCGATACTCGACGACCGTATACCGCCTGCCGCCGGACTCTGCCGTTCCGTGCAATATCTGGCTGCCCCAGTCGTTTGTCCTTGCGTACAGGTCCGCCCCGCAGAGCGCGACCGTGACATGGCAGGGGGAGTACTGCGTGTCGCCGAGGCTCCCGTAGGTACAGGCGGACTCCCATGCGCCGGCGTTTGTCGGACAAAGAAGATGGACGGTGCCGTTGACGTGTATCTTGGCGTTGGTATAGCATGCGTTGTTGACGACCAGTCCCTCCGGCAGAGGAATCTTCCACGAGCTGTCGTCGACCGTCTGGCTTGTCATGAGCCGCGTGCCGCCGGACAGGTCGAACCACAGGAAACCGTCCCCCGTGAGCGCGGCCATCGTGCCGATCTCTGCGGCGTCAGACAGCCCGTCACCGTCTGTGTCGGAGGATAGCGGGTCTGATCTTACTGCGATTTCATCGCCGTCCCCCACGCCGTCGCCGTCGGTGTCGTACAGGAGCGGATCGGTCCCGATGGAGGCGGAGAGTTCCGCCCCGTCGGACAGCCCGTCCTCGTCCGTGTCGGCCTTTTCGGGGTCTGTGAAGGTCCAGTACCGCTCGTGTGCATCGGTAAGTCCGTCCCCGTCCGAGTCGAAATCAAGACCGAAACGGAAGAAGCCCGCGCCTGCAAGCGCGTCCAGGAACCAGGGCCGCATCGCCGCGTCCACGTCATCGGAGGCGACGGTAAATGCATGGGAGTTCGTCCCGGACGGCATCGGGAACGCGCAGAGGGGAGCCCATGCGCCATCGCGGAGATTCGTGGACGAGAACAGGTAGAGTCGGCGCGAATCGGTGTAGTCGAAGAGATTGCTCGCCCAGGTCGTCCCGAAGGCGAGCTCACGGTTCTGGCGGTCGACCGCGAAATCCGTGATTGCAAGGACATTGGTCGCCTCCGACAATCCCTCCGGCAGCGACCTCGACAGCACGGTCTCCACGACACGCGACACGGTTGAAGCTCTGCCGTCCACAGACCCTGGCGGCAGATGCCCCCGCTCCTTCGAGCCGCCCCAGAGCGCGGAGAGGCCGACGGCGAAAATGACGATGAACTTATGCAAGGGTGTCAGGCTGAAAAACCACTTTAGCTCCTTCGCAAACGGCCCGGCCCTGCGGCAGAGCATGACAAGCCACAGGACAAGGAAGCCAATGGCCGCGCCGACAAGCCACGGCGTCGTCGCTTCGATGGCCTTGTGTACGTATTGGGCGATCATGTCGATCACGACGCAACATCCTTGCCTTTTTTACGGCCTTGTGGTTCTGGCACGTAATCCATAACACCGCCGACGTCGCAGTTCATGGCCTCGCGCAGGTTTGCGCGGTTCATGCGTCGTGGCCGTCATGGAAACGAGAGGACAGAAAGAATGTCAGGCGCGGATTTCGTGGTTCGGCAGGGTCTCGGACGGGACCGTTGTCGGCGCATGGGCCAGCCAGACGAGTGCGTCGGGGAGCTTGGCGACGAGCTTGTCGAGATCCTCGTCGCGATGCTCCTCGATGTCGCGCACCACCGCCTCGGCCAGTTTCAGGATGGAGGCGGCCTGTTCGTCCGTCTCCCCGCGTTCCGGCATCTCCGCCGTCACGGCCAGCACCTGGGCGGCCGTCACCCGGATGGCGTCGGCCAGCACCGCCATTCCCGTTGTGTCAAGTGCCGCAAGCGCACCGGCAAGCGTCGTCTCCGCTGCGGACACCGCCCGCTGTGCGGCCACAACCGTCGCCTGGGCCGCCGCACGCGCCTCCTCCGCCTTCGCCGAAGCGGATTGTGCCGCCTCCAGGGCGGACCGGGTGGCCGCAACGGCCCCCTCTCCCTGCGCAACCGCATTCTGAAGACGGGCGCACTCGTTCTGGAGATCCGCGATCTGCCGGGTGAGGTCGTCGATCCGGCGCTGCGCCTCATCAGCAAGCCGGGCGTTCTCGTCCTTCTGGCGGATTTCCTGCTCACGCTCCTCGGGCGTCTTCCTCTGCGCCTCGACGAGCCGTTCAAGTTCCTCCGTCAGCGTCTGGAGCAGGGCCGTCTTCGCATCCAGCGTCGTTCGCAGATCGGCAAGCGACGCCAACTGGTCGTCCAGGGTCCGCTCCAGTTCGGAAATCGTGGCACGCTGCGCGGCAATCTGGTCGTCCAGGGCGACGACGGCCGCCTCCGCATCTGCCAGAAGCGTCTGCGCAGCCGCCAATTCGTCTGTCGCCGTTCCAGCCGCCGCGAGGGCCTGGTTTTGCGCGTCGGAGATCTGTCCGTTCTGGGCCGTGAGGCGCATCAGGACGATCTCGAAGCCCTGCGCGGCGCGCGTCCGCCGCCCCTCCTCCTCGTCCATCTTCAGCTCGGCCATGAGCTTCTGGAGATCCGTCGCCGACGACACGCGCACGCCCGCACCGCCCAGCACAGGCGCCGCCTCCGTCCGTCCCGCCCCCCCCGTCGTCCCCGCCTCCATGCGGTACGCTTCGCCGGAAGGCCGACCCTGTTCGATCTTCATCTCCATCGTTCGTCTCCTTTTCTAAGACTACGATCCGTCCCCGTCAAGGTTACACGGGGACGGATCTTTTTCGGATTCGGACGGAATGGTCGGAAACGCCGCCTCAGTCTCCGAACAGGAAATGCAGCAGACCTCTGCGGCGCGGAGGCGGCGGAGGCGGCGCCCCCACAGGCACCACCGTCTGCACAGGCGGCGGCGTGTGGTAGTATCCCCCGTTGTAGCAGTAGTTGTAGCCGTCGAAGTAGTAGCCCTCGCCATAGTAGTAGACGCCGTCAATCGTGTAGCTCCACGGCGTCGCGATCCAGGACCATGCACGGCGCGCCCCCGGACGTGGCGGCGGAAGCGCCGGACGGCCCCAGAAACGTGCCCCCGACGGCCGTCCCGCATGGAAACCATGGCGGCTCGGCGGCGGCTGATGCCGTCCCCAGTCTGACGGCGGCCCCTTCTTCGGCGGTTTGTGGTGCGCCTGATGCCCACGGTCGGAGGGATGCTGCCTCGGCGGCTGCGGGCGCGCCTGGGACCCACGGTCCGATGGATGCTGCCTCGGCGGCTGCGGGCGCACCTGGGGCCCACGGTCCGACGGATGCTGCCTCGGCGGCTGCGGGCGCACCTGGGGCCCACGGTCCGACGGTCCCTGCCTCGGCGGCTGTGGGCGCGCCTGGGGGCCACGGTCCGACGGTCCCTGCCGTGGCGGCTGCGGGCGCGCCTGCTGGCCGCGATCCGGCGGCTGGGGGCCACGGCTACGATCAGGCGCACGCGGCGGCGCCGCCACCAGGCTCGCCGCGGACAGAATCAAACCGGCAATCAGAATTCTTTTCATGGTCAACTCCTTATCCATTCGTGTCTTACATGTTCACGGGCGCGATTGTATCAAATCCGCCGATGCAGGGAAAGGCGTTCCGGATGCCGCAATCTGACAGGTCGTCAGATCCGGAACTCGTGCATCAGGTTCGCGAAGCGGCGCGGACGGTCCGCAGGGTCCGCTTCGGGCTCCACATGCGGCGCTGCCGCTTCGCTGCGGAGTTGCGCCGTCGCCGCGTCGAAGTCGCCGGCGGCCGTGTCGTCCTCCAGCGGCGGCAGGCCCCGGCGGCGCAGCTCCTCGTTGACGGCAAGGCGGTGCGCGGGCGTCACCTTGAAGTTCAGCACCTGCTCGCGGGTGAGCCCCTGGCTTTCCAGAAGGCGGTCCGTCTCCTTGAGGCGCAGCTGCGCGGCGTCGATCGCCGCCTGCGAGTCGGCGACCGTCTTGCGGATCGTCGCAAGGTATTCCTTCACTTCGGCCGGTGTCTTCGTCATGGCGTCTCCTTTCGATCAGGTGAGCTCGATTGCGTCGAGCTCTTCGTCCTCTTTCTTCGCCTCGTTGAGGGCCTTCACCCATTTGAGGACCTCGGCGACGGGCTCGACGAGCTCCACGGGGATGAATTCCTCGATCTTGACCTTCGCGTAGAGCGCCCGCGCAAGCGGGACGTTCTCCATGAGCGGAATCCCCTCCCGCAGGGCCGCCTCGCGGATCTCCTTCGCCACGACGTCCTGCCCCCGGCAGACGACCTTCGGCAGCGGCGCCTCGTCGGGGCGGTAGCGGATGCCCACGGCGAGGTGCGTGGGGTTCGTGACGACGACATCGGCCTTCTTGACGGCCTGGGCGGGCGGCTCGCCCTGCAGGATCTCGTTGCGGAACTGGCGCTGCGCCTGCTTCACCTCCTGCGAGCCCTCCATCTCCTTGTACTCGCGCTTCACCTCGTCCTTCGTCATCATCATCTGCTTGAGGAAGTTCCGCTGCTGGAAGAGGCGGTCCACGATGGCGATCACGACATAGCCGAAGACCGTGTAGACGGCGAGGTTCTTGAGGATTGTGCGCAGTGCCGGGAACACGTCGTCCAGCGTGCCGTAGCACATCGGCAGCAGCACAGGGACGGAATTGGCGACGATCTTGTAGATCAAATAGCCGAGGAACGTCACCTTCACGATGTTCTTGAAGAACTCGAAAAGGTTCTTCATGCAGAAGATCTTCTTCGCGCCCTCGGCGGGGTTGATCTTCTTGAGGTCGGGCTTCAGGGGCTCGAAGGAGAAGACGAGGCCGATCTGCACAACATTGGCGACGAGGGCGGTGGCGGCGGCGACCAGCACGAAGATGAAGGAGTGCTTGACGACCGTGATGACCGCGATCTTGCCCGCCTCGCGCAGTGCGAAGGCGTCGTTTTCGCCCACGCGCAGGCCGATGAAGCGCAGAAGGTTCGAGAGGTCGTCCGTCAGCGCGATGCCGAGCGCGCCGAGGATCGAGAGGAGGACGAGGAGGATCGCCGTCGAGACGCAGTCCTTCGAATTGCACACCTGCCCCTTCTGCCGCGCGTCGCGCAGCTTCTTGGGTGTGGGCATTTCCGTCTTCTCGCCGCCTTCGGCCATGTCTCGGTTCCCGCAGGATCCCCTCTGCGCCGTCTACCGTTCAAAACCCGCGCACAGGGGATTCACACGGCATCGAGTGATTCCCCAACGGACCGATCCTGGCCGCTACCTCGCATTCACGCGGTTGCTCTTGCCGCGCGCCTTGAGCGCGGCCTCCAGCGTGGCGATCTCCTCTTCCGGGAACGCCTTCTTCGCGCACGTCACCGTCTTCAGCCGGGGGCAGGAGAGGAGCGGCGCGAGCGAGGTGACGCCGGAGACGTTGGGCATCGAGACGACTTCCAGCGCGGGCAGCCCCGCGAGCGCGTCGAAGTTCGACACCTTGTGCGCCGTCTTCCGGTCGTTCGGGAGCGTGAGCTTCTTGAGGTTCCTGAGGCCCTTGGCAAACGCGAGATCGACGTCGCACTTGACGGCGAGGTCGAGCGTCTTCAGCGCCGTCAGGGCGGCGAGCGCGTCGAAGTCCGCGACGACCGAGCCGGGAAGCTCAAGGCGTTCGAGCTTCGTCGCGTTCGCCAGCACCTTCAGCGACCCGAAGGCCGTGGCGACGTTGCGTCCGTCCATGTTCCAGGCCCGCAGGTAGCGGAGGTTCGGCAGGCTCGCAAGCGGCGTGAAGTCGTCGATCTTCTCGGCGAAGATCTTGACCTCCTCGGCCTGCGGGACATCCTTCAGCCAGGCGAGCGACGTCATCTTCGTGAGCCCGCCGTGGAAGGCCGTCACCTGCTTGAGCGTGCCGAGCGAGCGGTAGCAGTCCTCGCCCGGGACGAGCGGCTTGACGGCGTAGTAGTCGATCGTCCGGAGGTTCTTCGCCGCCGCGAGCGGGGCGAAGTCCTTCACCTTCGAGGCGTAGAGGTCGAGCTCCGCGAGGGCGGGCAGGGCGGCGACGGGCGCGAGGTCGGCGATCTCGCAGTACTTCAGGGCCAGGCTGCGGACGCCCGCGAGCGCGGCCAGCGGGGCGAAGTCGGCCTTGACGCCGGTGATCGAGACCCGGCGCGCCGCCGTGAACGCCGCGACGGGCGCGAGGTCGGCGAGCTTGCGGTCGGCGGCCGTGTCGGTGATGTAGACGCTCGTCGCGCCCGGCCAGGCCTGTGCGGCGGCCGCGAGCGCGCCGGCGTCGCACTTCTCCAGCGTGAGCGAGACGGAGGCCGACCCGCCGAGGGCCTTGAACTCCTCGGCGGCGGCGGCGACCTCGGCCGCGTCCGCCCCCTTGAGGGTGACGCCGCTGCGCGTGACGCGCTTCTCGGCGAACGCCGCAAGCGAGAGGAAGGCGAGGGCGATGGCGGCGGCGCCCTTCGCCGCGGCCGGGGCGCCGGCGGCCTTCGCCTTGGCGGCCTTGCGCCTCTGGACGAGCTTCCAGACGAAGAAGCCGGAGACGGCGAGGAGCGCGACGCCGAGGACGGGACGGTAGACGAGCCAGGCGACGCCGATCGTCACGAGCGCGCAGACGAGCGAGACGAGGCCGGCCACGACGGCGATGCCCATCTCGACGACGTCGCCGAAGATCGGCAGCACGTCCGCCAGCACCGACAGCGGCTTGAGGGCCATCGACAGGCCGATGAACATCATCAGGAACCCGCCGAGGCGGAGGCCCCACGTGAAGAGCGTGTTCGCGGTGCGCGCGTCGGCGAACATCTCCGCCGCGTCGGCGATGCCGTCCTTGAGGAGGTCCACCTTCCTGCCCGCCTGCGCCACGTAGGAGACGAAGGTGTCGCCGTGCTGCTTGGCGACGAGGGAGATCTCGTGCGGGTAGACGACGCGGAAGACGACGCGCATGTCGCCGATGCGCGGCTGCGACGCGACGTCCCGCTCGTTCTTCTCGTTGAGGCGCGTCTCGCGGTTCGGCACGTAGATCGTCGTGCCCTTCATCTGGACGCGCGCGACGCGGCAGGTGAAGTCGGCCGGGAACGCATAGTCCTGGGCCGCGCCGATGCGCGACACCTGGTCCGCGCTCAGGCGGAAGGCGCCGAAGCGCACGTCCGCCGCGCGCTGCGTCCGCGACGGGAACTCCAGCTCGCCGGGGTTGTCGTGGCCGGCCTCCTTGAATTCGGACGAGTCGATCGCCTTGCCGCTCCAGACCTTCGCATAGGTGTAGGTCTTCGTCGTCGTGACGCTGCCGCCGGCGTTCTTCTTCTCCTCCGTCTTGCAGTCCTCCCGCCACTGGTACATCTCGACCTTGCGGGTGAGCGCGATCGCCGTCGCCGCGACGCCGAACGTCTCGTCCGTGAGGACGTCCTTCGTGTCGGCCTTGCCCGAGACGTGGACGAGCCGGCCCTCCATCCCGGGATCGACCTTCTCCGCGGACTCAAGCGAGACGCAGGCCTTCTCGCCCTCGTCGAGGGACTTCGCCGTCTTCACCGAGTTTCCCTCGTTCCAGAAGAGGACGGGGAAGCCCAGCACGAAGAGGCCGAGCCCCACGATGACGCCCTTGATCGAGTTGCCGAGGCGCGAGCCCCACGATTCCGTCGTCGTTTCCGTAACTGCCATGACAGATGTCTCCTTGTCTTTCCGTTCGTCTCGTCCGCCGCGTCTGCCCGGCGGCGTTTACTTGATCGCCTGCGCGCCCTTGCCCTTCAGCGCGCCGAAGAGCTTGAGCGCCATCTCCCAGGGGTAGCGGTTCGCGTACATGTCGCACTGCGTCTTGATCGTGCCCTGGAGCGGCAGGCCGAAGATCTCGCGCAGGGCGTTGCACTTGCCCTCGTCGAGCTTCGTCGCCTCGGAGTACTTCATCGAGAGGAAGGCGTTGAGGTACTTCGGGTCGATGCGGCCCTCGAACGCCTTGGGGTCCGTGAGGTCCACGTTGTCCTCGATCGACTCGATGCCGTCCGTCCCCTCCAGGTCCTCGAAGCCGTCCACACGCACCTTCGCGATGGAGGGCGAGACCGTCATCTGCACGTCGCTCTCGCGGTTGAGGAAGAAGACGTTGCCGTCGATCTTGATCTTCTTGTCCTTCGGGTTGCCCATCGTGTTGTCGAGGCCGCTCATCACGTTGAGGCCGATCACGTTGTCCTTGATCTCGCTCTCGACCTTCGTGTTCGTCCGCACGCCGTAGCCCATGCCCTGGAGGTCGTTCTTCGTCGTCCAGGTGAAGAGGACGGTGTTGTTCTTGAACTCCCACTTCACGGCGGGCTTCGGGTTCGTGCAGTTCACGTTCGCGCCGATGAGGCGGTTGTTGACGAACACGCAGTTCTCGATCTCAACCTCGCCCTTCCACCAGTTGAGGTTCACGCCCATGTTCGAGCCGTTGACGAAGACGCAGTTCTCGATCTCGATGTCGCCCTCGCCGCGCGAGGCCGTCGCCGAGTAGATCGAGTAGCGGTCGGCGCTCACGCACTTGTCGGCCGGGTTCTTCGCCGGGCCCTGCAGCCACATGCCCGTGTCGAAGCCCTCCGGCTTGCCCTTCACGGCGTGGTAGCTCGACGCGAAGCCGTCGTCGAAGATGAGACCGTCGAGCTTCATCTTGAAGCCCTTGGGGGCCTTCGCGGGCGACTTCTCGAACTCGATGTGCAGGATGCCGCGCCCGGCACCCTTCTTGTCGTTGTGTTCGTTCGCGGGCTGGAAGAGCGTGCGGTGCGTGAGCGGATCGCGCGTGGCGAAGTCCGCGGAGTACCCGCCGATGATCGAGACGGGCTTCGTCATCATGAACCAGCCACACTTCATCTTGCTGGGGTAGTTGCCCTCGGCGAGGTGGATCACGTCGCCCGTCTCGGCCTTTTCGAGGGCCTTCCAGAGGTTCTTGAGGGGGGCTTCCTTCGTGCCCGCGTTCTTGTTCTTGCCGGTGGCGAGCGACACGTAGAGATCCGCCGCCGAGACCGACGCCGCACACACTGTCGCCAACGCCGCACACATGATTTTCTGTGTCATGGAGTTCTTTCCTTTCATGGATGCTGATAAGAGACATTCGATGGAAGGAGTTGCACCCCCTCCCTCGCGCCGTTTGCGGGCTAGACTGCGCAGCCTGACGAACCCGACGACCACCTCTCACAGGCACTGAATCGCAACGTCGATATTGTGCCAAATCCGCACCCCTCCACGCAAGGGGGAAAATGACTTTTTGATGAAACATGTAAGGGGGGCATTTTGCAGTTTCATCTCCGTTCTTCGCGAACGGCGGCGGCGATATAGATACGGCAATAAATTAGGTTGTTCCTCCCCAGTGTGAAAACAACTCCGATTCGTGACGCAAGTACCCGCGCGAGAGCATCAATCATCGGGGTTTATCAACCCTTTTTATTGTCGAAGCAAGAGATTCCGGATTTCCGCGTGAATCCCCACCGGAATCTCAGTCGAGAACAGCGTCGATGACCCTGAAGAGCGCCACGCACGTGTTTTCACACCCTTCCACAATCCTCCGTGCCACCATAAGCTGAGATTTCACCGCGTAATAATCTTGCGCGTCTCGTCGTTCCTTCTCCGTCCACCCGGCCGACACGTCTCCACCGGTCGGCCCATGCCCATCGCCCGTTTCTGGTGCGTCTTCTCGACCCGCCGCCGGTGCGGGCGAACGCAACGGCGTAGACGTCACGAACAGCGCGGGAAGACGCGGCGGCGCGGGCGGGCCGTCGAAGACGGCCGAGGCCGGGACGGGGTCGGCGATCCCCGCCGCCTGGCGGAGGCGTTTCGCGAGAGCCTTGTAGCGCATAAGTGTCTTGTAGTGCCCAGAGAGCCCGGGCACGTGTTCGCGCAGCCACGCCTTCACGCCGCCGTTGCGCCCGATAATCTCGCCGTCCGGGCCGAAGCGGAGGCAGTTGTCCACGTAGCACTCCAGGTCCTCCAGGAGGCCGCCGAGCCGGACCTTCGCCTCCGGCGACGCCCAGCGCGCGGCGAAGGCCGCGCACAGGGCCTCGGGCGTCGGGCAGGGGTTCACGGTCGTACGGCGCGCGATCCGCCGCCGCTCGGCGGCGAGGGC
>OIWT01002684.1_pt1 | contig 17766 bp, 23 predicted proteins | sample 1587701 | NCBI WGS metagenome assembly OIWT01 (sample SAMEA3888904, study PRJEB22519) | human gut metagenome | biome: human gut; feature: human-associated habitat; material: faeces | place: Denmark | collected 2009
GACTCTCCTGGTTGGCCTCCAGCTCCGCCAGCACCAGGTCCTGCATGTGCAGGTGCTCCACCTGCCGACGCACCACCTCCTTCAGCTTCTCCTCGCGCGCCACGCGCGTTGCTCTTTCTTCGCTGACGCCTCCCATCACACCCTGCACGCGCCGCTCGATCTCCTCGCGCCACGCGTCCTCCGCCTGCTGCACGGCGGCCGCGAGCTCCTCCTTCTCCGTCCTCTCCGTCTCCTCCGCGTACTCCTGCAGCGAGGAGTGATACAGGTCGCGCAGCTTCGCCACACCCGCGTGGAACTTCTCCAGCACGCGGTTCGTCTCCTCCAGCACCTCGCGCGCCTTCTTCGCCTCCACCTCGCCGTACACCCGCGCGCGGATCGCCTCCACCTGCTTCGCCGTCTACGAGTCATTCCCCATTCCTATCATCACCTCCTCCTCCAGCTGGGCTTTCTGCGCCTCCAGCTGCGCCGCCACGCGCTCCGCCTCCTCCGTCGCCACGGCCTTCAGCTGGCTCTGCAGGGCAGCCACCTCCGCGGTCAAGTTTGCCAGCGTCGCCGCTGCCTGGCGCTCGGCTGACGAGGGCTCCTCTTTCTTCACAATCACTTCTTCCTTCTTCTCCTTCATAGGAGTTTCCTTCTTCTCTTCCTTTACAGGCACTCCTTCCTTCTCCTCTTCCTTCTCCTCTTCCTTTACAGGAGCTTCCTTCTTCTCTTCCTTCACAATCACTTCTTCCTTCACAGGAACTTCCTTCTTCTCTTCCTTTACAGGCACTTCCTCTTCTTTCACAATCACCTCCTCCTTCACCGGAGTCTCCTTCTCTTCTTCCTTCACAATCACTTCCTTCACTGGCACCTCCTCAGCCACGATCTCCGCCTCATTCTTCGCATTCTCTACCATCTCTGCTTCCATCATCAAGCGAGCGGCGGACAATACAGACAGCATGTGATTCATCTCCTCAGAGTTCACTTCCTCCGGAGCAATCGCTTCTTCAATAGCGTCCTCTTCCTCCACCGCAACAGGATCCACTTGCTGAAGAATGCGGGTGACTTCCTCCTCCAGCTCCTTCGAACTCATCGAAATGGAAAAGGGCTGCTCGGGCTTCGCCTCCTCAGGCGCCGGCCATCCCAGCGGAATGTGGCGGCGGACAAAGCCCACGGCGTTGGGGTACTCCCTCTCGCATCGCCTAAAGAAGTTCGGAGACAGTCTACGATTTAACAGCTTTGTGCGATCCCCACTTCATTCCTGCAAGAAGGATTACGGGGACACCGATGACGGTTGTCAAAACCACCTTGGTTCCAGCTCCCATTCCGTGCTTGCTAGAAGATTTGCTAGACGGCTGCGGCTTGAGTGTCACAGGGGCGTTCTTCGCTTCCGCTCCCACCTTTCCGGGAATCTCCGCTTTCACCGCCGGCTTCGCCTACCACCCGTGTTAGTTTCGTGCAAAGGAACCGATCCAAAACAGCCAGAACGAAACACGACACTCACTTCATGAACCGTGGCCTTTGCGGCGGATTCAGCCTGCTTGGCTCCACCCGTGGTGGATTCCAGGCGACGAATTGCCCTCAAGAACAATCGCATCTGGTTTGAGGACTACGCGTTATCACGTGGAACAAGGAAAGCGACTCTATTGCGCACCACTTTTGAAAACATATTCACAATATCTCAACTCGCGAAGAATTGTTGTGATTCCGGCCATTCTTCCCCCCACTCCCTTTTCTGTGAATGGGATAAGCAGAATGTGATGCTGAGTGGAGAACCTCAGGAATGATTACGGTTCGTTGTAACAGCGAGGGCACGACTCTATCGGGTGGTAATCGCGTTGTGCAGATGAAGAAGAGGAAAAACCGACTCATTTCATTTGTTTCAAACATTCAATGGGAAGTCTGTTTCCACGTTTCCCCGAATCGTCTTTTCCGTAATAGTCACTAATTGGTTCAACCATGGAGGCTGTCGGTTTGAAAATTGCTAGAATTCCGAAGCAGCTCATTCGTACGCAGGTCATTTCCTCTACACTCAGTAAAGGAATCAAGCCCACGATTAATGGAATTCAGCGTTACGGAACGATCGTTGGGAAGGGGGTTGCGCGTCAGATGCAGCAGACCTCCCCCACGCCAATCTCTTCGTTTTCGACGATTTGGTAGAGGAACGGCCTGTTGGTCACTTGTAGTGGAATCGAGAACGTGGCGGAGTTTACGCCAAAGTACCAGGAGAAGGAAAGGACTCCGAAGGAGGGGGAGAAGTGCACCCCCCGCTTCAACCCCAACAACTTGCGGAACAAGAAGGAGAGCCTCATCCACAGCATAACGGCGAGCAAGGGAACTGGAGATGTGCAATCGAAGGTGATGGAATTCCTCGCCCTCCCGTACGAGCTGGACATCCGCGACTACACGAAGGTGCTGCAGTCCTGCAATTCCATCCAGCTCTCGTCGTTCGTGGTGGAAGAGGCGGAGCGTCGCGGTCTGAACCCCGACGTGATGATGTTCAACGTCTACCTGAAGAAGTGCGAGGAGTTCAAGGACAAGGACAAGGCGTTCGATGTCTACAAGACGATGGTGGAGCACAACGTGCTTCCGGACCGCCACACCATGTCCATTCTCATCCGCTCGTGCCTGGCGGCGGACGTTCCCTCCGAGGCGGAGGGTTTGCTGAAGAAGATGATCGTGCACGGCATTGACCTGAACAGCTACGTCTTCAACATCGTCATCGACTACTACGCCCGCAAGGCACTCCCGCTGGAGGCGTTCCGCATGCGCCAGAACATGGAGGAGTACAGCGTGCCGCCCGACGAGTACACCATCTCCTCGCTGATGGCTGCGTGTTACCCCGTGGCGCCCTCCAAGAACTATCTGCAGCTTCTCTACCACGACCTCGTGAAGGGCCCGCTTCCGGCGCGCGCCGTGTGCACCAACGCGCTGTTCAGCGGGATCGCGAAGGCGCCGCATCTGGAGAACCACTACAAGCTGCGCATCGCGGTGGACTTCCACTCGGAGCTGAGCCGCCGGCACTACGTGGTGGGCCAGCACGCGTACACGTCGCTGATGTCGTGCTGCGCGAAGATCGGCGACGTGGAGCAGGCGAAGCGCTTCCTGAGCAGCATGAAGGAGGACAAGGTGGAGCCGAACCAGTACATCCTGACGGCGTTCATCGCCACCTGCTCCAAGGCCAAGAACTACAAGGACGCGCTCACCATGTTCGACTACATGCGCAGCTGCCCCGCCGCCGACCGCAACTGCAAGCGCCCCAACCGCTACACCTACGAGGCGCTGATCCTGGCGGCGGGCAACGCGGGCAAGCTGGACGACGCGTTCGCGATCTTCTCGGACATGGTGGAGGACGGCTTCGCGCCCGACGCCTCCTCCTTCGCCAAGCTGGTCCTCGCCTGCGGGCTGTGCCACGACCTGGTGCGCGGGCAGCAGTGTGTGGACTCGGTGCTGGCGCAGAACATCCCCAAGACCTCCTTCTTCTACCACTCGATGATCGACCTGTACTCGCGCTGCGGCCAGCTGGACCGTGCCGTGGCGATTCTGAACGAGGTGCGTCACTCCGCCTCGGTGCAGCCCTCCCATTATCACTACGAACCGATTGTGAAGCTACTGGCGGAGCGCGGGCAGTGGGACGACGTGGACGGGTTCTTGAAGGCGTGGGGCGACGTGAGCTACTCGACGTACCTGTATCTGATCATGGACTGCTACAAGCGGTGTCTGTGGGACAAGGTGGTGCGCTACGACGCGATGATGGAGGCGGCGGGGCAGCGGCCGTACTCGTCGCTGGTGCCACTCGTGGAGGATGCGAAGAAGAAGATGAAGACGAGCGAGGAGCAGCACGTGAACTGGAGCGACATGGACTTCAATCTTGATTTCGATCTCGACGCGAACGCGTCTCTTTTCTAAATTGTATAGTTTCTGTATTTTTTCCTGTTTCTTCAACAAGCACGCAAGGAAAGCAACTCGGGAGAAAAGAACTCAATGTACAGTTCGGCGCTAAAGGAGGTGGGGGAGTCGTGGTCGAATCGCCGGTACTACCCCTTATGCAGAAAAGAAGCAACTACCTCCTGGATGCTGCTCGTCACGCACCAATGCTGCATGCGACGGTAGCAGCCAACGATCACTCCCGTCTTCGAGAACCCGTCGCTACGAGTGAGGAGAGCACCAGAAAACGACTCGCACATGACGAGACAGGGTTTGTTCGCATCGTCCAGGAGCACTTCCAGCACGCGCTTCACCGTATCGTCCTGGATCGGTTTCCAATCTTCTGCAGAGGGCCGCTGCGAATCGTTAATGGCGTACTACGTGAGAGGCTAAAGTGAGCACAAACGAAACGGATCCCTCTGGCGCGGACGAAGCCGAGAACGGCGTCCTCGACAGGCGAATTGCCAATGTACACGATTGTTTTGAGATGGAGCGACTCGATAAAGTCGATGTTGTTGCCGGTGATCATGTTCGAGCGATAAAGATGCGAGCTGACCAACTCAAAGAGCTTTGGAGGATTCACTACATTGTTACTCCAGATCGACGCCTTTGAGAGCATAGGGAAAGGGAGAGTATTCAAAACGCCTCACTTTTGGCTGTCTCTTTCAAAAGAGGTGGTCCCACAAATTCTCACTTCTCCTTGATAATGGAATTGTGGGATCCCACCATCACGCCAACTCTTTCTTTTACCGCAAAAGAGTCCATTCTCCTTTGTTGCTGTACGCACTCTCCATCCTCGATGACGCGAGTAGACTGTGATTATTGGACGATCGGAACACAACTATTCTGTAATGAGCGCAGTACCCTCCGATCATAACAATAACGCATAGTCTAAGAACCAGGAGGAGATTTTTGCCGAACAACTCATCCGCGAGGGTTACAAGGAAGTGGACAGCCTCATGTACCCTGCTGAAAACAACATGTTCTACGACGGGCTGAACAGACCGGACCTCGTGGAAGGCGTTGATGTGTACGTGGAGACTGATTCCTAGTTCCGCACCTTCACGAACGAGGACCACTCTGAAGTGTAGACGAGTTTACACCTTTTGAAGAATAGTTGCTCGATTGTGACCTATGGAAAGAAGATGTGCGGCCATCGCGGAATTCTCCACGGTGGTGCCTCGGGGTCCACTCTGGACCAGTTCTTCGGCCTGATGATCTGCCTCCAGAGCATCAAGGGTTTTACGGGGCAGCTGAGCATCAGCTACCGAAAGATCGTTCTGTGTCCGAGCACGATCCTCATCAAGGGAAAGATCGACCACACGGAGAACCGGAAGCACTACTTCAAGGCGATCATATACGACGAGCTGGGCGATCTGTGCGTGGAGGCGACGTGTCTGTTTATCCAGTCCGATATCCAGAAGGTGCTGGACCGGGCGATGGCGGAATTGGAGAGTAAGAAGTGGTTTGTTTGTTGCCACAATTCGGGCCGTTTTTCTCGCGCCGTTTTGCTTTTCAGAGAGAATGTCTTTCGTGTCCCAATTCATTGCATTCGTTTCGAACTACGCCAGAGAGGATCCGGGATCGGTTGTCTTCCTCATAATCATCTTTTCCATTGGCATTGGCGCTCTCACGAATATCCCTGTCGCATTGCACGGCTTTCGTTATAGAGTAGAACATTTCATTCTTATCGGGAAAGGACAGCACGCATGATTCCTCGGATACGAGTCTGCTGTACAGTATCCCCAGTCTTTCCCCCATGGACAGTGCTACGGGAGCAGAGACGGACGAGGATCGCAATCCAAAGAAGAAGCACATGCGACGGAAGCAGTCCATTTCGTCGATCACTGCCGTATCCGTCTAAAACGAGGATGACGGATAGAGTGAGCGAAAGAAACAGGGAAATGGAGAAAAGAGCGGTTTGCACAGACCGAGCGTGCTGAAATCATTGTAGCAACTCGTTCTCCCCTCCACCACTAGTTTTGTCGCGTTCCTTACATGCATTCGCATTTCCCTCTCCCTTCTCCTCCCCATGATCATCATTTCCTGCGTTCCATCCTTCTACCCCATCTACAAGTCCCTCATCGCTCCCCACCTCCCATCCCCACTCCGCCAATTCTTCTCCTATCTGAAGAGTCTGTTTCTCACCTTCTGCAGCTTCTTCCTCTCCGGCACCCTGTCCAAGTCCCCCGTCACTCCCGACTCCCTCTCCACTCTCTTCTCCAACCACACCCTCAGCAACTCCACCCTACTCTCCCTCCAAGACTGGATCTTCCTCTACATCCAGCGCTGCGATGTCTTCCACGGCGTCCACCCCCTCCAGGATCTCTGCGCCTCCTGCTCCTGCCCCTCCTGGGTCGAGGCGTGGCGTCGCGCCGACGCAGTCGACACATGCAATGTGTGCGACTACTGTCTCCAGGATTCCGAGCACGCCGAGGGCACCATCGGCTTCTGGGTCAACGAGCACTGTCGGGACATCATCAACGATATGGCCCCGATCGTGGACGCGGGCAAGTCCCTGGCGGAGTCCGCCTCGCTGGCCGCCGTGCTGGCGGACTGTTGCGCCACCTTCCTTCTCTACATCCGCTTCTTCCTCCACCTCTCCTATCGCTTCCTCCTGCGCAGCTCGCGCAACTTCTCCGTCGTCCTCCACTACCTCTACGTCTTCGTCGAGTGGGCGGTGCTGGAGATCCGCGCCAACGCCGCCTCCAACCCGCTGCTCGCCGTCACCATGACCTTCGCGCTCGTCGTCTTCTTCTTCGCTGTGCTGTCACTTCTCCGCAACCTCCTCTCGCTCGTGCGCGTCGTCGTCGGGCTCTACGCCTCCTGCATCCCCTTCCCGGCGCGTGGCACGCGCGTCGCGGAAGACAAGGACGCGCTGAAGAAGGGCGTCGTGCGCTCCGCCTCGCCGCGCGAGGGCGCGGGCCACCACAAGCACTCTTCACGCGTGCTGGTGAAGGAGTCCATTCCACTTCCCGCCTGGCTGCCCGCCGAGGCGCGCTCCGAGCTGTGGGCGAGCCAGTGGGGTGTCCTGTGCGCCGAGAAGCCGCCGGTGGCGAAGCTGCTGCGCCTGTGCTCCGGCGAGGGCGAGGAGCTGGACTGGCTGGGCCGTCTGCTGGAACAGCTGTTCAACGGTGGGCGCGCAGCTTCACAGTGAGGCGTAGACGGCAAGCTCTCCTTCGAGTGCTTCGAGGCGGCACGCGTCCTCCTCCAGGCCCGCAAGGAAGTTGCTGCTCCCGCGTTCACCCGGCAGTCCATCACGCCGCAGTCCGCGGGCGTGCCGCCCTTCTCGCCGCTGCACGGAGACGCCGCGTCGCCGCTGCCCTTCTCGCCACTGCAGAGTTCCGTGATGGAGTACTCGAGGCGGAAGAGCGGTCGGATGAGCTCCGTGAGCGAGGGTAGCGCCGGACTGGGACGGCCCGCCAGAGGGCTGCAGTTCCGGCGGCCACCGAGCACGCACATGGCTCCGTTTGTCAGGAACTCGGTGGGGAGTGACATGTCGGCGTGGAGTGCGGGAAACAACCGGGAGGCGCCCGCATTCTGAGAGTGTACCATATAGTGTGAGTGTGAGGTGTTTGTTGGAAAGCAGCTGTGTTTGTTGGAAAGCAGCTGTGTTTGTGGAAAACACGGAAAGGAATAACGCGCATTTCATCCTGCTCCGTCTGGCAGATGTCTTCCATGATGTGACTCACTTCGTACATTTTCGATTTGATATTCTTCGCCCACTTGTCGAAGTAGTCAAGGCTCTGCCGATAATGCCCCCCTTTGTGTTATTACCGAAGCGGAATCCTGGAATGAAGTCAGCTTCCGGTCATATGTGTCCACCTTTGCCTGGAACCCTTCCACTTCGCTCTACGCCCATTACAGGGATGGCAAAAGAAGCACGTTCACCTGCTTGTTTAAATGCACCAACGTGTTGTTCTCGTTCTCAATAGCCTTCGCGTTCTGCGCCGTTCGAATGAAAGACACAAACACTGCCCCAATCTTCGTAAGGATATAGAGAATCGTACACCTTCGCATAATATCCATCTACGGATGCCTTCAGCGCCGTTTCACATGTGTCTATCTCTGACTTCCCTTTTCCACAGCCAACCCACTGCGGCGGAGTACGCCTCTCTCTTCTCCTTCATATGCAGTATTTCGGCCTCAACTCGCTCAGCCATGATGATTTGTAACTCTTCTTCTTCTCACGGCTGCCGCTCCAAGTCACTCCGCTCCATTGAATGCATTACCCCATTTCATGAATCGCCCTCCTTTCCTTGACGAGAGCACAACCGCGGGAATGTCGACAAAATGAATCATGCGTCTTTCATCCCAAAAGAAACGCACCATGAAGAATAGCTTCGTTTTATCCGCGTTGATCATCGCGATCGCCGTGTCTGCGTCGTTTGAGCCCATTCGAGGGAGCGATGTGGCTCATTTCAAGAGCCTTGTGCGCAAGGACAAGGAGTACTCGCAGATCTGCGATCTTTATTATACTGTGCAGCTCGCGAAGGAGGTAGACGTTGCGATCCCGAAAATGGTACCTTGTTCACGAATTGGAATGCTCATGTGTCTAGACGTGCGATATGATTCCGGTGGACGAGTCTACCATGGAAGAGGCCTTCTACTCCTACATGGTGCTGAAAGAGTACAATTGCAAGCCTTCCCTTCCCAAGAATATGTACTTGTGCACGCTGCGAAATGAGAATGTAGTAACAAGGCAATCGCCGAGGTTTCTTCTCTCGAGGACGTGATGTACGCCATTCAGTTCCCTACGGTGAAGTACGACGCCAATAAGGTACCGTCTCTTTCCGCCATTGACCCTAGCTCGCGGATGCCGTGTCCCAGAAGATGGGTTACTGCAACACGCTCGCATGCCCCGATCTGACCCTCGCCGAGAAGGCCGCCGGCATGATCATCCTCACCAGCATCTACGACGCCCTGCCCGCCGCCACCAAGACCGCGAACAAGGATGCCATCACGAGCTACACCTCCATCGTTACCTCGCTTCTCTCGGAGCTGGCGCAGCAGCAGTTCCGCCACGCCGAGCGCGACGCCTTCTTCTCCATCGCCGACCTCGCGCGCCTCGTTGCCACCCACAAGGCGCTGCCCGAGCCGTTGGCGCAGTCCCTGGCTTCCTTCTTCGCTCACTACCGCAACACCCACCACGCCTGCTACGCCGTCACCCTTCTCCGTACCCTCGCCGCGCTGAAGCCCCGCGTCGGCAGCGCCTTCGTCGCCGTGGAGGCCACCTACCGCAACGCGGAGGTGGAGCTGGCCGTGGTGGACCTGTTCGACGCGCCCGTTGCCGACGTGACCGTGGCGGTGGAGGACGACGGCGAGACGCTTCCAGTGCTGCCGCGCCAGGGCAAGTTCGTGGTGGCGCGCGCCTACACCCCTGGGTACCACGCGCTCCGCGTGGTGGTGACGAAGCAGGACGCCGTGGCGTTCGACGACACCGTGGCGGTGCTGGCTGCCGCGGAGCTGACCGTGTCCAAGGTGGTGGTGTCGGTGAACAAGAAGGAGGCGGTGATCGTACCCGGTTCCGCGACGCTGTCCTTCGCTCCCAAGGACGCCGTGGCGGTGCGCGTGACGCTCGAGTCCGCGGAGGTGACGCCCGTCACCGCTCTGCTGGTGCTGCAGAGCCGCGCAGGCAAGAAGATCTCGCTGCCGCTCACCAAGAGAGAGGTGAGCGTGGAGAGGCGCTGTGACCACTAGGCCGTCTGGGAAGTGTCTTTCGTGCCCTCGCGCTCCGACATTGCCCTGCCGTTCGACTACGAGGCGGGCGAGTTCACGCTGAGCCTGCTGTGCGGCGACCTGCTGCTGGCGACGCCGCTGCGCGTGGAGCTGGCGCGCGCGAGCATCGACTTCGGCGCGGCGCCGGCGAAGCCCGTGTTCCCGATCTACAGCAAGCCGCTGATGTACGAGAGCGAGAGCAGCGTGAAGCCGCTGAAGGAGATCGAGCACGTCTTCCGCCAGGAGAACAAGAATCCCTTCTTCCTCTTCCCGCTCGCCTTCAGCGTCGCCGTCGTGGCGCTCATCCCGCTGCTGCTGCTGGGGTGGAAGAGCGTCGGCGCGGAGGTGCTGGTGGACTCGGCCGTGAAGCGCGTCAGCAAGCTCGTGTTCTTCTTCTGCATCGTGGCGATCGCCCTGCTCTACGTGGTCTTCTGGATCGGCTGGAACATGATCAGCCTGCTGAAGGTCCTCATTCCGCTCGTCCTCCTCACCATCCTCGTGGGTAATCGTGCTCTGTCGTCTCTTTGTTCAACAAACACGCCAAGCTATGACAACGCGTTCTGAGATTAATCGGAGCTGGAAGAATCCGAAGAGGTCTCCACCTTCTTGGGAGCCGCCTTGGGCGCGGGCTTCTCATCCTCGGAGCTGGAAGAAGAGGAAGACTCCACCTTCTTCGGCGCAGCCTTCGGCGCGGGCTTCTCGTCCTCCGAACTGGAAGAAGACGATGACTCCACCTTCTTGGGAGCAGCCTTCGGGGCAGGCTTCTCATCCTCGGAGCTGGAAGAGTCCGAAGAGGAAGACTCCTTCGGCGCGGCCTTGGGCGCAGGCTTCTCATCCTCGGAGCTAGAGGAAGACGAAGACTCCACCTTCTTCGGGGCGGGCTTCTCGTCCTCGGAGCTAGAGTCAGAAGAGCTCTCCACCTTCTTGGGCGCAGGCTTCTCGTCCTCCGAGCTGGAGTCGGACTCCACCTTCTTAGTGGGCTTCTTCTCCTCTTCCTCCTCCTCCTCCTGGCCCTCTCTGGCCTGTTCCAGCATGTAGTTCCAGTCCACCACGGCCACCGGCACGCCCTTGATCTACGCCTCACGCCGCCGCGCTGCGCCCACGCTGTTGGCGAGCTCCTCGATGCCCATGTCCTCGGGCAGGCGGTGCAGGAAGGCGTAGATCTCCTTCGCCTTCATGCCCGTCAGCTGGCCGTCGAACAGTCTCAGGATGCCCAGCGCGATCTTCACGATGCCGAACGGGCCTTCCAGCAGCAGGATATCCCAAATGCGCTTCGCCTTCTCGTAGTCCACACAGTGCGTGAACAGCGAGCCCATCCTACGCCTTAGTGCGCCGCCGCACGCCTACCATTCCTTGAGCAGCACCTTCAGGTCCACCTCCTTCTCCTCGAAGTGCGCGGCCACGTCGGGCACCACCTCCTCCATCACCTTCTTGAAGACGGAGCAGTACTCCTCGAACTTCTCCTTGTTCTTGGGGTCCACCGCGTCCACGATGTACTGCAGGAACAGGTTCACCATCGACGTGAACACGGACTCCTCGTCCTCAAACTGCAGCAGCATCGCCGCCACGTAGTTCAAACCGTCGAAGTAGCCGATGTCCGTGCGGTACGCCACGAACGTCTCCAGCACCTCGCGCAGGTCGCGCTCGAACGAGTCGCGGTGGAAGTCCGGCTCGTTGGGGTACACGGCCTTCACCGCCTGCGGAATCTGCACAATCGTCTTCTCGTTGCCCTCGCACGGCGCGTCGGGGTTCTGCGCGTCAGGCGTCAGCACCTCACCCACCTTCTCGAACTTCTCGCGCAGCTGCTGGCCCTTCTTCACGGTGGCCTTGTACAGCTTGCTGGTGATGCGCGTCTCCGTGCCGATCATCACCTTCCAGCTCTACGCTCGAACCACCGCCGCGCACCCACCATGATACGCGTGTAGGGGAGCATGCCCTCGTAGCACACCTTCTTCGCCAGGCTGCCCGTTCTCTTGTACTCCCACTGCTTGATCAGGTTCTGGGAGAACTCCACGTTGTCGCTCTCGCGCTTCTTCTGCTTGCGCTGCTCCAGCCAGCTACGCGTCACTCGCCTGTCGCACGCCCACCCCTGGAAGAAGGACTTCTTTGGCTTCTCCACTTCTTCTTCTTCCTCCTCCTCGGACTCGGACTTCTTGGCAGCCTTCTTGGAGGACTTCTTCGGCTTCTCCTCGCTCTCCGAATCGGAATCCGTGTCCTCGGACTCCGATTTGGCCTTCTTGGAGGCCTTCGCAGCCTTCTTGGCGACCTTCTTGGCGGGCTTCTTCTCCTCCTCAGAGTCAGAAGAATCCGAGGAAGACTCCTTCTTGGCGGGCTTCTTCTCCTCTTCAGAGTCAGAAGAATCCGAGGAAGACTCCTTCTTGGCGGGCTTCTTCTCCTCAGAATCAGAAGAGGAAGAATCGGAAGAGGACTCCTCCTTCTTAGCGGGCTTCTTCTCTTCCTCCGACTCGGAAGAAGACGAGCTCTCCACCTTCTTAGGCTCAGGCTTCTTCTCTTCCTCCGATTCAGACGAGGAGGAAGTCTCAGCCTTCTTGGGCTCAGGCTTTTTCTCTTCCTCCGATTCCGAAGAAGAAGAGGAAAGAGGCACCTTCTTGGGAGCAGGAGCGGGAGCGCTATCGGAGTCGCTATCCGAGGACGAAGACATGTTCTTCTTGGAGATAGGAGCAGGGTTCTGAGCAACTTCAGAATCAGAGCTCGATGATGTAGTCGTATCGTTGTCTGCAGTCATTTCTCTACGATACGGTCAGAACGGCAACAAGAGGGCGACTGTAGAAAAGAACTTACATAAAAGCAATTCAATCCTTGATAATAACTAAGCTTCCAGATCATACAAATGCAAATTGTACGGACAATTCGCCACAAATGGTCCCTTGATTGATTCTCAGTCGCTCTATAAGGATCTGAATTCCAGTCGATTCAGTGTCAAAGCATCATTCTGTAGAATCCGTGTGCATACGAGCGATAATACTCTCATCCTTCTAAATGACTCACTAAGAGTACCATCGCATACCCTGAATTGGAGAGAACACAAACAAGCATGATCTCTCCTTCCATAGAAACTGGCATTATCAATCGAGACAACAGAATGGATGAAAAAGAAACAGCAGCAAACACACAAATTACACTTTCTGAATCGAGATCTTCAGCTCCGACTGTCCAACATGCAACACGTCTCCCGTTTTCAACGTGATATCATCCTCCACCAACTCTCTATTCATCACGGACAAACCGAACAACCGACCCGTTGACATAGCTGTGGTTTGTACTGTTCATATCTCTGTACTTCAGCTGGCCGCCGCGCAGAAAGAACTACGCAATCAATGATCCCTGTCAACCCCACCTTTCCGTGGAAGGAGGAAACCTCAAGATCCCTGCTCAAGCAGACACCGTTTGAGATGATGTCGTCGCGCTCCGACCGACCAATGTTGGGATACACCTTCTACAGATCATTCACTCTTGTAACACCCTACGGACTTGGGCTTTATCGTAAACACGTGATCTTTGTAAGGACCGACGATGCAGGTGAGCTTCACAATCACCTTCACCTCTATGGGTAATCCATGCCGTGCTCATTCACTTGATGCGGAAGAATCGTTTTCCAGTTCTCCCAATTCCTTGTTCTTTGCCTCCTCAAACTGGCTCATCAGCAAATCGCATATATCATCGCAATGGGAAATGATTGCCTATACATAAGAAAGATCGCCCGCATCGCTCCTTCTCCACCGTCTGCGCCTTCTTTGTCAGGTAATCAGCCATCGTCATGTTCTCGTACTCCTCCGTCATTCTGTTCAGCACAATTCAAAACAGAACAACAATTGTGCGAAAACGAAAACCCAAATCGTCCGGCGAAATCCTTGGGATTGTGGGATGTTTGTAGTCATGACTCCCATTGGAGAGAAGGATAGAATGAGTCGCTTAAGTGATGGTTAACGTCGGTTGCAGGATCAGGTTAGTGCGGATTGGAATGGAGCAGCAATCCCCCTCCAGAAGAAAGCAATCCATTGCAGATCAGGTGTTTGTACACTTTGCGTGATTGATTGAAGCACATGTCATTTTCAGAATTGCTTCCGCGTTTCAACCAGGTGCAGTCCTGACTCCGCTATGAATGGCAGCAAATCTCTTCGTACGACTCTCCACGCTTCTTTGAGATGCAGCCTCTTACCCAATTACTCTCTCCCTACTCTATTTTCTCTTTCTCCTATCCATATTCTCTCTAGGCGGTCTGGTTATTCTGCACAATTCACGTCTAGTCATACCAAGCAAGTCTGCGAGTATTGGACTACGCGTCTTGCAAAATCTCTTCATCTATGATAGGTGACAATGCATGGTACTCCTTATCTGCAGCCTTTTCACGTATGGCGTTGTTGCTGCCTTATTTTACTCCATCCGAAACTTGGAGCTCCTGATGGGTTCGTGCATCTATTTTTCATTACTCGTTTCCGTCTCCTTGTGCATCACTTGTCTTCGCTTCCTTCAGATGAGCTTCTACACTCCAGCCTACGGTTGCATCACCATCTCATCTGCATTTCTGGCCATCTATTGCAGTTTGGGATTGTTTTTCCATGTCAACGCTAGAGGTGATTCCTCCTGTTCGGTCAGAATCTCTGCCTGTATTCAAGCATTTCAGCGTAAGCATCAAGGTGCTTTCCTGCTTCCTGCTCATTCTCCTCTCTCTTCGTTGCGGTATGCTTGGGGTGATTGACATGTGCTTTGGAATTGGGATTGGTGTTGGACTGCTCCGCCTCCAGTCCACCTACTCCTTTCTGCAGCGGTTCCCTCCATTCCTTCCCCAACTCCTTTGCGTTTCCTATCCAATCAATGGCATCATGCATAGAAAGCCGTCCGTACCCTCTTTACGGAGGATCCAGTCTTTATGCGAAGTGGAAACGATGATATGCTGCCGTTTTTCACGCAGTCCCAGCGACAGCGTGTGCATTCCGCCTCGCTTGAAGAGTTGATGGTAGTTTTCCTGCATTGGATGAACGCCTAGGGAATGGGATACTCGCGGACAGAATGTGAGAGTGCTCTGCTCCAAGCAGGAAATGATGTGAATCGCGCTGCGGAAATCCTTTTACGCCTTAACTGTCGCGTTTATTCAACAAACAACCTTAGTCGTTCTTCTTCTCCTCAGCGGTCTTCTCGACCTCCTTCTTCTCCTCAATGGCGGGTTCCGCAGCAGGAGCCTTCAGCTGAAGAGCGAGGAAGAGCGTCATCCTACTGTGAAAACAATTACGAGAAGCTACATCGAGAAGATGCAACCAGCAATGCACAGGAACACATCTCTCTGATTCTTGGCAATACGCTTGTAGTACATGCGGGGCTCCACCTTCTTCAGCTACGATTCAAAAAATTGCAGCATCCATACTTCACCAGCGGTAAAGTGGTAGTCATTCACATTACGCACCAGCTTGAAGAGAGTGGCTACTCATCATACAGAATTGAAACAGTTACCCAGCATATTGTACATGCAGAACATCATAAAGAACAGATAGCCCACAGACACCTGGTTCACGTACTACGCATGATTAGGCCACGAAACCCCGCACGCCAGCAAAACCCCGTCTGAATATCTCGGGAAGAGGCAAGACAAGGACGAACAGCACGATGAACGAGAGAGCATCAAGAAGAAGGATAACCAGCATGTTGAAGCTGAAGGCATTCAGGTTATCACGGATGAAGTAATGGATTGTGTCTTTCATGATCTACAGAAGAATAGTCTTTCAAGAAGAATGTGGGATATCCCAAGAAATGCATGGCACGGGATGGAAAGACGTTTTCCGTGGAAACAGGCAAAGAACAACGACAATTCTATCATAGAACAAACAGTCCATCATAACATGAAGCAGTATACGGATCACAATGAAGATGGAGCGCATACCACTTCACAGGCAAGAATTAGAAATAGTAGTTCAGCCGACGGAATGATTTGTTGATATTATCATTGTATGCCGCAGACAGGGCATCTCTCTTCAAGAAGGGTGCACCCTGGGAGAACCAGAAGCGTAAGATCTTCCCACGAATCTCGAAATGACCAGACTTCTTATAGGAGGCAAATTGATCCGTGCCATAATCCGTGATTGCATCCAGTTTATTTGATGCAAAAGGAACGCGAGAGAACGTATTGCACTCCATCATGCTGGTGAGAGAGAAATGAATGTCCTCCGCATTTCTCTGCGTGTAGGCTCTATAACGCCAGAATATCTTCATATGCTCCATCATACCGCCAAAAGTGCCGATCAAGAAGTCGACAGCTAATGTACTCGATTGCATATTGTTCTGCGTGAAGAGGCCTTTCTTGTAATCCAGGGACAATACTGTTCTTCCCTTCACACCCACAGGAGCATGATGCTGAGAAGAGAGCTGATTCAATGTATGGAGTGTCGTGCGCCCAAACACGATATCATCGTTGACTTGGTGAATGTAGTAGGAAGTAAGCTCAAAGGAGATGAGGAAACGGAAGAAATACGGCGAATCCCAGTTTGTCATCCAAACGTGCTTGACGGCGGGCCATCTATTAAGAACTGACCCGTAATTCTTATGCACTCCTCCCTGGACGATGATAATCTCACTGCAATTGGCACTACCTTTTCGGATAGATAGGAGTTGTTGTTCCAGATATGGACGTTTGAACTGAGACAACACGATGCCAGTCGTTCTTTCCACAGGATAGTCGGCTTTGCATTGGAAACCCTTCACATCATATGCCATCTCACACGCAGTTTCCACATACGGTGAAGGATGTACCGTTGTAGCAACCAATTCTGGCCGAGGATAAAGAGAATCAACAAGACGGTAATGATACAAGCAGCGAAGGATGTGAGACATGATTTCCATGGCTTTTGTTTGCTTACGACGGAAGGTTGTCATCGTCCAAATGAAACGCAGATCCAGACTCTTGACAAGCATGCACCCCCTTGCAACCTGGGAATCCTCATAGAGACCACACACAGGAACAACGGTCGGATCCGAGTTGATAGCGGTCAGTGCTTCGTTCAACCAAGTCGAAGAGGGAAGGCGGTCCGTCAGCTCATCCGAGTCAATGATAAGAGTATAGGTACTATTGTACAGCAAAGGAGCAATGAACGACAAGTACCCGTCTCTCTCCACATTCGAACGGATTACATAGGGGTAGGAGGACTGTACATCCTTGTCCAATGTAGCAGGATCGTATGCAATGTCTGTAACCCAGTAGAAGTAGTCGATAGAACAGTAACGCGAAAAGAAGGACTTCGCCTCCTCAGGAGGGTGGCGGCTATTGAAGGAAAAGGCACTCACTGTGAGAAGGCACTCACTGGGGGCTAGGTATAACACCGGTAAAACGTCGTTACAGCTGGCAACTGATATGGCATATAGCAGTACAAAGGAAACGAGAGATATAGACATTTGTAATACCCTAGAGCAAGGAAGTCTAACGGTAATAGAAGATGATGACCTAAAAGGAGATATATATCCCCGTATTGCAAGGGGGTGCGAATACACACTGAATTGCCGCTTATCCTTTCGTGGAGAGGCAAATGAACGAAAGTGGCATCAGAATTAGCAATCATGCCTTCCATCATACAGACCAATATAGGATTGTCCGTAGCATAGAAAACAAGATTAGAGAAGGCGGTAACAGAAGCAATAGTAGAGAGGAAAGCGATAAGTGGAGCTGCATTCACAAAAACCGAAGGGAAGAGGTGATCCATTGATACAGTGCTTTCGGCTATTCAACTGGCATCATTGTAACATAGAAAGAATAACAAGTGACATGATACAACACAGAATGCTGGGTAACGAGAATGAGACAATCAGAGGAACAATGACAAAACAACCTACATCTAATAGGATTAACGTGATAGAAACACAAATGGTATGAACACCCATAGAGTAACAGAATAAATGACAGCAGATGAGTAACGATGGTGGTTAAAGCAGCAATACCTGGTAAGACAGAACACATGAGAGTGAATCAAAATAACAGCCTCTGGAGAATGATCGATGGTCCAAGCAATATATCAACAGAATATTGCATTCCACAACCTCTAAAATCACATCAAATGGGAAATACTCCATATCATAAGCCGATGCACGAAATCCCCCCCTCCTCCACCCCCACACACAACTACTCCTCCCTCACACCCC
>OIWT01002688.1_pt1 | contig 17755 bp, 15 predicted proteins | sample 1587701 | NCBI WGS metagenome assembly OIWT01 (sample SAMEA3888904, study PRJEB22519) | human gut metagenome | biome: human gut; feature: human-associated habitat; material: faeces | place: Denmark | collected 2009
AGCGTGAGGATTCAGAATATTGGCTCGAGCAAGCTCCTGCGGATATTACTTTTAGGTTAAAGTTGGTTGCAGAATATTCTGGAGACCAATTGAATGAAAGTGTATTGATTAAGCATGGTTTTAAGGGTGGTAAATCACTTCAAACTCCAAGCTATAAGAATGAAATTTTGATGGATTATATAAAGTCAATCTTTTAAAAGTAAAAGGGAGAAACCAACAAATGTCTGTTGGATTCTCCCTTTTTGTTTCTTATTCTATTGCCTTGATTCTCTCTCGGCATTCTTTCAATATCTCTTTCAATTCCTCCACGGTAGTGGCTCTCAGCATGGCGATTCTCGTCTGGCGGAAATCAGGAATACCCTTGAAGATAGGGGAGGCGGCAAGGTGGCGACGGGTGTGGAGAATGCCTCTGTACTCGTCGATGCGCTCCACGTTGATGCGGAGCTGCTCCTCCAGAAGGTCAATCTTCTCATCCACGGTTAATGGGGCTGCACCCGTATTATCCAGGTAATCACGGATTTCCTTGAAGATCCAAGGTCTTCCGAAGGTGGCTCTGCCAATCATCACAGCATCTACGCCGTAACGCTCAAAAGCAAGCTTGGCTTCTTCCGGGGTCGTAATGTCGCCATTGCCGATGATAGGAATATGGATGCGGGGATTGTTCTTCACCTCACCTATGAGGCTCCAGTCAGCCTCACCCGTGTACATCTGGCTTCGGGTTCTTCCGTGGATGGTGAGCGCCTGGATTCCGCAATCCTGTAGCTGCTCGGCAAGCTCGGTGATGATGAGGTTCTCGCAATCCCAACCCAGTCGGGTCTTCACGGTTACGGGCACGTTTACCGCTTTCACCACCTCTCTTGTAATATCCAGCATCAGCGGGATATTCCGGAGCATTCCGGCTCCCGCACCCTTTCCGGCAACCTTCTTCACCGGACAGCCGAAGTTAATGTCAATCACATCCGGCTTCGCCTGTTCTACGATTTTTGCAGCTTCCACCATATCCTCGGTGGTTCTGCCGTAAATCTGAATGCCCACAGGGCGCTCCTCATCGCTTATCGTAAGCTTGCTGACAGTACTCTTGATGCTTCGCACCAAGGCTTCCGCCGATACGAACTCAGTATAAACCATGGCAGCTCCGAATCGCTTGCAGAGCATGCGAAAGCCAATATCCGTTACGTCTTCCATCGGAGCGAGGAAGAGGGGCTGAGGCCCAAATTCTATATTACCTATTTTCATCTTATTCTTTTTGTTTGGCAAGAGGGGGCAATCCTCTTTTCTTTTGCGGCTGCAAAATTACATCTTTTTTTTGATATTGCCAAAGAGTTACTTCAAAAGATGATACATTCCGCCAGCCAATGTGCGGATGATGCCCTTCATTTCCATCTGGAAGAGGAGTGAGGTGAGGCGACCGATGTCGATGTTCGATTTCACGCTGATGATGTTGATCTGCAAGTCGTTGGTCTTCGAGAGGATGCTGACGATGAGCTCCTCTTCTGTTGATAACTCCGGGAAAAGGCTGCGCTCGATGCCCTGCTGCTTGGCTCGCATCAGGGTGGCGTCATCCTGCCAGCGCATATCCTTCACGAAATCCTCGGCACTGGTGATGAGCGTGGCGCCGTTGTTGCGAATCAGGTTGTTGCAGCCCTCGCTGTAGTAATCGCCTATCCTGCCCGGGAAGGCAAAGACGTCCCTGCCGTAGGATTGCGAAATGTCGCAGGTGATGAGACCTCCGCCATGAGCAGCGCTCTCTATCAGGATGCAGGCATCCGACATTCCTGCCACAATTCGGTTGCGGCGCACGAAGTTAATCTTATCCGCATTCGTACGGGTAAGGAATTCGGTGAGCAAACCGCCTTGCTCTATCATCTTTGCAGCCGTATCCCGGTGCTGACGGGGGTAGAGGTCGTCGAGGCCGTGAGCCAGAACGCCCACGGTTTCATAGCCGCTGGCGAGCGCCTGTCTATGAGCCACGATATCCACACCATAAGCCAGGCCGCTCACTATCAAGACACGAGGGGAGAGCTGCTTCAGGTCGGTGATAAAGCGGCGGATAAGGTCTTCGCCGTAAGGGGTGCAGTGGCGGGTTCCCACGATGTTGATGATTCGCTGCTGGTTCAGGTTGGCGTTGCCTTTATAAAAGAGCATGAGCGGCGCATCATCGCAATCCTTGAGTCGTTGCGGATAACGTTCATCGTTCATCGTTATCGGTTCGATACCATATCTTATGTCGTATTCCAGTTCTTCTTCGGCGCGTTTTCGGGCCTCGTCGCAGTTTTGGATAGCGTTCACGAGTTTATCCGAGGCATCGGGGAGGATGTCTCTGAGGTTGTTCTTATGCTCCAGGATGAGCGTGGCGGAGCCCACCTTTCGGTATAGCTCCAGCATTCCCGCAAGGCTGAAATAGTTCAGCCTTGTTAAGAGTATAGTATTTAATATTTCCTGTTGGTCAGCCATAATCTTAAAAAATAATTAGTTATCTCTTCAAGTATTCATACCCAATCCTGCACCTCAGGCATTCCTTCTTGTCGCAGTATTCCTTCTTCAGCTGGATAAGCGCCTGGCTATCCCCGGCGTTCTCCACCTCCAATCCACACTGCTGCCACATCCTTACTATGTGGTTATTCTCCGCCTTTAGCTCCTCTAGGAAATCGAAGGCGCGGTCGCAGTATTTCTCCTCTCCCCGGTGCCTGCCGTAGGCAAAGAGGATGGGAACCACGGTGTTGATGATGAGCAGATTGAGTGAGAAAGGGGAGAGGTGCTTTTCGTTGCGGATGCTCGTGCTGCCGAAGGTATAATGGGTTTCCCAATACTCCGTAACGCTGGTGGCAAGCACCTTCTTCGCCTCCTTCACCGTAGAAGCCCCCAGCAGCTGGCTGAGCCCCGCACGGCGGTTATAATAAAGATTCGCCAGCTGCGAAATGCGGATATGCGGGAAGTTCTGCGGGCGGAGTCGCAGGAATCGCCACAGTTTGTAATCCATCGGCTGCAGCGAGAACTTGTGCGAGAGATAAAGATATTCGTTTCTCAATCTCGCAAAATATCCGTCGTTCAGGGCATCTTTCTGATAGCGTTCGGGGATGGTGTTCAGCTCCAGCAATCCTGCCTGCCCCATGAAGATGGCTTCCACCTGGAAGAGGTCGTCGCGGTGATGATCCACCGCTCTCAGAGGCAGGTTCAGCGCCCACTGCTCAAAAGCATCGCCATTGATTCCGAAGCCATAGTTTCTGGCGAGAGTTACGAAGTAGGCATTCTCCCAGTCGCCGTTGCAGCGGCGCACGCGCTCCTCTATCGCTTCTGTTTTCTGCGAGAGACGCTCTGTTTGCAGGGCGCTCATCCACGAATGAACGGTGAGCTTGGTAAGCGATGGAATAATCTGATAACAAGGAGGATACTGGTCGATGGTGAGTAGCTCCTGATAGTGCTTGAAGACTTTCTCGGGGATGTCGAGCTGCATCTGTGTCAGCGGGGCACCCTTGGAGTTTCGGGCTTCCGTATCTATGTTGCCGCAGACGTGCAGAATCACGTTGTCGTATCTTTCGTCCTTGTCGTGGGCGTGAAGATACCAGTCGCTCGCCTTGTCGTGAATCTCCACGTTGCCCACCCAGAGAGTTCCGGCAATCTTGATTTTGGCGTTGAAGAAATCGGGCCCTGCATTGCGGTTGTGCAATCCGGGGTCGATGACTTCCACCTGCCTGTGGTCGGTGGTGGAAAGAGGGGAGAGTGGGAAGAGTTTGTGCTTCCACACGTAGTGAAGTAGTTGCTCCATATTGTTTCGGCTTTTATGGTTTATAGGATTGCCTCTTTCGGATCGCAAGTTCTGATGCTTGTTCTTTTGCAGAAATCGCAAGCTTGATGCTTGTCCTTTGATGGTGCAAGTTTTTTCGCTCGTGTGCGGAAGGGGTATTGAAAAATCAGCTGTTAACTGTTAACCTGTTAACCCTGAGGAGAGAAGTATTTCTCGAATGCCTTATCGTAGTCCTCGCTGTTGCCCAGCTTTCCGTTGATGAGGCAGACGAGTTCTACGGTTGCCTTGAGGCAGAGTTTCTCGTCCTTGGCACGGAAGATGTCCTGATGGAAAACATATCTCACGCCCTGCTTCTCCAGCCACAGACGCGAGAAGAATTCATCATCGCATTGCAGCGGAACCTTGTACTGCAGGTTCATTCTCGCCACCACAGCATCCACGCCCTTATTGTGCATTTCGGCAAAGCTGAGACCGCATTCCTTCAGGAAGAGATGGCGGGTATGCTCCATGTAGTGCAGATAGTTGGCGTTGTTCACGATGCCCTCAATATCGCACTCGTAATCCCTCACTTCCATCTTTGTCTCGAATATGTATTTGCTCATCATTTTCTATTTTTTAGTTACTAAATGAGGCTAAAAGCCCTAAATCACTGCAAAAATAACCAAAATTTTCTATTTATTATTATAATAACAAGGATTTTTCAAGGTTTTTCGAAGAAAAATGTGTATTTTTGCCGAATAGAACAAATAAAAAATAGATAAAGATGAAAATTGCTTTGATCGGCTACGGAAAGATGGGACACATGATCGAGGAGATCGCCCTGCAGCGTGGCCACGAAATCGTATGTAAGATTGACGTGAATAACCCTGAGGATATCGACAGTCCGGAGTTCTGCTCTGCCGATGTTGCCATTGAGTTTACCAACCCTACTGCCGCTTACGGCAACTATCTGAAGGCTTTCTCTCACAACGTGAAGGTGGTTTCAGGTTCAACAGGTTGGATGAAAGACCATAAGGAAGACGTGGAGAAACTCTGCGCCGATGGTAAGCAGACCCTCTTCTGGGCCTCTAACTTCAGCATCGGTGTGGCTATCTTCTCTGCCGTAAACCGCTATCTGGCTAAAATCATGAATGGTTTCCCACAGTACTCAGTATGCATGCAGGAAACCCACCACGTTCATAAGCTCGATGCGCCATCTGGAACAGCCATCACGCTTGCCGAGGAAATCATCGACAACATCGACAGAAAGAAGGACTGGAAGCGTGGCGTAACTTATTGGACAGAGGATGGTCATCACGATGAGGGCGATGCTAACATCACCGATGAGGACCTGGTTATCAACTGCGTACGTGATGGCGAGGTTCCTGGAATCCACGCCGTGATGTATGATTCAGATGCCGATATGATTACCATCGAGCACAGCGCCCACTCACGCAAGGGCTTTGCCCTGGGAGCCGTTCTCGCAGCAGAGTTCACAGCCAACCATACCGGTTTGCTCACCACATCAGATTTATTTAAGTTCTAAATCAGGAATCTCGGAAATATGATTTCTTGAAACAGAATTTCTTGAAAAATGATTTCTCGAAATAAGATTTCTCCTGAAATTAAGAAAGAAAAAATATGATTGACAAACAGAAACAAAACCTCAATATGAAGGTGCAGTGGGCGAAGTTCGCAGTGGTTCTCGCCCTCTACCTCCTCTTCCTGATATGGGTGGAGAGCTGGCTGGGACTCATTGTGGTTCCGTTCATCTTCGACGTTTACATCACCAAGAAGATTCACTGGCAGTGGTGGAAGGATGAGGAAGGTCCTATCCGTTTCATTATGAGCTGGGTTGATGCGCTCGTGTTCGCGCTCGTAGCGGTTTATTTCATCAACCTCTTCTTCTTCCAGAACTATGTGATCCCATCATCATCTCTCGAAAAGAGTCTCCTCACGGGCGACTATCTCTTCGTGAGCAAGGTAAGCTACGGACCTCGCATTCCTGAAACCCCGCTCACCATGCCGCTCACCCAGCACACCATGCCGCTGGTCAACGTGAAGAGCTACGTGGAGTGGCCTCACTGGGATTACCGCCGCGTGAAGGGCTTGGGCAACGTGAAGCTCAACGACATCGTGGTGTTCAACTATCCTGCCGGCGACACCCTCTGCAACGAGGAGCGCTATCAGGCGAATGATTACTATCAGATGGTTTATTCCATCGGCGACCAGATTCTGGAGCAGAACGGACAGCAGCAGGATGTGCGCGTACTGAACCCATTGCAGCAGCGCCGATACTTCGAAAAAGTGTATGCTGCCGGACGCAACTACATCGCCAGTATGCCGGGCGAATATGGCGACATCATCAGCCGCCCTACCGACCGCCGCGAGAACTACGTAAAGCGCTGCGTAGGTTTGCCAGGACAGACCCTGCAGATCAAGAACCGCATCGTTTACCTGAATGGCAAGGCGAACAAGGAGCCTGATAATGTGCAATATACCTACAAGATGAAGCTCAAGGGCGAGTTTCCTGTAGAGCTTGCCGATGAGCTGGGAATCACCAACGAAGACCTCCTGATGTACAATCAGAGCGGCGTGATTCCTCTCACCAAGAAGGCTTATCTCGCCCTGAAGGCGAACAAGAACCTTGTGGAGAGCATCTCCATCAATGCTGATGCAATCTATGGCGACCTCTATCCGCTGAATGCCTATACCGGCTGGACAAGAGACAACTACGGTCCGGTATGGATTCCGAAGAAGGGCAAGAGCATCCAGCTCAACTTGAAGAACCTTCCTATCTACGAGCGCTGCATCAAGGTTTACGAGGGCAACGACCTCAAGGTAGATAGCCAGGGCAACATCTTCATCAACGGCAAGCTGGCGAAGAGCTACACCTTCAAGCTCGACTATTACTGGATGATGGGTGACAACCGCCACAACTCAGCCGACAGCCGCTATTGGGGCTTCGTGCCAGAGGACCACATCGTGGGCAAGCCAATCTTCATCTGGTGGAGCCACAGTCCTGACCATCCAGGCTTCTCAGGCATCCGCTGGAACCGCCTGTTCAACTTCGTAGATAACATCAAGTAACAGAAGTTTTTGAAATCAAGAAAGCAAAGATAGATTTGAAAATCGCAGTTAAGTTCCTAATAGCTTTAGGCTTGTCGCTGCTCCTGGTGTGGGCGGTGCGAACCTATGCCTTCACTGTCTTCATGGTGCCTGCCGGAGGTCTTCCTCCGCAACTGCAGGCTGGCAACCGGGTGATAGTGAATAGGATTGACTGCGATTTTTTCAATCGTGGCGATGTGGTTGTCTTCACCGATTCCGTGTTTGCTCCGGCTAAGAATCAAGGCAGGAGCCAGGGGCAGAGCCTGGCTGGAAATCAAGGTCAGAGCCTAGCCCAGTCCCAACCCCGGAAATTTGTCTCAGAGGCTTATTTCATCGGTAGGATAGAGAAGCTGCCGGGCGATACGATTCTTGTCGATACGGCGAGTTTCATCATCCCTATGGTATGCTGCAGGCGCTGCGGCTGCAAGGATTGCCGCTTCTATCTCCTGAAGACGCCTACCGGGCAGCTGCTGGTGCACAAGCATCAGATGATAGGCAAGGCGTATAAGCTGTTTTAGCCGATCCCATCGCTCGCCCCTTATTATTAATTCTTAATTTAAAATTCAAAATTGAAAGCCCTTCTTCCTTCCACATATTTCGGTCCCATCCAGTGGTATCAGAAGCTGAACCGCTACGATGAATGCCTGATAGAGCGCCACGAGAGCTTTATCAAGCAAACCTATCGTAACCGCATGCTCATCCCTACCACCAACGGTCCTCTTGCGCTCACCATCCCCACCAATCACGATATCTCCCTGTCGATGAAGGACATCCGCATCTCCGACCACGCCAACTGGCGCCACGTCCACTGGAATGCGCTCCTCTCCGCCTACGGCGAGAGCCCTTTCTTCGAATATTATCAGGACGACATCCGCCCCTTCTTCGAAAAGAAATACGAGTTCCTCTTCGATTTCAATATGGAGACTACAGAGAAGATGATAGAGCTCCTCGACATCCATCCGAAGATTTCAATCACCGAAGCCTATATTCAGAGTAAAGAACTGAAAGAAGAGGATGAAATCAAGGATTTCCGCGATGCTATTCGCCCAAAGAAGCCGCTTTCTGACGCAGAATTCGCTCCCCAGCGCTATTATCAGGTCTATGAACAGAAGCACGGTTTCCTGCCGAATATGAGCATCCTGGACCTCCTCTTCAATGAAGGAAACGAGGCGATATTCTACCTATAAATAATAAGGTAGAGTATCGCCTCGCAGTTTTTTGCAGCCTTTAACAGCCTTCTCACTGCCTTCTCGCAGCCTTTAGTTAAAAAAACTAAGTCATAGCTTTCTACCCCAAAACTCATAGCTTTTTGCCTCGTAACTCATTGTTCTTCATCTTTTTCCGTCTTCTATTAAGACCTCCCGTTGTCATCAATGATGCCTAGGCTCGGTCTTCATAGATGCCCTCTCATCCCCCTCTTTATCATCATTCTCATCCCCTTGCCCTCATCCCCCTCAACCCTCATTATCCGCATCAGGAGTTAACAGGTTAACAGTTAACACCCCAAAAATGCATACTCCCCCTCCTACACATATATAAAAATAAGTATATATATATTTAATATAATAAGGTACGCAAGGGGGAGGTAGGAAAAAACAGCTGTTAACTGTTAACCCTGTTAACCCCTGCTGCTCCCAGATGCTCTTTTAGGAAATTTAAACAAGTATGCTTGGTGGGTTCATCGAAAAACCGTACTTTTGTACCCGACTATAACAACATCAAACAAAATACAACATAAAAACAATAATAACAACATAAAATGAAGAAACAGAAATTCCATATAGTAGGTCTTACCCACAACGACGTGAAAGGTCGTGAGGTAGAATACGCCAGGGAGGCAGAGGGCAGAACTATCTGCCTCGTGCCCGATGACGCCAATCCCTTTGATATGTTGGCAGTGAAGGCTTACGACAAGCAGCTTTTCATCGGCTATGTCTCAGCCCTGGAAGGCGAGGACGTAAGAGCCCTCATCATCGCCCGGAAGGGCAGGAACCTGCGCACCCGATGCCTGGGAAGCAACAGCAAGGAGGGAGCCGATGAGAAGTCGGGACTCCAGCTGATAGTGGAGGTGCGTGTGGACGTCTCTGAGCAGGAGATAGAGCAGGCACGCAGGGAAATCTATGATGACGGAATCTATGACGGCTGGCACTATTCCGGCCCCATTCTGCCCATCGACAAGCTGACCCGTTTCAGCGATTGCACCATGATGCTGGAAGGCGTCATCAACGACATCATCAGCATTCAGGAGCAACTCTCACGGGATTCAGATTCTTCTCATGATTCAGATTCTTTTCGTGATTCAGATTCCGCTGAAGCCGATAAGAACCCTCTTGATGCCGATTCCCAGGCAGCGCTGGAGGCAGAGCTGCGCGACAACCTGGAAGAGGCTAGGGAGCGGCTCAGCAGCTTCATGGAAATACAGCGAAGCGATTATTCGCGCGAGATGACGCAGACAAGAAACCGCATTCTCAACAACCTCGATCTCATAGACGATGAGGAAATCCATCGCATGGGCGAGCAACTGTATACGGAGATGGGATTCATTACCAGTTCCGCTTATCGTGAGCGTGCAGCCCAGTCGTTCTTCGTAGATGCGCCTATCGCCATCAAGAAGAAGCAGACGGGTGCCTACGACTATAAAGACCAGCTGGACGCCATAGAAAAGCAGCTCTATGCCTTCCCATATTCGCTCTATCCCACGTTCAAGGCCGACCCGGTAGATTTCCTCCGCCAGGTATTCTATAAGCGTGTGCCTCGCAAGATGATGCTCCAGCTGCTCTCGGGCATCGTACTGATGATTATGAACGGCAGGGTGAGCGATGTGAAGCAGTGGGGCAAGCACGGCAACGAGGAGGCGCTGCTGGCGATGAAGGCGATGAAGGCGGTGGGTGCCAAGCCTTCGAACGAAGTGAAGAAAGAGAAATTCATGGAACTGGTTGATTTGGTAATTCCGAAGATAGCGGTTTATAAGAAAAACGGCTGTCCTGAATTGCTGGTGAAAAAGCAATCCGACTGGTTCCCTGTGTTCCGACTCTTAAACGGGTGGGGGCTATTCGATATGGGAGCTCCTACAGCCTTCTGCAAACATCTGGCCCACCTGTATGAAAAACTACCTCCGGAGAATACGGAGCGTGCTCCGCTCTGCAAATGGAAGGATCTTGCGCAGGTGAAATCTGACCCATTTGAATATGCGGCTCTGGAATGGTGGAAACTTGGTTCAGATAAGTTGGGCTCGGTAAGCTTAGAAAGATTCAATCATTATTGCGATATTGTGAATGCTTTCAAGAGGATTTTGGGCGCAACAGCTTTATTGGAGAATGTGGACTTGAAGGAAATCTTGCCGAAACAGGTGGATAAGGAAGTGCCAGACTCGGACACCAAGAATGATGACGAGATGACGGCGGAAGATGGTAGCTAGCGGGGTATATTAATACCTCGCTTATACCCCTCCTATACCCTTTGATGATTCTTTATACCTTGTTTTATACCCTCTTTATACCCCTGCTTTTTTATTTCAAAAAAAACTTGTAAACGGCTATTTTTTTGTTTATCTTTGCATCGCTTTTCGGAAGAGAAGTGGCTGGTTTTCAGTAATCCAGTCATTGTATAATCTAAATAATATTCAAATGGTAAACAACAATCTTTCTTTTGATGAGTGCAAGCAGATGAGCAGCCGTCTCATCGCCATGAACCCTAACCGCAATGCGAACATGGGTAAGATTTCTACTTATCTCCTCGATTACTACACCGAGCTTACTAAGCAGCCTTGGCTCTGCACCCTCGTGGGGCAGATTCGCGACCTCACCGCCAAGCAGAACCTGATGCTGCAGCAGGCGGCTGATGCGGTAGATGCATCTCAGTATGCTAACGAGGATAACCTTGCCTTCGCCATCATCAAGAAGCATGAGGAGGTGAAGGCGGGCGAGACCTTCAAGCAGCTTGACAAGCAGATATCCGCACTCAAGAAGCAGTTGCCGTTCCGCTCTCCTCACTACTTCCACTTCCTCGATGACCATCGTGCCCAGAAGACCATCGACCCGGATGCCTTCACCTTCCAAACCACCGTTGACATCGACAACCCGGAGGAGGTAGAGGCGGCCGTGAAGAATGCCCTGCTGCTGAACGGAATGTTTGATGACCCAGCCGAGAAGCTTTTCAGAGAGAAGATTTTCTCTGCCGATGAAATCGAGCTTTGGAAGGGAAAAGTGCTTCACGTGGAACGTTCTGCCCGTAACAAGGCGCACATCGACATCCGAATCCCTATCGGAATGACCATCGCTGAGGCGCAGAGTGCCTTCTGCAAGCTCATCCATGTCACCGAAGACCCTAGCTGCGTTACGCCCGAGCGCATCATCTTCATCACCGATGCCGTGAGCCAGATCTATACTGCCGACGACTGGTACAAGCGACTGGATGAGGAAGCCGTGGCTGCCTATCGTGAGGCTTACAGAAAGAGAGGATTGGACATCGATGGTCGTCCGCTGGATGTAGATTCGGCAAAGCATCGCACAGCCCAGCAGAATCCATCAGCTCATTGTCAATTTTCACAGGGTTCTTCTGCTTCATCTTCATCTTCACAGGGTTCTTCTTCATCATCTTCATCATCTTCTTCCTCCGCTCCAACCGTAGATTTCCAACCTATCGAGAGCGAGGAGGAGAAGGCGAGAAAGGCTGCCAATGCCGTGCAGTATGAGCAGACCTACGATGGCGTTCCTTACGAGGAGATTACCAAGGCGCTGGTGGATCTGATGGGCGGCGCTCCTGCCCATGGCAACCGCAACAACTTCATCTATCGTGAAGCCTGCCTGCTCAGATACATCTGCAACAGCGAGGCGGCTTGGATTAAGCAGGTAATCGAAATCTTCGGCGAAGACGAGGCGAAGGCGTTCGCCTCTGTAGAGAGCGCCTGCAAGGTGGCTCAGTCCTCGGAAATGCCCCAGCTCGTGAAGCAGGCGGTGGAGCTTGCCCGCAAGAACTATCTCGCCAAGCAGGCCACCGAGAAGGCGGGAATCTACGCAGATGTTCCTCCTCAGATGCCTGCCCGATTGCCTAAGTTCATCAAACTGCTCACCAGCAAGGTGCCAGCCGATTTCAAGCCGGCTGTGGCGATGGCGGTCTTTCCTCCGCTTGCTGCTCATCTCAAGGGCGTAACCTTCCGTTACATCGACAATCAGGTGCACGAGGCGGCGATGATGAACCTGCTCGTAGCGCCTATGTCGTCAGGCAAATCGGCGGTAAACGGACCTATCGACTGCATCATCGACGACCTGGTTCAGATGGATAAGGTGAACCGTCAGAAGGAGCAGGATTGGAAGGACGAGGTGAACACCATGGGCGACAACAAGAAGAAACCCGTTCGCCCGGAAGACATCTGCATCCGCATCGTTTCGCCCGACCTTACCCGTGCTGCCTACATCCAGCGTCTCGACGACGTGCAGAAGGCTGGCGGCGCCTATCTCTACTGCAAGATGGACGAGGTGGACATGCTCAGGAAGTTCAACGACCCTAGCCAGCTGATTCGTCTCTGCTGGGACAACTCTGAAGATGGTCAGGAGCGTGTGGGCACCAAGAGCGTTACAGCCCGCGTAAAGACCCGTTTCAACTGGAATGCTTCGAGCACCATTGCCGTTACCCAGAAGTTCTTCTCTGTTCGTGAGGTGGCTGATGGAGCCGTGAGCCGACTGTCGCTTGCCACCATCATCCGTCCCGATTTCGCTCCTTATCCGGTAGTGGGAGAGTATGATGCGCTGTTCAAGTCGGAGTTGGCTCCTTACATCCATCATTTGAATGCCGCCAGCGGTTTCAAGGAGTGCAGGAAGGCGCGCCAGCTTATCGAGCGACTGGGCAGTGAGATTATGGAAATGGCTCAGCTGGCTTACAACAAGCCTTACGCCGAGTTTGCCAAGCGTGGTTTGGCGAATGGTTTCCGCAGGGCGATGGTGCTTTATCTGGCGAATGGCGAGAAGTGGGAGAAGCCGATAGAGGAATTCATAGAGTGGAGCGTGAAGTATGATTTGTGGTGCAAGATGCGTTTCTTTGGCAATCAGATGCAGGAGGCGATAGATGCCGACAATCGTGCCGTGTGCCATTCATCCGGTGTGAGCAATCTTCTTCTCTTCGTTCACGATACCTTTGACAAGGCTGAGATTCAGAATGTCTGTATGGTTCATGGCACCAAGACGAAGCTTGCCATCCTCCTGTGCAACTGGAAGAAGCGTGGCTTCATAGTGAAGAACGATGATGATACCTTCTCCAAGACGGCTAAGTTCATCGCCAAGTATGGCCATTATGGAACGCCTGGAATGGCAGCGTAAGGCTAGTGAAGGGCTTTGCTCTTATATAATAAGGTGAAAGGTGTTTGAGCACTAAGAAGGGACCCATATGCAGTGAAATGCTGCGTATGGGTCGCCTTTTTGTAACATCTCTGTAAAGGTTCTTGACCTTCATCAAGAAATCGGTGCTTTTTGAAACTTTTCTCCTAAAAAGTTTGTGTGCGAGCACAGAAAGTTGTATCTTTGCATCGGAATTAAGAAAAAAGGATAAAAGATTAGTAATTTCAGGATACGAAAGGTATTGATAATAAGGGATTAAGATTGAAAAGTCAGGATACGGAAAAGGTTAATGATTGATTTCAGGATAAGAGAGGTATTAGAAATAAGGTAAAGATTGAAAATAGGGTAACATTGAAAGATTGTTAAGAAAAGGATAATGTTGAATTTAAAGTAAAGAAAGGAAAAAGTTATGTTAGTATTAGGTATTGTTTTCGCAGCAGTAGTAGCATTTGCTGCAACAGTAGGCGCAGTTAGCAACAAGCTTGCTTAAGCTGCCAGTGAAGTAAGGAACTTTAAAAGTTCAGAAACAGTAATTGAAGCAAAGTAGGAAGCCAATATGGGCTTCCGAGATGGAGAAGGAGAGCCAATGGGGCTTTCCGGAATGAGGGAGCAGATGATGCTCCTTTTTTTGTTTAACATTAAAACATCAGACATACATTATATATAAAAGGAAATCGGGTTGGTTAACAGGTTAACAGTTAACAGCCCGATTTCTTTGTTTCTACCTCTATTCGAGGATGTTTTCTAACTGTATGGTTGAAACGGGCTGAAAGCCCAAAAACTCCTAGCCCAGGGCGTGTGGGGCTTTGCCTTCTGCTTTTATGGCGTGTGGGGCATTGCCTTCTTCCTTTTCAAAAATTACTTGAAAATCAGGGTGGTGAGCCTGTCTTTATCAAACAGTTCCTGAGCCACGGCTTGAATCTGGGCGGCAGTAATCTCATCCACCTGCTCGTAGAGGCGGTCAACGTTCTTCTCCCAGCCATAGTGCAGGAAGCTCTTGCCGAAGTCGAGGGCGAAGTTCTCGCGGTTGTCGCAAGCTACGCCTATCTGACCCTTAATCTGTTTCTTGGCAGCCTTGAGCTGCGCATCGCTCAATGGCTTCTGCATGAACTTATCCAGCTCCTTGCGAACCAGGCGGAGGCAGCGCTTCACATCGTGCTCATCGCAGCCGAAATAGATGCTCCAGGTGCCCGTGTCGCCATAAGCCACCATCGTGCTTTCTACGGTGTAAACCAGTCCGTTGTGCTCTCTCAGAGCGAGGTTCAGCTTGGCGTTCATGCCAGGTCCGCCCAGCATGTTGTTGAGCAGATAGAGCGGCATTCGGCGGTCGTCGTTCACATCGTAAGCGCGGGTTCCAATCATCACATGAGCCTGATGCGTATTCTTCTGCATCACGATTGTCTGGCCAGCAACTTTACTTTGAACATTGAACTTTGAGCATTGAACTTTATGATTTGCATCGCCTGCTTCCATTTCTTCCGTAGGTGTTTCGCCAGTAGGCGTTTCTTCTGTAATCCTTTCTTTCGTAGGCGTTTCTTCAGCAATCCTTTCTTCCGTAGGCGTTTCGGCGGATTTGCAATCCGCCGAGCAAGCAAGCTCTCGGCCTTTTGGACATTCTCCCAAAGCCTTCTGGATAAGCTTCACCAGCTTCTTGAAATCAATATCCCCGTATGCGAAGAATATCGCATTATCCGGCCGGTAAAGCTTCCTTGTGAAACGCAGCGCATCCTCCGTCTTGAAAGCCCGAACCTGCTCGGCAGTGCCCAGGATATTGTGCCCCAGCGGCGAACCCTTGAAGAGGATATTCTCGAACTCATCGTAAATCAGTTCGGCAGGCGAATCATTATAGCTCTCTATCTCATCGCAGATTACCTCCACCTCCTTATCTATTTCCGCCTGCGGATAAACCGAGTGGAAGACGATGTCGGAAAGCAGGTCCACGGCCCTTGCGATGTGCTCCTTCAGGATGGCGGAGTAATACACCGTGCCCTCCTTGTTGGTGTAGGCATTCAGGTCGCCGCCCACACTCTCCAGACAGTTGAGAATGTGCCACGCCTTGCGGCGTTCCGTGCCCTTGAAGGTGACGTGCTCGCAGAAGTGAGCCAAGCCCTCCTCACCCGGCTCCTCGTTGCGGGTACCGGCATTTATCTGGTAGCCGCAATACACCACCTTGCTATCCGATGGCAGGTGGATGATGCGGAGTCCATTGTCTAATGTATAAGTATTGTATTTCATTTCAAGGTGCAAAGTTACATTGAAAATGTAATTTATCCAAAATATTAGGCATTTATTTTGCATTATCGCTAAAAAGAATTATCTTTGTCCCCAAAAAAATATAAATAGAGACATAAAACAATGCGTAAGGTTATAGGAATAGGAGAGACCGTGCTTGATATCATCTTCAAGAACGGCAAGCCGATAGAGGCAGTACCAGGTGGCTCATCGTTCAATGCAGTCATCTCGTTGGGACGTGCGGGCGTGAATGCTTCGTTTATCAGCGAGGCGGGCAACGACCGTATTGGTGAGTATGTGATTCAGTTTCTGAGAGATAATGGGGTGAATGCCGACAATGTGAGCATCTTTCCGGAATCGAAGTCGCCGCTCTCGCTGGCATTCCTCGACGAGAACAACAATGCCGACTACATCTTCTACAAGGACCATCCCCACGATCAGCTGGAGTTTGCCACTCCCGAAATCAATCCTGGTGACATCGTGCTCTTCGGTTCGTTCTTCGCCCTGAATCCGGTGGTTCGTCCTCAGGTGGCCGGTTTCCTGGAGTACGCCAAGAATCACGGTGCCATCCTCTATTACGACATCAATTTCCGTGCTTCTCATCAGAATGAGATCATGAAGATTACGCCTAATCTGATAGAGAACCTGGAGTATGCTGATTTCGTGCGCGGAAGCCATGAGGACTTCGGAATCCTCTACAAGAAACCGGAGGCGGATAAGGTGTATAATGCCGAAATCAGTTTCTACTGCAAGAAGTTTATCTGCACTCAGGGCGCTGAGCCTGTAGAGGTGAGAGCCGAGAACGGCTTTGCCAAGAGTTATCCTTCGGAGAAGATGAAGCCGGTGAGCACCATCGGAGCCGGCGATAACTTCAATGCCGGTTTCGTATTCGGACTGATCAAGGATGGAATCACCCGCGAGGATATCGACCGTGGATTATCTGAGGCGCAATGGGACAGCCTCCTGAAGAGCGCCCAGGAATTTTCCACCGAATGCTGCAAGGACATCTACAATTATGTTTCCAAGGAATTTGGAGAAGAAAAGAAGAAGGAATTGTAAAAATATAAAAGATATGACAGAAATTATAGACAAGATTTATTACGTAGGCGTTAACGACCGCAACAAGCATCGTTTTGAGGGCCTCTGGCCTTTGCCTAATGGTGTGAGCTACAACTCGTATATCATTGATGATGAGAAGGTAGCGTTGGTAGATACTGTAGAGGTAGATTTCTTCACCCAGTTCCTGGAGAACATCCACGAGGTGATTGGCGACCGCGAAATCGATTACCTCATCATCAACCACATGGAACCTGACCACAGCGGCTCTATCGCCCTCATCAAGAAATATTACCCTAACATCAAGATTGTGGGCAACAAGAAGACGCTGGGAATGCTGGAAGGCTTCTATGGCGTAACTGATGACGTGGTAGAGGTGAAGAATGGCGAAACCCTTTCTCTGGGCAACCACGAGCTGAGCTTCGTTCTCATCCCTATGGTTCACTGGCCAGAAACCATGGTTACCCTCGATGCGAAGAACAAGGTGCTCTTCTCGGGCGATGCGTTCGGCTGCTTCGGCGCGCTGAATGGCGGAATCATCGATACGGAAATCAACTGTGAGACTTTCTGGCTGGAGATGGTTCGCTACTACTCAAACATTGTGGGTAAGTATGGAATCCCTGTTCAGAATGCCTTGAAGAAGTTGGCTGGCGTGGAGCTGGATTACATCTGCTCAACCCATGGTCCGGTTTGGCACGAGCATATTGAGAAGGTTATCGGTATGTATGATAAGATGTCGAAGTACGAGACGGAGCCGGGCTTGGTTATCTGCTACGGCACCATGTACGGCAACACCGAGCGCATGGCAGAAATCATCGCCCGTGCAGCAAGCAAGGCAGGCGTGAAGAACATCGTGATGTATAATATCTCGAAGACTCACCACAGCTACATCCTGCGCGACATCTTCCGCTACAAGGGTCTTATCGTGGGTGCTCCAACCTACAATGCCGGTCTTTATCACGAGATGGAGGTTCTCCTCTCCGAGCTTGCCAATAAGGACGTCAAGAACCACCTCCTTGGCTGGTATGGTTCTCATTGCTGGGCAAGCAAGGCTGTGGCTAAGATTCAGGAGTGGAACGAAACCAAGCTCCACTACGAGCCAGTGGGCGAGCCGGTGGATATGAAGCAGGCGATTACTCCAGAGGTCAAGGCGCAGTGCGAGGCACTGGGTAAGGCGATGGCAGAGAAGCTGCTGGCGGAATAAAGTTTAAGGGCGGAAGAACAACTGGGGTTAACAGTTAACAGTTGTTTTCCGCTCTTTCTTTGTTTAAATACCTTAAATATTCCGTGTAAATTACGATAA
>OIWT01002690.1_pt1 | contig 17752 bp, 21 predicted proteins | sample 1587701 | NCBI WGS metagenome assembly OIWT01 (sample SAMEA3888904, study PRJEB22519) | human gut metagenome | biome: human gut; feature: human-associated habitat; material: faeces | place: Denmark | collected 2009
CCGCCAAAGGCACTTCGTGCCAGCTGAGGTTATTTATTTTAATGCCGCAGTGCAAGGCGCAAGCTTTGCGCCGCGGCTGAGCCGCGGTTAGCTCGGCGAGGGCGCTCCCGCGCCGTACGCTGATGTTGCCGAAGTGCGAGGCGCAGAAGTTAAGCCCGCCCACGGCGGGCTGCCCTCATCCGTCACGGTGCGGCGCAGCGCCGCACCGCGCCACCTTCCCCAAGGGGAAGGCTAAGCGCTCCCGCCGCCGTGCACAAAATCAGCACTGTGAGCACAGCGAAGCCGAGGCTCGCGCCGAGGGTGTTACAATATGTGTTTTTGCATAAAAATAACCGCTTGATTTTGGCTTAATCAAGCGGTTTTTTGTTGGTACCGGTGATGGGGGTCGAACCCACACGGTATCGCTACCAACGGATTTTGAGTCCGTCACGTCTGCCAATTCCATCACACCGGCTTATTCCTATATAATTTACCACAAATCTGCGGCTTTTGCAAGAGTTTTATTCAAGGCAAACGGGAATTTTGTTCTCCGCCGCAATAAAGTCCGGCTCCACGCGGCAGTCCGCCGCATAAATTTCCACTCCCGCTCTCGCCGCTTCAAGAAGTGCGTCTGCAAAATCCGGGTCGGTTTCCCTGTTCGGTGCGAAAGAAAATATTCCTTTCATAGCTATTACGAACAGCACCGCGGCACGGTAGCCCTGCGCCCTTGCGGCGGCAAGCTCCCGCAGGTGCTTCGCTCCGCGAAGGGTGGGTGCGTCCGGAAACATGGCGATTCCGTCCCGATTTAGGGTGACTCCTTTTACTTCAAGGAATATTTTGTCGAAATTATCCTCTATGTAAAAATCAAAGCGGCTGTTCCCGAACTTTGTTTCCGGTTTTATCAGCTTATAGCCGGGAAAGAGGGTGGGAATATATTCTGCGGCGACCCTGTTCGGAGCAAGGCTGTCTATGTTCACGATTTCGTCTTTGCGGCGCACAGCCACAAGGTCAAATTTGGTCTTGCGGGCGGGATTTTCCGCGGGCAGCAGGAAAATTTCCGCACCGGGCACAAGCAGCTCCCTCATTCTTCCGGTGTTCATCACATGGCAGATTTCCTCCCTGCCGTCAAGCTCCGCCACCGCGATAAAGCGGTTGGGGCGGCTTACAAACCGCGCCGAAATCACGCTTTTATATCTCATAATGTTCCCCCTGAACCACGTTGTCGCGGCGAAAAGCTCCGTTCACCGCATTGAGCACCCGCTTTTTATCCGCCGACCACAGGGGCGCAATCAAATATTTTTTGTCGCCGTCCCCGGTGAGCCTGTGAATTGTCATCTGCGGCGGCAGACGCCGAACGCACTCCTCCAAGGCGGAAATATATTCCTCCATGCCCATAACCTCAAATTCCCCGGCGGCGTACTGCTCCGCCATATCGGTTCCACGAAGAACGTGAAGAAGCTGAAGCTTTATGCCGTCGGCGCCGCTTTTGCCGATGTAATCGGCGGTCTGCGCCGCCATTTCCGGCGTTTCGCCCGGCAGCCCGATTATCATGTGAACCACAGTGTAAAGTCCTGCCGCTTTACAGTCCTTCACCGCTTTGTCGAACACGGAAAGGTCATATCCCCGGCGGATTTTCTCCGCGGTTTGCTCGTGGATAGTCTGCAAGCCGAGTTCCACCCAAACGGGCTTTATCTTATTGAGGCGCGCCAGCAGCTCCAAAGCCTCCGGCGGCAGGCAGTCCGGGCGTGTTCCCACGGAGAGGGCGGCAATATCCGGGTGGGCAAGCGCCTCGCCGAAAAGCGCCTCAAGCCGCTTTACAGGGGCGTAGGTGTTCGTATAGCTCTGAAAATACGCTATGTATTTTCCGGAGGGATTTTTCTTTTCCACCCGGCGCTTGGCGCGCTCTATCTGCTCCGATGCGGAGGCGCACTGTCCCTCGGCGAAGCTTCCGCTCCCCCCGAGGCAGAAGGTACAGCCACGGCTCCCGATTGTGCCGTCCCTGTTCGGGCAGGTGAACCCGCCGTCCAAAGCTAATTTATAGAGCTTTTCGCCGAATTTTTCCCGAAGCTCCTCGTTCAGCGAACGGTAATACATCACAGTCCTCCTTTCAATATTGCTTTACAGCGAAGTAAAAAAAGTGTATAATCAAAGCGCGGATATTTCCCGCCGAAATACTCCGCTCCGACTGAATTACAAGCTAAGAGGCGCTTTGCGCCGCAGCTTGTCGAAAAACTTCGTTTTCCGTCAAGCTGACTTGAACAAAAACGAAAGACACCCCTGATGGGTTTCTTTCGTTGCTATCTTCCTTTCCGATAGCTTATAATCCTATGCACAGAAACGAGAAAGCTCTGCTGCGCAGGACTTTCTCGACAGCCTGAGGCGCTTTGCGCCGCTCAATTTTTATTTTGAGGTGAAATTATGACTTTCTACGGTCCAATACTGCTTTCCGCCGTAAAAAACAACTTTATAAGCGCGCTTGTTCCCTTTATTCTCAGCGCTTCCCTTATGACCATCGCATTTTTTTTCATGCGCGCCATCCACAAAAAGCGCCACCCAACCGAGGAGGATATTAAGGAGACGAACCGCAAGCGCCGCGAGCGGGAAAAGCTGGAGCGCGAAACCATGTCCAAGGTCAGCGACACGCTCTCCGGCAAAAAATCCGACGGCGAACGGGAGAAAAACGGTCTGCGCTCCGGCAAATACAAAAAGAAGAAAAAGAGATAAGTGGAACTTGCCGCGGCTGCGGTGAGGGAACTTGGCTCCCCTGTGTAAGATTTTCGCCGAGCGTTTGCAAAGCGGTTCTCGGCTCCCCTGTGTAAGGGGAGCCGAGAATGCACCCCGTTACTGCTGTGCCACACAACTATAAAGATGTGCCCGCACGGCGGTCACACCACAATTATTCATTTAATCAAAATGCGCCGCGGGACAGCGGCGCACTTATGAAATGCGAATATCAATAGTCGTGCAGGTCAATGGTGTTCACAAGGTCGATAAGTTCTTCAATTCCCCTGCCGGTGAGGGCGCTGGTGATGACAATTCGCCGTGCGCCTGCGTTTTCGAGAAAGGTTATCGCCTGCTCCGTGGGAGTGTCCTCGGTGTCCGCCTTGGTAACTATGCCGATAACCGGGCGCGCGAAGCTCATGGAGAACATCTGCGGCAGACGGCATATATCGTTCCCGCAGTCGTGGCAGAAGCAGACTATGTCCGCGTCGTATGCGGGCGTAATCGCCGCACCGCGGCTGAAAAAGGGCGTATCGGTGTATTCGCCGGGGGTATCAATGGCATCCGACCACGCCTCTATGGACTGGGTCTTGTGATACTGCATATCAAGATTGTGCAGGCGGCGGATAAGAGTGGTCTTTCCGCAGCGGCTGCGCCCCACGAGAATGATTTTTCTGCTTTCGATTTTCTTTTCTATACCCAAAGGCTTATAGTATTCTTCTCTGTCCTCTGGATTTATCAGAGCGGACATTCCGCTGTCGCGTGCTTCGGACAACAAAAACACCTTCTTCGTAAATGGTCGGTATTGTGTATATTATAATACCGTTTTTGCCATTTTGCAAGGCTTCGGACAAAAACCGCACAGGAAAGGAGGGCGCTGCCCTTTGATTAAAATTTTATATGAGGACAGGGTCGCCGCCGTAGCGGAAAAGCCCGCCTCCCTGCTCTCCGAGCCCGCTCCCGGCGGCGAGGACATTGTAACCGCACTTTCGCTGCAGCTCGGGGTGCAGTGCTATCTCGTTCACCGACTTGACCGGGGAACCGGCGGCGTTATGCTCCTTGCGAAGTCAAGCGCCGCCGCCGCGGATTTTTCAAGGCTGATTCAGGAACGAAACGGCTTTGAGAAAGAGTACCTTGCGGTGGTAAGCGGCGTTCCGGATGAGCCGCAGGGGCATTTTGAGGATTTGCTCTTCAAAGATTCGCAGAAAAACAAGGTTTTTATCGTCAAGCGGGAACGCCGCGGGGTGAAGAAAGCCGCCCTCGACTACCGGGTGCTCAAAACGCTTGAGCACGACGGCAAGGTCTGCTCGCTGGTGCTCGTTCGGCTGCTCACCGGGCGAACCCACCAAATTCGGGTGCAGTTCGCCGGACGAAAAATGCCCCTTTTGGGGGACGGCAAATACGGCAGCCGGGACAACCGCTGCGAAACCGCCCTTTGGAGCTTTCGTCTTTCGTACAAAGACCCGAAAAGCGGCAAGGTGGTCTGCGCCCGCTCCCTGCCCCCTGCGGAATATCCGTGGAGCCTGTTCGATATAGAAAATTCAGTTAAGGAGGAAACACCATGGAACGTGTAACCCACTTCGGAGAAAATCTGCAAAAGCACAAGTACTCGTTCAAGCTTGTACGCGACGAATTTGCCCTGCCGAACACAAGACCGTCGCTGCCTGCGTTCAATTCCCTTGTGGCACAAAATGCCTATGCGGACAGCACCCACACAAAATACAGTCAGGAATGGTGCGAAGAATATCGCAAGGTGTGCCTGCAAAATTACGACCTCAATATGAAGTATTTTGCTTCTCTTTCTAAAGAAGACTTTAATAACGAACTGGAAAATTACCTTTGCCGGCATAAGGGCTTTCACGAAATCCGCAAACTTGCCTATTGCGATGGCTTGGAAGGCTTTTATATCATGGTTCTTGACGAATATAAGCAGGTCTATATTGGCAAAACTTACGATATAAAAAAGCGCATAAAAAAACACTGGACAATTACAAAGGATTTTGACCGCGTTTTGCTGCCGATGTATAACACCGATTCCGTTTTCTCCATAGACTTTTTCCGCGCATTGGATACTACAAGAATTTTTGTGTGGGAATATCCCGCTTCCGATGAAACCGAAGCGAAACTTATCGAAGATTTCCCAAAAATATATTGCACAAACCGCATAGGCGGCGGCGTGCACGACAACATGGCCGCATTAGCCACAATGAACAGACGCAAATTTTGAACTGACGGAGGATATAAATGCCCGAACTTTCTAATATAAACGTGGTCAGAGAAATTCTTTCCCGACACGGCTTTCATTTTTCAAAAGCACTGGGGCAAAACTTCATCGTGAACCCGGAGGTTTGCCCGCGAATTGCCTGCGAAAGCGGCGTTGACAAGGATATGTGCGCCTTGGAAATAGGCCCCGGCATAGGCGTGCTCACCAAGGAGCTTGCGAAGCGGGCAAAGCGGGTGCTCGCCGTGGAAATCGACGAGGCTCTGCCCCCTGTTTTGGCGGAAACCTTAGCGGAGTTCGACAATGTAACCGTGCTCAATGCCGACGTGCTCAAAATCGACGTGCTCAAAACCGCAAGGGAGCATTTCGGCGATACCCCATTTGTGGTCTGCGCGAACCTGCCCTACTACATCACCTCCCCCATTCTGATGAAGCTGCTTGAGGAGGGCTGCGGCGCGGAGAGCATAACCGTCATGGTTCAGAAGGAGGCGGCGCAGCGTATCACCGCAAAGCCCGGCACCCGGGACTGCGGCGCGCTCACCGCGGCAATTCACTATTACAGCGAACCCGAAAAGCTCTTCGACGTGGGCAAAAACAGCTTTGTTCCCGCTCCGAAGGTGGATTCCTCCGTTATCCGCCTTAAAATCCGCAAGGAACCGCCTGTTTCCGTTCCCGACGAAAAATATTTCTTCAAGGTGATACGGGCGTCCTTCGGACAGAGGAGAAAAACTCTTGCGAACTCCGTTTCCGGAGGGCTTGGCTTCACCAAAGACGAAATTTTATGCGCCTTGGAACGCTGCGGTCTTTCCCCCACCGCCCGCGCGGAGGAGCTTTCCCTTGAGGATTTTGCGGCGTTTTCCGCCGCCCTCGCCGAAATTCCGCAAAACAGGACTTGAAATATATTGTGACAGCATGTATAATATCATAGCCGCAGTATAATATTTGCGGCTCATAAAATAAAAGTAAGGAGAACAAAAACATGAAAAAGGTACTTTCCCTTCTGCTCGCGCTCGTAATGGTATTCTGCTTTGCGTCCTGCGGCAAAAAGGCAGAAACCGTAGAATTCAAGGTAAGCGACCTTGAGGGCAACGTTGTTTACGATTTTTCCGTTGACTACAAGGACGGCGCCACCGCAGGCGAGCTCCTCGAAGAGGGTCTTAAAGCCAACAACATTTCCTATGAGAAATACGATGACACCATGATCGATGTTATCGGCGACCTTGCTCAGGATCACACCGCTTGGAGCCAGTACTGGTCCTTCTACCTCAACGGCAACTACGCCGAAAAAGGTCTTTGGGAACAGACTGTTGCCGCAGGCGACCTTGTTGAGCTTAAGATGGAGACCTTCGCGGGCTAATCTTTAAGATTCAAGCTCTTAGAATTAAGGATTAAGTTTTTAGGCGAAGAAAGAGCACCGCACAAGCGGTGCTCTCAGTCTGTCGAAAAAATCCTGCTGCGCAGGATTTTTTCGTTTCTGTGCATAAGATTATACGTTATCGAAAAGGAAGATAGTAACGAAAGAAACCCATCAGGGGTGCGTTTTTATTCAGGTCAGCTTGACGTAAAACGAAGTTTTTCGACAAGCTGAGAGCACCGCACAAGCGGTGCTCTTTTGTTTTATATGAATGCAGAGGCGGCAAATCCCGGCGGAGCTTGCCGCTTATATTACAGCAGCTTATCCGCAGCCACAAGCAAAAGGCTTGTTGCCGCAGCAATGGCAAGAGAAGTAAGCTTGCTTTTCATAATATTTTTTGTGCTCATTATAAAACTCCTTTCTTTTGGGGAACTGCAGTGCGGTGCATTCGGCAATCATCAAAACAGCTTGCCGAAGAGTCCTTTTTTCTCCGGCGCGGGATGGGAATCCGTGGAAATGAGCTCATAGCCGGTGGCCTCAATGGCGGCGCGAAGCGCCGATTCGTCAAGAGGCTGTTCCGAAAGCACCACGGTTTCGCCCTTCGCGTGTGAAGAAGTTACCTTCTTCACATTGAATTTTTGACGGATGGTGTCATTTATGTGCGCTTCACACATACTGCACGCCATACCGTTTATTTTAATAACAGTTTCTATCACTATAATCACTCCCTTGGAATTATCTTATATAAGCCGCCGAAGATGGCGGGTTATATTTTGCCGCCTGTGTCGGCACATTTTTATGGGGTAGTAGCACAGAGGTGACGCGGTGCGTTATTCCGCATTATTTCCGCTGCGTTCCCATTATTCTTTTATCAAAAAAGGGAGGCACGCCGTGCCTCCCCTTTTTGCGTCCCAAAAGCGGCGTTTTGCAGACCGCCGCTTTCGCCGGGCGGCGAAAGTTCGCCTTTATTCGCCGTTTCCATGGCACCGGCCGTGCAATGCACAGTGCGCACAGTTGCAGCCACAGGAGGATTTTCCTTTTCTCTTTTGGTTAATAAGATAAACGGAGATTGTAATCACTATGGCAAGTAAAATCGCAGAAATAATTATTGTTGAGAGGTTTGCAGAAAGCCATGCTAACATTGAAAATCACTCCTTTATTATAAATTCAGAAACTTGGTTTTTCGTCTGTCAAACCTTGGCGGAAAGCTTGGTGGCTTCCTTATAGGGTTTGAAGAGCATATAGAGCATAAACGCAAGGACTGCAACAGCGGCAATAAGTCCAACGATATTGAGGTGACCGGTGAAGGCGCTGCCAAACTGGTTTACCATGAGGGCGATTGCATAAGCAAATCCGCACTGATAACCGATTGCGAACCAGGTCCATTTTGCGTTGTTCATTTCACGCTTCATAGCGCCGATTGCTGCGAAGCAAGGTGCGCAGAGAAGGTTGAATACAAGGAAGGAATAGCCGGTGATTCCGTTGAAGGCAGCTGAAAGGTTCTGGTAAACAGTGCCGTCGCCGCCGCCATAGAGGATACCGAGAGTACCGACGATGTTCTCTTTTGCGACAAGTCCGGTGATGGAGGCGACAGTTGCCTGCCAGTTGCCCCAGCCGAGCGGGATGAAGATCCATGCAATGAGGTTGCCGATGCTTGCAAGAATGGAGGAGTCAATCTGGTCTTCAGAGAGCATCCGGAACTGACCGTCAACAAATCCGAAGTAAGTGGTGAACCAAACAAGGATGGTGGAAAGCAGGATGATAGTTCCGGCCTTCTTGATGAAGCTCCAGCCACGCTCCCACATTGAACGGAGCACGTTGGAAACGGTAGGCCAGTGGTATGCGGGCAGCTCCATAACGAAAGGCGCAGGGTCGCCGGAGAACATTTTCGTCTTTTTGAGCATAATTCCGGAGACGATTATCGCCGCCATGCCGATAAAGTATGCGGAAGTGGAAACCCACGGGCTGCCGCCGAACAGAGCGCCTGCAATCATTCCGATAAACGGAACCTTTGCGCCGCAGGGAATAAAGGTGGTGGTCATAATAGTCATTCTGCGGTCGCGTTCGTTTTCAATGGTTCTGGAAGCCATGATTCCGGGAACGCCGCAGCCAACGCCGATGAGCATCGGAATAAAGCTCTTGCCGGAAAGTCCGAATTTACGGAACACACGGTCAAGAACAAAGGCGATACGCGCCATATAACCGCAGGCTTCAAGGAACGCCAGCATGAGGAACAGCACAAGCATTTGCGGAACGAAGCCCAGCACTGCGCCGACGCCGGCTACGATACCGTCGAGGATGAGTCCTTTAAGCCATTCGGCACAGTTTGCTTTGTCAAGAAGATTCTCTACAAGAACCGGAACACCGGGCACCCAAACACCGTATGCGGCGGGATCGGGTTCGTCAAAGCCGTTTTCTTTAAGGTATTCAACAGCTTCAAGGTAGGTGGTGCCAATGGTGGAATCCTTGTCGGCGTCCTTCGGAACCTCGCTGTAATAAACAGTCATATCGTTTATCGCAAGGGTTTCTTCGTCCTCAACCTCCGCGGTTGCGGTGGCGTTTTCACTATCGGGCTTGTATGCTTCAAGCTCGGCAAGAACTGCGTCTGCGTCAAATGCTTCGTCTTCGGTATCGAAATCAACGAATGCGCCCGCAGCGGTCATAGCGTCGCTGTATGCGTCGGAAGCGTCGCCATATTCTCTGCTCCCGATTCCGAGAAGGTGCCAGCCATCGCCGAACAGACCGTCGTTCGCCCAGTCGGTAGCGGGCGCGCCAACAGCGACCATGGCGATGTAGTAAACAAGGAACATAACTACCGCGAAAATCGGAAGACCCAGCCAGCGGTTGGTCACAATTTTGTCTATTTTGTCGGAGGCGGAAAGCCCGCCCGCGTTTTTCTTCTTGTAGCAGCCCTTGAGCACCTGTGCAATGTAAACATAGCGCTCGTTGGTGATGATGGATTCGGAGTCGTCGTCAAGCTCGGTTTCGGCGGCTTTGATGTCCTCCTCAATATGCTGCATGGTTTCTGCCGGAATGTTCAGCTTCTCAAGAACCTTGTCGTCGCGCTCAAAAATCTTGATTGCGTACCAACGCTGCTGCTCAAGAGGCATATTATGTACTGCTGCTTCTTCAATGTGGGCGATTGCGTGCTCAACCGGACCGGAGAAAGTGTGCATCGGAACGGTTTTGGTTCCCTTTGCGGCGTCGATTGCCGCTTCTGCGGCTTCCATAATACCTTCGTCTTTAAGGGCGGAAATCTCGATAACCTTGCAGCCAAGCTCTCTGGAAAGCTCTGCAATATTGATTTTGTCACCGTTTTTGCGAACAACATCCATCATGTTCACGGCAATGACTACCGGAATGCCAAGCTCGGTAAGCTGAGTGGTAAGGTAGAGGTTTCTTTCAAGGTTGGTGCCATCGACGATGTTAAGGATTGCATCCGGGCGCTCGGTGATAAGGTAGTTACGGGCGACCACTTCCTCAAGGGTATAAGGAGAAAGGGAATAAATGCCCGGCAGATCCATAATGACCACGTCATCGTGTTTTTTAAGCTTACCTTCTTTTTTCTCAACAGTTACGCCGGGCCAGTTGCCGACAAACTGGTTAGAACCGGTAAGCGCGTTGAAAAGTGTTGTTTTACCGCAGTTGGGGTTGCCCGCAAGGGCAATCTTTATCTGTTTTTCCATACTTCATACTCCTTCCGGTTAAATCGCTTTAACCTATATTCAGAAATTGCTTAAAATATAAACTGTTTTTTGGTGTATCTCGGCTCCTTCGCCGCCCGCCGCTCGTGCTTCGGCTATTCGCTCTCGCACTTGCGGACGGCAGCAGCTTGCCGCCTCGCTGCATCCGCCACCGGCGGCGCTCGAAAGCCAACTGTGTAAAGGGAGGTGTCAAAACCTAAGGTTTTGACCGAGGGGGGTGTATCCTCCTGACGAGGCTTAGCGTTTTCTCTAAGCCTTATTCAATCTCGATCATTTCGGTATCCGCCTTACGAAGGCTAAGCTCGTATCCGCGAACGGTAACTTCCATCGGGTCGCCAAGAGGCGCAACCTTGCGGACATAAATTTCAACGCCCTTGGTAATACCCATATCCATAATGCGGCGCTTGATGGGGCCTTCGCCATGGAGCTTTACAACCTTAACGGTATCGCCTATTGAGGCTTCACGAAGTGTTTTCATACTCTCTCTCCTTTTTCTTTTATAAAATATTTTCACTAAACTATTTATAAACGGCTTCCGCCGTGGGTGAACTGTCGAAGAAATCTCGGCTCCCCTGTGCATCTTAGGCAAGATGTTTGTGCGGCTTTGCCGCACAACATTCTGTGTTTGATGCTTTGCACCAAACACAAGCGGCTTTGCCGCCCTTGCCACGATAAATGACGGAGCTTCGCTCCTTATTGAAGGGGAGCTGTCACGGCTTCGCCGTGACTGAGGGGTTGTATCCGCGACCGATTACAGCGTTTACACCATAATTTTTCTTGCCATTTCTTCGCTGATAGCAACGCGGGATTCTTTAACCTTCACAATGACGTTGCCGCCCATGGAAGAAATCAGCGTTGCCGTTCCTCCGGCAACAAATCCGAGATCCTCAAGATGTTTTTTAACCTCGGGGTTTCCGCCAACCTTGAGAATAAGGTTTTCTTCACCGATGTTTGCAAGTGAAAGGGGCATCATTTTGTTTCCTCCGTGTTTCGGTTAGCACGTACTAACCGCATTTGAAAAAAATAAGCGCAAAACCGCATTTGCGGAACGCAAAAACGGTTAAGCTTCCTTAACCGTATGCTAGTTTATCACCTCTAACTTGATTTGTCAACCCCCTTTTTGCGATTTTTTTGTTTCGTACAATAACTTTTTTTGCAGGAATTTTTGCGGCACGTTTCCCCTTGCTTCAAACGGGACTTTTTTCGGCGGCACGTTTCCCTGTTTTCAAATAAATTTAATCCGGCGGCGCGTTTTTTATGCCAATTTGGCGCATAATACAATCGGGGCTTTTATTTATTGTTGAAATATGGTAGAATGAGACGAAGGCAGGGCTTTTGCCCCACTTTTCGGAAGGGAAAATCCCGTTTGAGCACCGTCGGTGCTCAAAATTTAATGCGGCGCCATGCGCCGCCAAAGGAGCGTGCTCAAATTATGAAGAAATTTCTCTGCGCCGTGCTCACGGTTCTCATGGTGCTCATGCCCGTGCTCAGCCTTAGCAGCTGCAACAAAAACGGCGGCAAGCCGAGCGGCAGCGATAGTGCCGCAAGCGGAGTTGCCTCCGGCGATGGCAGCCTTGCATCCATCGAAATAACACCAAATCCGCCAAAAGAAAGCTCCGCGCCGGAAGAAACCCAGCCGGAGGAGCCGGAAAGCGACCCCACTCTTGCTCCGTATAATCCTGAAAACGAGATTGTCGGCAAGGAGGAGCTTTCCGAGGAGTTCAAATACCTTGCGGGGCTTGATACAAAACAAGTGCCGTGGGGTCCGGGAAGAAACTTTGACCCGGACGGCAAGCCCACCGCCTGCACTCTTCTTCAAAAGGAATACGGCGATTATTCCGCAGACTTTGTCCGCATAGGCGACCAGTTCGATAAGAAGGTTTACCTTACCTTTGACGAGGGCTATGAAAACGGTTACACCTCCGCCATACTGGATGTGCTTAAGGAAAAGAATGTTCCGGCAGTGTTTTTCATCACCCTTCCATATGCAAAAAGCGAGCCGGAGCTTGTTCAGCGCATGATTGACGAGGGGCACATTGTGGGCAACCACACCTCAAAGCACCCGAATATGACCACCATTTCACCGGAAGAAGGCTATGACAACGTCGCCGACCTTCACAATTACGTCAAAGAAAATTTCAACTACGAAATGTATCTTTTTCGTTTCCCGGAGGGTGCTTTCTCCGAACAAAACCTTGCCCTGCTGCAAAAGCTGGGCTACCGCAGCGTTTTTTGGAGCTTTGCCTATAAGGATTGGGATCCTAACAGCCAGCCGGACGCGGATTCAGCCTTTGAAAAAGTCACCGGTTCACTCCACAGCGGAGAAATTTTCTTGCTTCATGCGGTTTCTTCCACCAACGCATCCATCCTTGGGAATGTGATTGACTATGTCCGCGAACAGGGCTACACCTTTGAGCGATATGAGCAATAATTAAATTCCGCCCCTGCAAAAACAGTTTTGCAGGGGATTTTTTTTCGCAAATCGCGCCATTCATAACTTGTTTTCGTGAAGAAGTGCCCCGTTATAAAAAATTTCTATAACATATTGTACACTTTTTGTTTTTTGCAGCATAAAAATTATTGCAAAAGGTTAAAGCAGTTGATATAATTATAACAGACACTTTGATTGTAACTGTATGAATTTCTGCATATTCTCAGTTTTTTTATATCTTTTGTTATTGAACTGTGCGAATAAATCCGTTACAATGATACAAGTGAGTTTAAATTTCGGCGTGAACTTTTTTGCGCTGCACAATTTTGTATAAGGGGACAATTTAAAATGGCAAAAGATAAAAAAGTTCTTTCCGATGCTCTTGCACGGCGTCTGCCGGCATATTACCGCCATGTCTGCGTAATGAAGGCGGAAGGAATTAACAATATAACCTCAGGTGAGCTTGCAAACCGCGTCGGCAACACCAGCGCACAGGTTCGCCAAGACTTTTTCACCTGCGGCGGCGTAGACGGCTATAACACCGAAACACTGAAAAACTGGCTTTCCAACCTGCTTGGACTTAACCATAACCATCACATGGTAGTCATCGGCGCGGGCAACCTCGGCCGTGCAATCATCAGCTTTAAGGAGTTCAACGAGGACGGATTTTTCATCGACGCCGTATTTGACAACAGCCTTATGCTCGAGGGAATGCAGATCTGCGGCGTGCCGATTATCAATGCGGCGCTGTTTGAAGATTATCTTGAAGAAAATCATGTTGATATTGTGGTGATTGCAGCGCCTGCCAGCGCTGCTGCGGACATTCTTAAAAAGTCCATCCGCGGCGGAGTCAAGGGCGTTTGGAACTTTGCGCCTGTGGATCTGCGGTCCGACGACCGCATTGAGGTGCAAAACGTTCACCTCAGCGACAGCCTTATGACCCTTTCTTTCCGCATGGAAGAAAAGCAGCACATTGTTGAAAGCGACATCGAAAACGCATAAGTTTTTTTACGAAGAAAACCACCTCTCTTTCGAGAGGCGGTTTTCTTGTTACAGTTGAACTGAATAGGCAGAACGGCGCTACGCGCCGCCCTTGCCGAAAAAATTTTTGAACTCTCCGCAGTTTTATGCTATAATATATTTTTACAAACATTAAAAAGGAGGCTTTGCACTTGGCAAAACCCGAACTTCTTGCCCCGGCGGGGGATATGGAATGTCTTGAAACGGCGGTGCGCTTCGGCGCGGACGCTGTATATATCGGCGGGCCGATGCTTCAGCTTCGGGCGGATTCCGTCGGCTTCACCAAAGAGGGCGTTGCCGAAGCCGCCGCATACACCCATGCTCACGGCGTGAAGCTTTACGTCACGGTGAACTGCTTTGCCCGAAACGAGGAAATAGACGCGGCGGAGGAATATGCCAAATTCCTCTATGAGGCGGGGGTCGACGCGGTGATAGTTTCCGATTTGGGGCTTATTGCGGCAATTCACGCGGCGGAGCCTCGCCTTCCCATTCATGTAAGTACCCAAGCGAACTGCACAAACTTCAATTCCGCGCTGGTTTACCGTTCCATGGGCGCGGAGCGGGTGGTGCTCGCCCGAGAAATGACCCTTGAGGAAATCCGCGAGCTGCGCCGCCGTATTCCGGAGGATATGGAGATTGAAGCCTTCGTCCACGGCGCCATGTGTATGTCCTATTCAGGGCGGTGCATGATTTCGTCATTCCTTACCGGAAGAAGCGGCAACCGCGGCGGCTGTGCGCAGCCCTGCCGCTGGAATTATTACCTGATGGAGCAAAAGCGCCCCGGAGAATTTTTTCCGGTGGTGGAGGACGAAAAGGGCATGGCAATCCTCAGTTCCTATGATATGTGCGCCGCTCCCTTCCTTGACAAGCTCGTTGAAGCGGGGGTTTCATCCTTCAAAATCGAGGGCCGCATGAAAACGCCGTTTTATGTCGCAACGGTGGTGAATGCGTACCGCCACGCCATTGACGGCGATTTGCCCCTTGAGGTGATTATGCGGGAGCTTGACAGCTGCAGCCACCGCCCCTACTCCAGCGCGTTCTACTTCGGCGAAATGGTGCACAGCCACGGCAATTCCGGGGCGTACATTCAAAAGTGTAAGTTTGCGGGCGTGGTGCTCGACTGGGAAAACGGTGTTGCCACCGTGCAGCAGCGGAACAACTTCCGTCCCGGCGACGAACTTGAGATAATTTCACCCATCAGCACCGGCAAAAAATTCACCGTCACCGAAATCCGCGACGAGGATGGAAATTTTCTCGAAAGCGCAAAGCTTATTCAGCAAACCCTCAAAATCCCCTGTGAAATTCCTCTTCAAAAGGGCGATATTTTAAGGCTGAGGGTTGAGGAATAAGTCGGAAAGCCGCTTGCGGCGCAAAAATTATCACCACAATTCGTACAATATCATAGTATCGGATTTCCACAGCACCACATCGGACCAGCGTTCCAAATCTTCTATTTGTGTGCTGTAAAGCTTTGTATCATAATCGTTCTCGGTACAGGCTTCGTCTGCATGCTTGAAATTTACTGTATTTCAGCAGATAAAAGCGCCCATATGCGGCGTAAATAAAATAAGCTGTGCATATATATGCACAGCTTATTTTATTAAAACGTCCCTGCCTCACCTTTCGGAAAGCAGAGGCGTCTTTTATTCTTACAGCTTATATTCCGCGGCGTTCACAATCTTTTTGTCCTTTATATCACCGAGTATGCCGCCCACCATATCGAAAATTCCGGCTTTCTCGCAGCTTTCGCCGATATTCGCAACGTCTTCGCAGACAAGGGTCACTGTGCTTTCCTGCTCCGCGGAGCAAGAAACGTTCGCGCAATCGGAAATCGTAAGCCGCTCAGAAATAAGCTCCACGGGAGCATCCTTCGCGATTTTTACGCTTACGCAGTCGGAAACTTCAATGCCCTCCGGATGAGCCTCCAGCAGGAATTTATCTATTTTCACACTGATTTTGTCGGTAATCTTCATCGCAGGGGAACTCGCCACTACTTTCACTTCTCCGCAGGTGGCTTTAAGCGCCCAAAACGTCTGCTGAAGCGATTCCGCAACGGAAACATCACCGTTTACATATAGGTATTCTATACGCGAAAGCGCCGCGGCGCTTTCTGCCGGAATTTCAAGGTCTCCGTTCACAAAAAGCTTGGCGCCATAGCGCATAACCGCAGTATTGTCAAGGGTAAGCTCGCCAGAAACAAACTCCGTGCCGTCCGGCACAAGTACAATGTCGCAGTCCTCGTTAAGCAGCGGCACAATTCCCTCCGCAAGGGATTCGACAACCACAGCGCTCTTTGCATAAAAGCTTGCGCCTTTGGCGGCAATGGCCGCAGGGTCAATGGTGTCGCTCACAAAAATGAAACGGCTGCTCCAATAGGTTGCCGCCTTTGCACGGAGCATGAAAAGCCGATCGATAACAGCGTCGTTCTTCATAATAATCGCGCCGGCGGGATAGATTTCAAGCTTTCCGTTTACGGAAATTTTGTCCGTGTCAATGCCTGAATCCGTCGGGCAAAGCATTTTTCCGTTCACATAAATCATGGCGTATTTACGAAGGTTGCTTTCTCCGCCGGAAACAACTGTCACCTTGCCGTTCACGATGAGCACCGTGCCCTCTTCTACCACGGAATCGGCGCTGATTTCAATTTTACCGTTCACCACCTGAACAGGTGCATCCTTTAGAACGCTAATCTGCTTTGCGCAGTTGGTGTTAACATTGTGGCTTGCAAGGAGTTCTTTGCTCTCCGGCGTTACCAGTATTGTGGCGGAATTTATATTGATGCCCTCATATTTTTCAAGAACGCTTTCTTGCGGATCGCGGGCATCGCAGACTGCACAGTTTACAATAAGTGTTTTCTTTTCCATAGTATTTCCTCCAAAATCAATATCTTTTTTGCGGCAGCATAATGCCGATTTCTATTTTCTGTTCCAAAGCAGTACCGAAAATGTCGCCGATTTCTTCGGCAGAGAATCCCTCCGCCCTAAGAATGCGAAAAATCGTGGCGGCTTTTTCAGGAATGCTTGTAAAAAAGTTGCCTGGAAGTGTGTTTTTCATCTGATTTCCTCCTGTTTCTGCGAAAGTTCCTTTCTAAGGATTTTTTTCGCAGCGGAAAGCTTCGACCGCAGAGTTGACGGGTTCATATCAAACATTTCGCCAAGCTCCACGGCGTTATAGCCTTCAATGTACCTCATTCTGAAAAGAGTGCGAAGCTCCTCCGGCAAAAGCAGCAGCAGCGCCGCGGCTTCCGCTTCTGCAAACGCCGGGTCTTCAAAGGCTTCTTCGGTGTCTAGGGCGGAAAGCCTTGCGCTTTCCGCGGCGGCGCGCCGCACCTTATCAATAAAGATGTTCCGCGCGGCTTTATAAAGCCACGCGCGGCAGTGTGGACGATCCATTTCTTCAAAAAGCACAGCGTTTTGCAGAGCCCGCAAAAAACTTTCCTGAACAATGTCCTCCGCCGCAGTGCGGCAGCCGCCGGTCATTTGCCCGCAATAGGCACAAAGCTCCGGCCACAGGTCGGAATAAAGTTCATCGATTTTCACCGGAGCAGCGTCCCCTTTCTTTTCGGAATTCTTTTTCAGCGCGCTTTCACCTATATAACGAACGGCGCACAGAAAGTGTTGAAGGAAATTTAAAATTTTTTACGCAAAAAAGCACCCATAGGGTGCTTTTTTTATAGAAGCTCTACGGTTCGGCTTTCACCGAAAATTTCAATGCCGTTTGCGGCGAGGAGCGCGGCGGCGACGCCGTCTCCGTCGACAAGCCTGCCGGAAAAGCTGCCGTCATACACTCTGCCGAAGCCGCAGGAGGGGCTGCGCTCCTTGAGAATCGCTTTTTTGCAGCCGAAAAGCTGCGATAGGCGCAGCGCTTCTGCCGCGCCGCGGCGATATTCCGCAGTTACATCTATGCCCGTGCAGGAAACCACGCGCTCCCCGATGATTTCGGAGGGGTCACGCGGCGTGGGCAGCCCGCCAAGCTGCTCCGGGCAGATGGGAATAAGATAATATTTTTCGGACAGCGCCTTGATATTTTCATTTGGCTTTGACTTGCCGTCATACCGACAGCAAAGCCCAAGCAGGCACCCGCTTATGAGTATCGGCTCTTTTTCCATTTGAGCACGCTCCTTTTTCGTTTGAGCACGCACCCGTGCTCACTTTTTTATTTTGAGCACCGTGAGCACCGTTTGAGCACCACTTGAGCACCGAGGCGGCGGGGGCGCACTCTTTCCACCCCATCAATCGCGGCTCAGCCGCTTTGGTAAGTATGCGTTTTGCACTGCGGCATTAAAATAAATAACCTCAGCTGGCACGAAGTGCCTTTGGCGG
>OIWT01002694.1_pt1 | contig 17740 bp, 25 predicted proteins | sample 1587701 | NCBI WGS metagenome assembly OIWT01 (sample SAMEA3888904, study PRJEB22519) | human gut metagenome | biome: human gut; feature: human-associated habitat; material: faeces | place: Denmark | collected 2009
CCAGTCCGAGGACGTCAAGATGCCCATCACGCGCGCCGCCTCCTGCTCCGCACTGCCCGCGCTCGCCGCACTGGCGCCGCAGGCCCTGCCGGCCGCCGACACGCCCTCGCGCGCCGTGGCGGTGCTGAAGAAGGCGGCGCGCAACGGCCACCAGATGAAGATCTGCTACTACAGCAGCGACCCGCGCTCCTGCGACGGCGTCGCCCGCGCCGTGGACACTGCCGGTAGTGATGGTGCCAATGGTGCCAATGGTGCCAATGGTGCCAATACTGCTGGCAGGACTGCTGCGGACGGCGCGGAGGAGTGGGAGTTGTTCGACCTGACGACAGACCCGCGGGAGGTGGGTGCGGGGCGGGCGCGTGAGGCGTAGAAGCACAACCTGGTGGAGGCGGAGGAGTACGCGGCGGTGCTGGCCGAGATGAAGCTGGCGCTGGCGCTGCGGTACAGGCAGTGCTGCGAGCTCGTACGCGCGGAGGGAGGCCTTGAGTGTAGAACATTTCCCACGAGAAGAACGGCAGAGCGCAGCGATTATCCCTCTTCTCTTGCTTGTCGAAGTCCTCCCCAAGGGAGGTGAAATGGAGACAGTTTTACATCCTTCTGATCGCCCTGGTGATAAGTGTTATAGCCGTTCTTATGCAATACCTCCTGTCTTAGTTTGTTTGTTGGCGACGACCCCTTGGAAGCATGGACACGAACGAGATTGATCTGGACGACCTGGACAAATCCGACATCAGTAGCGACTGGAACAGCTCCGAAGACGAGGCTCCCAACATGGAGGTAGAGGAGGAGAATCCGACACATGCAGTTGCTCAAAACGCTCCTGTTATGAACTATTCGAAGGAAATCGAGGAGCTAGAACAAATGGATAACGAAGACGATCCCAACTACATTCCGAGTTCCTGCCGTTCACTCTATTTCATGGCTAGAGACGAAGAACGAGGTGGAAGAGTCCTCCATCGAGGTGGAGCCCATCAACGTGGTTCTAAACAATACGGCGCTATTGACAAAGGCGGGAGTGGTGTCGCACAAACTGGATGACTGCTACATTATTGACGCGGGGAAAAACACCAAGTCAAAGATCATCCTCACTCTGACCAGTAGGGCGATTGAAGAGAACTCGATTCTGTTCAGGCAGTCGATGGAACCGGTCGGCCGCATCATGGAAGTGTTCGGACAAGTGGAGCATCCCTTCTACGTTCTGCGTTGGCCCAAAACGATGAGCAATCCCGATCTCGCTCTAAATGACACCGTGTACATGAACATGACGGAGGCCCACTTCATCCTCCCTGCACAGCTGAACACGGTGGGAACAGACGCCTCCAACGTCTTCGACGAGGAGCCGGATGAAAAGGAGCGCGTGTTCATCGAGTGCACCGAGGATGTGGTGAATAATGAGCTCCGTGCGAAATGGGAGTGGCAGTGATTCCTAGTGGACAATGCAGAGGGTGCCCAGCAAACCCTGAACTACCAGCAAGAGTTCGTGATTCCGTCCAGTGACAAGCGGGCGATTCCTGTCAACAGCGCCGTCTACCCGCCCGTGCAGACGCCTCAAAACCCCTTCTTTGCGTCCATGTTTGCCGCTCCGGCTCCAGCGCAGCCGCAGGTGCAGAATGACACGAGTGGACTGGACATTCTTAGGAATTCGTACTTTTAGAGCGCGTAGTTTGTTCTAACAAAGAGCATGACTTGCCAATCGAAAGAGCATTCATTCTTTTGTAGAAAGCGCTGTCCCACGCATGTTTGAAGAAATCCAGCGACTAATACAGCATCCGGATCAATTTGAGGATTTGAAGACGTACTGCTGTGATCCCCCAATAACGGAGTAGCTCCTATTCCCAAGCAGTGTCCGCACTGGACGACTATCTGAAATCCGATTCGCGTAATATGGAAGCTCTGGAATACAAGGTCATTCTTCTGGAACGAGCGAAGCGTCTCACCCTCGCAAAACAAACAGCAAAGACTCTCCTCATGCTTGGAGGGGAGGAGTCCAAGTTTCTTGACATGTATGGTCATGCTCTTCTTCTCGCCGGAGAATTCGATGACGCCGAGGCTGTGTTTCTGAGGGCGTACAAACTCGATCCCGATGGTGCTTACGCCTTCGGGAAGCAGTACAAGGAAGCGAAGGAGCTGAGCGCCATAAAGAAGAAGGGGAATGCGGCCGTGGAGAAGGGAGACATGGAAGCGGCCATTGCTGCTTACACAACGGGGATTCAGCGATGCACCGATTCCTCCCTTTCCTGCGTGTTCGTCTTCCTGAACAACCGTTCGGCGTGTTATATCAACACTCACCGCTATGATTTGGCTCTCCGCGACATTGATGCCGCAATTGCGGAGTATCCGCATCTGCCGAAGCCGTATCTGCGAGCCATCACGTGCATCGAGCAGTTGCATCTGACGGAGCGAATAAGCGGTATTCCGTTGTTATATCTAAATGCGCTCTTCTCCACGGGTTACAGCGGCTCCAGTTCGTCCGCCATCGCTCGCAAGTATCTCGACTACCTCAAGAGCAACGGCCTGTTCAAGTCCGCGGTTCGTCCTGTTGGAAGCAAGCAGTTGGTGGATCGTGTGCTGGATGCGAATCCCGACAGTCTCGTTGTGTTGGATCTGTACGCTTCCTGGTGCGGTCCGTGCAAGGTGGGTGAGTCGGTGGGAGTTGACTGCGTAGCGACTAGCACCCGTTCTGGACGACCTGTCCGTCTCTCATCCCTCCGTCATTTTCCTCAAAGTGGACGCGGACAAGGAGAGAGCGGTGGCTGCGGAGTACAATCTGGACTCCTTCCCCACGATCGTCTTCATCCGGAACCACAAGGTGCTCACGAAGGTCATCGGCTATGACCCCGAAGGAGTGGAAAGGGCGGTGAACGGCAACATGCTCATGGAGCCGGACACGCTCGTTGAGGTGAATTAGAAGTGGATCCGCTGTTTGTTTCATCATTGTTTGGTGAATAGCGTGAGAAGAACCATAGAATAATGACAATTGATTAATGGCAACAGAAACTATGAACAATGCACAATGGTGAACAATTATACCCCCATCATTAATCCTCCGCCATTAATCCTCAAACCAATTCTTCATGTCCATTATTCCCCATCCATTATTTGATTCACTCCCGCTATGGAAGAATGCGTGTGAAATAATAAACAGTCCACGCAACATAAATGAAACGAGCCTTCCTGTTGATTCGCTCACGTGTTCAGCGCCAGCACACAGCGAACGTCATCCACTCCGCGCATGAGGTCCAAAAAGGGGAGAAGGTTCCGCAACTCCTTGTCCTTTGCGTCTCCGTACCAACTGGCTATGGGAATGGCGTTGCAGCGGTCGAACCGGTAGCACTCCGGATTGTTGTCCACAATAATCGTGGAGTCTGCCTGGGGAGAGACCGTTGAGATGCGCTTGACAGCCCTTCCGTAAACGCACTCACAGTCGTCCTTGTAGAGCCGGCGCCTAATTCTGCCGCGAGGATCAATGACGTTGAGCACCGCGTCTGCGTAGGGCTTCTCGCCGGCAGTGAAGACCACCACGTCGTACCAATCGCACACACTATCGAGGAACAGATCCAGATAGGGACGCTTGAAGACGTAGAAGCTGACGTACTTGTTTTCGCGCAACTACAGATCACCCGCCCGCAGAAAAGCAACGATTGTGATGCCGATGCACTCGAGCGAAGGAACCATGGTGGCCAAGTCCGAAAACCGGCATGAGTAGACAAGTGTTTCGTCCAAGTCGAGAACAAGGGTGTGGCGCTTGTGAGGAAACTGGGAGAAGCGAAATCTCCACCGACAGGTATAATAGCGGATGGGGTTGCACTTGGTCTTTCCGTGAATTCTCTTGTGATAGATATCTTGACAGTTGAGGATGATGGCTCTCTTCACAGCGCGTCTGTCTCGGCTGAAGAGGATAAAGACGTGGGCGAGAAAATGGAAAAACCGCCTACACATAACCGAGACAAGGAGGGCGAACAAGGGAATGAAGCCGGAGAGCAGCAACACAGAGAAATAGAGGCTACATACGAATCTAGGCACTCACAAAGAATGGATGGAGCAATACGCGAGATAGAAAACGAGAGAGAGTAGAATCCGTACTAGCTCACCGAAGTAGCTCATTTTCAGCAGAAATGGCACCAAAATGGATAGGCAGCGTACTGGTGAAGAGCGGCTTACACAACAATAATCGTATGATAGTGTAAGCGATAGGAAAAGACTGAAAGACGAGCAAAAGGAGTGCGACCCGGTTAGCTGTTCTTCCGGAAGCCGTCTCTATCCGAAGATACAGGGATCTGGGAAAACCCGCAAATTCCCGTGGTTGTCGGGTACGAAGCGAAAGCAAAGATTTCTTTTAGAAGCAGTGCAATCATGTCTAGCAATAGTAGTCCATGGGGTTGTTGTGATAAGGTCCCTAGATCAAGCAAAGGTTGTAACGGCTGTCGCTGCTGTTGGTGTCGTTGCAGCAGTTGCAGTGTATTTCTTCAAATCGAGAAAGTCACAAAAGAAGAGTGAGGCTCCCAAGGGTTCGTTCCTTATGTGCATTTGTTCCCCGTAGAGGAAGAGAAGCCGAAGCAGGAGTTCCCTGGTAAGGTCGAGGGAAAGGTCGAGTTCCCCGGCAAGGTTGAAGGCGAGAAGAAGGAATTCCCCGGAAAGGTGGAAGGAAAGGTGGAGTTCCCTGGAAAGGTGGAGGGGGATAAGAAGGAGTTCCCTGGAAAGGTCGAGGGAGATAAGAAGGAATTCCCTGGAAAGGTCGAGGGAAAGGTGGAGTTCCCTGGAAAGGTCGAGAGTGATAAGAAGGAGTTCCCCGGAAAGGTGGAAGGCGACAAGAAGGAATTCCCTGGAAAGGTGGAAGGGGACAAGAAGGAGTTCCCTGGTAAGGTCGAGGGTGAGAAGAAGGAGTTCCCTGGAAAGGTGGAAGGCGACAAGAAGGAGTTCCCCGGCAAGGTCGAAGGAAAGGTCGAAGGAAAGGTCGAGTTCCCCGGAAAGGTTGAGGGAGACAAGAAGGACTTCCCCGGAAAGGTGGAAGGCGACAAGAAGGAGTTCCCTGGCAAGGTGGAAGGCGACAAGAAGGAGTTCCCTGGCAAGGTGGAAGGCAAGGAGTTCCCCGGCAAGGTCGAGGGAAAGGTCGAGTTCCCCGGCAAGGTGGAACCCAAGGCTGAGGAGAAGGCGCCGGCGAAGAAGCCCGCGGAGTTCGTGACGTTCTACAACGAGGCGAAGCGCCAGTTCAACAACCAGGAGTACGAGGCGGCGCTGAGCAACTTCAACAAGGCGATCGACGCGATCCCGAAGAACAACGCGCAGCTGAAGACGCTGATCTACTCGCGCGGCTCCTGCCTGAAGAAGCTGAACCGGCTGGAGGAGGCCATCGCGGACTACACGCAGTGCATCACGCTGGACGACAAGTACAGCCGCGCCTACAAGGCGCGCGCGGGCGTGTACAAGAGCCTGGACCGCCTGGAGGAGGCGATCGAGGACTTCTCGTACTGCTACCTGCTGGACACGGTGAGCAGCGGCGACATGCAGATGACCCCCGAGGGCATGGACGAGGTCATCCAGGCGCTCGCCAAGCGCGACGCCAAGGCGGAGCTGGCGCGCCGCCACGCGGACAAGGAGTACAAGCGCCACCTGCCCTCCAAGCAGTTCGTGGCCTTCTACTTCAGCACCATCGCGAGCGAGAAGGCGGCGGAGTACAACCCCTCCAAGTTCACCGAGCAGCAGCTCGCCGAGCTCATCGCCGCGCCGCAGGGCGACGCCACCGTCGGCGACTACCTGCTGATGCGCGGCGGCCTGCGCAAGGCGGAGCAGCGCTACGAGGAGGCCATGGCGGACTTCCTGGAGGCGGCCAAGGAGGAGAGCCACTGCCACGCGCAGGCGGACGCGTGCCTGGAGGCGGCCACCTTCCTGTCGCTGAGCGGCGACACGATCGAGGCGCTGAAGTACTACGAGCGCGTGTACGCCGACAAGACGCAGCGCAGCGTGAACCTGCTGGTGAAGTACGCGTCGTGCCTGGTGGAGCAGGAGGACGAGCGCTACCGCGCGATCTTCGACGAGGCCTGCGCGTCGTTCCCCGGGGAGTGCGACGGCTTCTTCCACCGCGGCCAGGTGATGTACATCGAGAACAAGACGGAGGAGGCGATCCGCGTGGGGCCGCGCGGCGGGCGTGAGGCGTAGGACCTGACGAAGGTGACGGAGCTGAACAAGAACCACGCGATGGCGTACGTGCAGCTGGCCTTCTGCTACATGAACCAGAACCAGTCGCAGCAGGCGATGGAGAGCATGAAGCGCGCCGTGGCGTGCGGCAAGAACCGCGCGCAGGTGTTCAACCACTTCGGCGAGCTGTGCATGGCGATGGGCCTCTTCAGCGACGCGGACATGAACTTCAAGAAGGCGGAGGAGGCGGACAAGGACTGGGCCTACTCCTACGTCAACGAGGCCACCTACTACCTGCAGACCACGCAGGACTACCTGAAGGCCTCCGACCTGCTCAAGAAGGCGATCAAGATCGACCCCAGCTGTATCAACGCCTACCTGCAGCTCGCGCAGCTGCACATGCTGCTGCAGGAGTGGGACGACGCCAACTCCATCCTGGACTCGGCGCTGAAGGAGGCGGTCAGCTACAGCGACATCACCTCCGTGTACACCTCGAAGGAGTCCTCCACCTACCAGCTCAAGACGCTCCAGAAGTACCAGACCAGCTTAAAGGCTGCCAAGTAAGATTTCTCCCGCTTTGTTGCAACAAACAAACGACCCCCGTCGTCTGATATCGTCCCACGTGACGCGCTGTTCCGGGCGCTTGTGCAGCTCCTTGTGTCGCTGCTCGCTGTAGGACACGTAGCGATGGTTCTTCGGGGCAGGCTTCTCCTCCTGCCACTCTGGGCTCTGTGTGTCGTGGAAGTAGCGGTGGTAGTCGAAGGAGTCGTCGCGCCACTCTCTCTTCTCGTCGTGCCACTCGCCAACGTCCTCCGCAGGAGAAATTGATGTGCCGTGATAGCCTCTCTCCATTTGCTTCTCATCCGCAGGGGCAATGGACGTGCCGTGATAACCCCTCTCTCCTCGTTTCTCATCCGCAGGGGCAATGGATGTGCCGTGATAACCTGCATCTACGCCTCACGCCACAGCGCCGCAGGGACCCTCCTTCATCGCGTACTCCGACGGCTCCGCCTCCACGCGCGGCACACGGTGCGCGGGCTCCTCGTGGGTCTCCACGGACGGCGTGTGCTGCGCCTGTTCCACGGACCCCGCCTCCCTGGCGGGGCGCAGGAGACTGAAGCTGCCGAGCGAGAGACCGGCCTCCTCGGCGCGCGTGGCGACCACCTCCGCGGAGAGCACGTCGCCGTGCCGGTACACCGTGGCCACCAACGGACGGAGCCCCGCGTACTCGGGAGCGGTGCTGGTGCGCAGTGCGAGGTTGACCCGTCGGATCATGGCGATGACCTCCTCAGCAGAGCCCTCCAGGTGGAACGAGGCGCCCAGCGTGGCGTGGTCCGCCGACACGAAGGTGATGCGCTCGATGTTGTCCAGCTTCGCGAACGATGGAGCGCTCGTCGGGAAGAAGCGGCGCCTGGGGGTGAGGCTGGAGAGATACTGGGCACATGCGATTCAGGAGCTGCATGAAGCGCAAGTCGGCAGCGGCAACGGACGGCTGGAGGTCCACCTTCTTCGCATTCTCTACGGATGACGGCCAGAGAGAGGAGGAACCGAGGGGCTGGATGGGCTTCACAACGGGCGTTTCGATGTGTCTATTCGTGACTCTCACCCTTCTGTACCACTTTTCGTCATAGCCGAGGGCTCGGAGGAAGTCTGCTGAGCGAGATCGAGGCACTTCTTGGAAAACTCTACCGCTCACTCTTCCGTAAAGCACCGACTTGCTCCGAATCTCCGAAGCCAAATCGGACTGGGGGAGTTGGCACAGCCCGAATAGACAAGTGCCATAATCCTCTGTAAACTCTTGGTACATGAGTACACCTCCGACTACAATGAGATGGAATGCACGAACACTACCGAGAGCCGCATACTCCAGAATGAGTTTCTTTCGCGCCGAAAAGGCAAGGCCCAGGATGGAAACCGCAGCCGTTGCCCCGCCTATTGTGGCGACGTGCATGAACCGCTTCTTCTTACATTCACTTATGATGGTGCGCTCGTTTTCCGTGAAGGTGTAGTCCTTTGACCGTCTACGGATGAGCGGAGACGAAGAAAACGACAAGAGGCGGGAAGTCCGTACTCGCGTGAAGAACTTGATTCGGGCTGTGTCTGGATCGGAAACGAGCACGTTGTTGAATGTGTGAGAAAATATATCATCCATGACAATCGAAGGAAAAGAGTGATGAACAAACAACCGTCAATTACCCCCACTTTTGCATCTAACATAGTTCTACTCGTGATTTGAACGGATTGGACCTACCAGAAACCCGAGAATGAAGTTGTCGTACACAACTTTGGGATTGCAGCACATCTCGATGTAGTTGTGACCTGCATGCGGCTAGCACTCACACGACAATAAGGGAATTACCACAAATAGACACTTGTATCGGTACTCTTCGGGAATGAGCAAGAAGAGTCTCTTTGCGTGCGCTAATGGAACGATCATGTCATTCATACCATGAATGAGGCAAACAGGAGACTGCACTTTGGTAATCTACGCATCAACTCCCTCGCTGGCAATCACTGTATCCACAACCCTGTACATATCCCTCCGCGCAGAGACTCTGGAGTCAAAAACGACGCGATAGATGGAAAGGAAGCAACTCTTGGCGTGATGAAAGAACGGGACAACCACCTGAAGAATCACGCCTGCAACACGAATGCCCCTCTTTTCAAAGAGAGAGACGGCTGTGAACACGGAGACGGCACTTCCGAGTGAGTGACCAAATCTACACTCAAGGGCACTCCCATTCCATACAGAATTAGCTTTCTGGGATCAACACGAAGTGTGTCGATCACATATTCCACAACGCGGTAGGCAGTCTGAAGCACTGTCTCCTCGTTCGGCGTTCCCCTACAGATAACCGAACTATCAGCGTATTGGTACTTGGTTAGGCCATAGCCAGGATAGTCATACGATACGATATCGCAGTGGAGATTTCGCGACATCCTCCGAAAAAACGGCTTTCTAGCAGAGTTACCATCTATAAGGACGCCTACAACTGGCTGATCACTTCGGCATTCGCGTGGCTGTAGACGATGGTATAGTCCGGAGTGAACACCGGCTTTACATGCATGGCGGCGATGGGCTCTCCGTCCACATTGGGTCTACGGAGTATCAGAGCAAAAGGGAGAGCGGCACATTTCTGTGTACAAGCAGGGATACACGAACTCCTCGCTGGAGTACGTGCAGTCCGGAGGAATGTACAACACCTTTTCGATGAGGGTGTTGAGAATCATGGAAAGGAATGACGAAGCCCGATGATGATGTGAGGAAGGGACGTCCAGGAGCCACCTCGGTAGATTCAAACATTTCTACCCATGCGTCGTCCATATGCCCTTCTCTGTTTCCTCCTCCTCCTTTCCTTCTCTACATGCATTATGGTGCGAATGACGGATCGGAAACCTAAGTGGGCCATATCGAAGGAGCAGGAGGAGAAGACGAAGACGGCTCAAAGCGATCCCGAAGAAGAATCTCAGACGACTCCGCCCCCGCCTCCGAGCGAGGTGCCGGAGATGGCGACTCCACCAGAGACGCCTGCTGCTCCTCCCGCATTTGATTTTGATTCGATACGACGTAGAAGAGGCTACTATGGAAGGACGGGTAAGGATTGTCGCCTGCTTTTTATGGTAGGGCCCTCTGCACTGATTCCTCTGGAGAACACGTGTGCGGACATCCATGAGGGAAACTATGACTTCCACATATGTCCGTTCCGATATATCGCGCAGATGGAGAATTGGGACGGTGGATTCAGGGGAATTATCGGGTAGGGGAGGATTGGAGTGTCTGATGAGATAGAATATGGGGGCATTTTGAAGGAGACCCCTATCGGCAAGATGTGGTGCATATGGTGATGGACGATGGCGATTGGTGCAGCAACAGCCTGGCACGCGAAAGCAACGTGATGTTTTGAGGGAAGGATGATCCCTAGCTCATCATCCAGTGTGATGAAAACGCACAGAAGGACTTTGTGGTGCTCTCTCTGAGCGAGCTGGAGACATGCCACTACGAGATCAAGGCGGTGTCTCCGCTGGTGTGTCGAATCGACCCGTCAGAGCGGGAGTCGAATCCGATGCAAAGACCGGTGGTGACGGGGGAAGAGAGAAACGAGCCCGAGGAAGACAGCGAGGCAGAGGAGTTGTTGGAGGAGAATCGGAGAGATAGGATGGGGGAGTTCGATTACGAGATGGATCGCGAGTTCCCTCCCAGCCGACGAGAGGAACTGAGTTGCAGTGCTTGGAGGGTTTGACGGCTAGTGCATATGGGAAGGGACGAGATTCGGAGGCGGATCATGAAGCTGAAGAGGGAATTGAGGGAGTTGGAGCGCTACGCTGCGCATAAGTAGTTTTAGAACGCTGCTTGTTGAACAAACGCGAATACGCTAAAGTTACTTGTTCCCAACCTGCATGCGCACGAAACGATCAATCGAAATCTTGCAGCCCGCCTCCTTCGCGATCTTCTGGACGTACTTGGTGATGCTGCCCTGCTTCTCGTCGAGGATGAACAGCTGGTCCATCAGCACGAACTGCTTGTAGAACTCGCCCAGCTTTCCCTCCACCATGCGATTCACGATCTTCTCGGGCTTGTTCAGCTTCTTCACCGTCTCCATGATCAGCGCGCGCTCCTTGTCCAGCTTTTCCGAAGGAACCTCGCTGCGCGTCAGGTAGGCGGGATTCGCGGCGGCGATGTGCATGCTGACCTTTCTTAGCGCCTCGCTGTCCACCTTCGAAGCATCGCCGTCGAACTTGAACGACACGAGGGCAGCAATCTGGCCCATGTTCGCACCGACCGCATTGTGGGTGTAGCTAGGGATGGAGAGAGCGCAGCACTTCCTACCCGCAGAGCAAGCCGTTCTCGGGCGCCTCGACACAGGCACAGCGATTCAGCACGATGTTCTCCCCCAGCTTGGCAATCACCTCCTTGAGATGGTCCCCGACAGTCAGACCGCTGGAAAGGGCCTGCTTCTGCACATCCTCCACCGCCGTGATTCCGGTCGTGAAGACGGTATTCGAGATCTCCGACGCGAGCTTCTGGAACACCTCGTTGCGGGCAACAAAGTCAGTCTCGCAGTCGAGCTACGCAATCACTAGCGCCCGACAATTCCACCTCGATCATAACGCCCTTCTTTCCCTGGATCATCGAGGCCACCACGCCCTGCTGCGTCGTGCGGGAGCTCACCTTGTTCACTCTCTTCATTCCCTGCTTGCGCAGGACCTCCACGGCCTTTTCGAGGTTGCCGTTCACACCTTCGTGCTGCAGGGCCTTCTTGCAGTCCATCATGGGAGCGCCGGTGAGTTCTCTCAGCTGCTTGACCATCGCAGCAGTAACCGTAGAGAAATGGCTTACTACCCGATCAGCCAGAGACGCGAAGAGGAGTACCAAAGGTAAGACGAACCAACTTGGAGGAGAACGCTCTGGCGATCATGGCAAAAGAATGAGTGAGAACAAACAGCGAATTGCGGTATGGCGATAGTGAACAGGGGTTTCAATGCTTCTCCGGCGCATTCTTCTTCTTCTCCTCCATGGAAATCCTCTTGCCCATGAACATGATTTTCTCCAAAGAGTCCTTGCTAAACAGGGCCTGTAATCGTTCGGGCGTGAATATACTCTTGTACAGTTCCGGGTTCTTCTGGAGAATGGTAGTGTAGAGGGGCGTGCGCTTGATAAACTACACATAAGCCTTCTCCCTTGTAGCCAACCTGTACAATCAACTCGGGATGATTCGCAATGACGGACATGATCGCCTTCTTCTGGCCTACACGTCACTGCAGCACCGCAGCACTACGGTCGGTGATGATGCACTCCTGCCTGAGCTTGCGGATGGCCTCCGGAGAGGTGGGCTGGGCGACCCGCTTCATCATCTTCCTCTCCTTGATGAAGTCCAGCTACGCTCAAGCCCGCTCCCCACGCCTACGTGCTCCTTCGAGAAGACCAGCTTGTGGCCCATCTTGGCCTCCAGCAGCGCGCGGATGCTCGCCGCGCGATTGGCCCCAGGGCGTTCCTTCTTGGTGATGATGGCGATCACTGCCTGGATGTTGTCGTCCTGCTCGATGAACTCCTGCAAACCGGGGTTCAGCTCGATCAGCTTCACGATGAGAGGGTGGGTGAGGATGATTTCGCGCACCAGACTGGGGTCTCCGATAATCTGGGAAAAGAAAGGACTGCTTACCCACTCCATCATGAGTCCGTCCTCATTGAGTAAACGGAGAAAGAGACTGTCGATTTTGCACTTGAATGTGTCCTTGGTAGTATCGAACGCAATGCTCTTGAACATCTGCACGTTCTCGTGGTCCTCGCTCCCCGTGGGAGAGGGAGGAATGGACTCGGGTTGATGTCTGAGATTGGTGCAGAGGGACACGAGGTAGTCCTCCACCTGCTTTTCCTGCTCCTCGATGGGGATCTCTTGTTTCTGGGGGGACTTTACGGCGGTAACGAGTGATGCGTTTGAAATGTCTAATCCTCACACGTAATGAGCGCACCAACTATATGCATCCAACATTAACTCATCATCTAGGATGGTGCCGTTGTACAGGAGCGATATACTCTCGTGCGGAGTGCTCATGATTTCACTGACTCTTTTCTTCACGGTGGCCACCTTTTCCTTCTCCCCGACAGTAATCGTAATGTTCTGGCCGGAAAGGAAGTGAATAATCATCACGGGAAAGAAAGAATAGTTGGTGCACAAACTCCGTTCATGCGTGTACGGATCCGTTCGGCTCGGGGAAGTGGGGCGTCGAACAAACAGGGGTGGAAAGAGGTAAAAATGACAGGGTACACACGACCCCTTCACGCGGCGGGGTTCTGGAGCTCGTTCAGCTTCTGCTGCATGTACGCGTGGATGCGCGCCTTCAGCTCGTCGTCGGGCTTGACCATGTCCATGGAGAGCGGCATCTTGGTGAAGGGGTCGATGGGGTTGACGGAGAGCTGGCGCAGGACGGTGCTGCGGTCGCAGCGGTTGTTGGAGGGCAGGACGACGGGGTCCTGCATCACCGTCGCCATGATGCTGTCGTAGAACTCCGGCGGACACCCGTCCAGGATGGCGTTCAGCCGCTCGAAGTGCGCGCAGTAGCTGCGCAGCAGGCGCACGATGCGCTCGAACTGGTCGACGCGCTTGTCGCTGAGCACGGTGTGCGCCTTGCAGTAGTCCAGCGCCCACTCGAAGGCGACGAGGTCGAAGAAGCCGTCGTCCTCCACGAAGGAGATGAGGATGCTGTTGCGGTACTGCGTCGACGGGTCCAGCGCCACCGCCGGCGACGGCAGCTCCTCGCCGTTGGAGGCGTCGACGGCGGGCGCGTTGGTGACGAGGAGGATGATCTGGTCGACGATGACGCGCAGCCACTGCGCGAAGTTCATGCGGATGAGGCGGTAGGCCTGGTCCGTGTGGTCGCGGTACATCGGCTTCGCGATCGAGGTCAGCACCAGCAGGATGAACTACGCTTCAGCGCCGCGCCCGGGCCTACGCGCGTGACGCGCTTCATCAGGTAGGGCGACATGAGCAGGCGCAGCGTGGAGGCGCAGCCGATCATGCGCACGAACAGGTTGACCACCGTCTTGATGTTCTCCAGCAGCGTCTGGCCCGTCGCCTTCAGCGACTGCACCGTCTACGCCTCAGCCCCGCCGCGCGCGCCCACCGCCGCGGGCTCCGCCTTGGCCACGATGCGCCCGTAGACCTCGTTGAGCATGTCCTGCGTGTTGCTGGCCTGGCGAATCATGTCCTCGATGTACAGCGCGGTGATGTTGGCGCTCACGCCCAGGCCCTCCAACAGCTGCTGGCACTCGTCGAAGCCCTCGTTGCCGCACTACACGTGAGTCCGCGCCGCGAGCGCGACGGTGCGGGAGCGGAGGAGGATGATCATGATCTTGTTGGCGTGGAGCTGCGTGGTGTAGGCGCGCTGCTGGTCCTTGAAGCCGGAGGAGTCGATGAGCGCCTGCTGCACGAAGATGAGGAGGAAGTGGCGCACCACGGGGAACTGGAAGAGGAAGACCACGTCGTCCTTCTCCTTGCTCACCGTGCACAGGTAGTACAGCGCGTCCAGCACGTCGAAGCGCGTGGAGATGTTGGCCACCACGTTGCTGTCCAGGCACAGCAGCAGCAGCAGCAGCGTGTAGTCCAGCCGGCCCGCGAAGACGTGCTCGCGCACCGTCGCCACGTCGCTGCTCTGCACCAGCCAGAGGAAGAGCAGATAGACCACCTCCAGGAAGGAGCTCGCCAACACGGTGAACAGCGGCGAGGGCAGCGCGTCCAGCACGACGAGGTGGCGCAGCTTGGAGGCGCAGTCGCGGGAGGGCGCGCCGGCCATCATGCTGAACTGCATGTCGTAGGTCACGCCGTGCAGGCGCCACTCCTCGCGCAGCGGGTAGTTCGAGGGCGTGTACAGCGTCACGAGGCACAGCAGCGTGTAGGCCAGTTGCTCCGAGAACCGCAGGTAGTGCAGCGCCATGCCGCCCACGCCGAACTGCAGGTCGCGCAGCGCGCGGTGCAGCGCCAGCGCGGAGAAGTCGACGAGCACCTGGTACTCCTGGAAGAGCCCCGTGAGGTTGCTCTGCATGAGCTGCACGCCCAGCGCCAGCAGCTCCGTCGCCAGATTGCCCTCGTTCAGGCGCGCCTCGGCGCGGTCCGCGACGAACTGGTCGAGCACGACGCCGCTCATGGCGAGGTCGTTGGGCAGCAGCTCGACCGCGTACTGGATGGTGCGCATGTCGTTGCGGTTGTGCTGGTAGAAGAAGCGCGGGTTCAGCGGGTGCTCCTCCAGGATGAACACGTGGTTGCACTGGTGCGACGGCAGGCCGGCGCCGATCGCCATCTCGCGCAGGTAGCACCGCCGGCACAGCTCCAGCGAGCAGTGCAGGCAGCGGAACACCGTCCCGACCACCGGGCTGCTCTTGCACTGGTAGCACTGCGTGTGCTGCACGAAGCCCTCCTCCAGCGCGCACGGCTCGCGCCCGAACACCTGCCGCGCCAGCGGGCCGTGCAGGCGGCAGGCCAGGCCGCAGGGCCGCGAGCACAGGCACAGCGTGTCCGCGTAGCGCTCCAGCAGCGCGCGGTCGCCGCGCGTGTAGAAGAGGTAGTTGTCGTCGGGGCCCAGCGGCAGCGCCGCCGTGTAGGCGGCGACGAAGGCGGCGGGCTGGTCCTTGTGCGCCTCCTCCAGCCGCTCCTTGATGGCCTCGTAGGGCGCGGGGCAGAGCGGCGTGAAGGAAGCGCAGGGGTAGAACACGCGCGGGTCGGCGACCGCCGCGGCGAGCGTGCGCACCTCCGTGAACACGTGCGTGAGCGCGTTGTGCTGCGCGTCCTGCTGGCCCGTGGCCTCGGGGTGGCGGAACAGGCGGATGACCTCCGGCGCGAAGGGGTAGCGGAAGGCCGCCACGACGCGCTCCTTCTCCGCGGCGTAGCAGTGCGCGCAGAGGACGTAGGCGTCGCAGCACACACATCGGTAGTAGGGCGCGGCCGAGATGGGCGTCTTGCAGCCCGTGCAGAGGAGGGCGGCGCGGCGCGCGGGCAGGAGCGGCGTGGCGCGCTTGCCGGTGATGAAGTAGTTGTAGGAGTAGTCGTAGAAGGACTTGGCGGCGAGGATGCGCGGCGACAGGCAGGCGCCGTCCGACAGCGCGGCGAGCGAGCGCAGGAAGGAGCAGAAGGAGCTCTTGGGCTTGCACTCCAGCCCCGCGTCGATCATGCGGCCCAGCTCCTGCGGCGAGGAGCGGATCGCCTCCCACCAGCGCGTGTCGTCCATCGATCGCGCCAGCACGTTGGTGGGCCGGCACCAGTTCATGACGTTCAGCATGTAGTCGCGCTCCGCCGCGTCCTTCGGCATGTTCGCCTGCACGAAGTCCACGCGCGCCAGGTCGCTCAGCACGTAGCACACGAACTTCTTCGCCAGCCGCTCGCGCGGCGTGTGCTCGAGCGCGGGCGCCAGCAGCTCCAGCAGGCACAGCGTCAGGTTCATCATCAGCCCGTCGCTGCTCACGCTGCCGAACGGGTTGGCGCGCCGCGAGCGGTTCGCGTTCACCAGCAGCGCCAGCAGGCTCAGCACGTAGTCGCGCGACTCGTACGAGGCCGTCAGGAAGCACCGCAGGATGGCGCACTGCGCGGCGTGCACGCGGCTCATGGCGGGGCCCTGCAGGCGCAGCAGCTCCGCCGCGTCCTCCTCCGAGAGCGTGTTGGGGAAGAACTGCAGGCGGTTCTCCAGCCAGAAGGGCGTGGGCACCGTCAGGTACGAGAAGAAGTGCGGCAGGAAGGGCGTCTCCTCCAGCGCGATGCCGTTCGTGTACTCCTTCGGCAGGAGCGGACAAATCTCCGCCATGCGGAAGGCCAGACGCGGCGCCAGCATGCAGAAGTCAGCATAGAGCTCGTGCGCCGCCACGGTCCTGTCGAAAAACGCGCTATGCAAAAGGAAGGGCGTCTTCTGTGAAAAGGGAGTGTCGAGCAGCAGCCTTGCCAGCGCCTCCACGAACTCCGTAGGGTCCCGCTTATATGCCTGTGGACAGTTGGGGATCAGGGTCGCATAGGCGCAGAACAGGTCCTGCACCAGCCGCTTGCCGCACTCTCTCCCCTGTATATGTTTCACGAAGGAGCCGTAAAAATCCTTCGCAGATTGGACAAACAGGTCCTTCTTCTCGCTTTCCTCGTTCAGTATAGCGGGTTCGACTACGAGGGTGCGCATAAACACGACGAGCTCAACCACATCGCGCTTTGCGCTGTTCGATTCCTCGGAAATGGCTTGCTTATATAAGGGGACAAGTGAACTACCCATGATTTGTTCAGTCTATCCTCACTCCCACAAGTCCGTTGCATGCATGGCGTCCAACTTCTCGATCATCCGCCTGTCGAGCGATTTCCACAGCTACATCGTATTGCACAAAGGGAGAAATGACTACACTCACCACTTCGGGATCAATATTCATACAGTTAGTACAATACTGAATGACGAATGGGTTCCATTTTCACCCACACTCTTCTCCTTGGACTCCAGAGTTCGAGAGGGAGGTTCCTCTGCGACAACAGAGAAGAGTGGTTCTATAGAACGCTCCTCCTTCCTATAAGGGTGGGAAGAACTCCTCCCCTCCTTATTCAGGGGTGGCAACAAACAGAACAAACAGAAAACACACTCAGTACATGGGGTTGGCCTTTGCGGGAGGAGGTCCGCAGGGCTGCAGCATTTTCTATCCTGAATCCAGTCCGCGAACCCTACTTCCAACATGGTATATCTCACGCGCTCCACCGATTCGTTGTCCGCAACGGATACGAAATAAAGCATATCCTCGTGTCCAATATGACTAGCATATGTATCGCGATGCATATTCACCGCCCACTCACTACGCGCATCACGCCCCACACCCATGAATCACTATTTCGTTTGGTCGGGATGGCCCGTTCCAATATACTTGCCCTGGAGATGGTCCCAGTTCTTCGAGAAGGAGAGATTCACATTGAAACGGTCGTCCGAGCTCTGCACAGTAAGGAAGGGATGAAAGATGTACCATTTTCAGTGGGAGTCTGTGTCAATGTCCTTTTCTGTCGCTTGGGTTTGGTTCTGGGCTCGGCGTGATAAAGACTGTGGAGCGGCTGGAAACAGGTCCCATGTAGTCTAATTGGTTAGGATAGCAGGCTCTCACCCT
>OIWT01002699.1_pt1 | contig 17718 bp, 27 predicted proteins | sample 1587701 | NCBI WGS metagenome assembly OIWT01 (sample SAMEA3888904, study PRJEB22519) | human gut metagenome | biome: human gut; feature: human-associated habitat; material: faeces | place: Denmark | collected 2009
CCTTCCAGTCCATGGTGGCCTTCTGAATGTCGTCACCGACCTTCTTGGGGGCCTATCCAATTACCAATAGAGATAAAGGAACGCACCATACCGAGAGGACCAACCTTAGGGGCAAGAGTAGCGGGGGAAGCGCTCTCACCACCAACAGCACGCAGATAAACTAAATGCAAGTTAGTGATCGAATTCTCCCTCGTGTGGTCGAAATCGCCACAGAAGCACTTCACTCAGAGAAAAACATACTAATGGTAGCAGGACCAGCAGGAGCAGGAGGAGCCATGTCGAACGAACTTGATGTCTTGGACAAAATGAACAAACAAGAGGAAAAGGAATGAGAGAAAGAGGGCTGGGTGAATGGGATGAGCAAGGAGGGCAAGCCTATTTCGTATTTGACCCCTCCGCTTTCACAAGAGAGGCGATTCTGAACCATTTTGTGCCATTTCGCGGAATTAGAATGGCATCAAAATTGGAAATTGAGAAATACTGCAACCGCTACGAGGAGCTGTACTCCTGTGTTCATGCTCTTGAAGCAGGCACGCTAGCGGATGACGAAATTCAAAAGCTCGATGCGCAGTGTCGCGATCTGTGCGTTTCCTTGAACAAGATAAACAGTCCGAATACGGATTGCAAGCCTTTGCAGTAAGATGATGTTGCGAGTGCATTCTAACGCGTAGATCAACCGAACGAACAACATTCGGAGTGTTAGACAAGGAAATGGAGGAAATCGAGCAGGTGGCAACGAAAATGCACATCAATACAAACGAATTGGTATACTTCCTGGTGTGTGCGAAGCTTCCGTGCTACATTTCCAAAGTGGACAAGGCGTTGAGGCGTTCCTTTGTGGAGGCGGCTGTGTCCCTGTACTATTTGGAGCGCTACTACCTCGTCGCTTCCATATCGAATGTGTTTGAAGTGGTGGCTGTTCTACGCGCTGATGCCTAGTTGTACAGCCATGTGGACCCCTCCTCTCCGGCGCCTTCCGCGCGCGATAAATTCATATTGTCCATCGTTCCCCATCTCCGGCAGAACGCCGTCGTGAAGAGCATCATTTCGCTGCTGGAAGCGGACGTGACCGCCCTCTCCGCGTGCGCCTACCAAACGGTGAAGGTCGTCGTCGACGAGGCGCAAATGCTGCTGCGTTCCCTCCTTTTCCTGTTCTCCTTCTCGATCGTGGCGCTCCTTTTCCTCCCTCACGCCTAGATCACTCCCACAGAGTTCGCCGCGGTGCTCGGCTTCAGCGAGAAGGCGTCGGCGCAGTACCAGACGGTGTACCGCACCCGCAAGGAGGAGCTGTTCCGCATCGACGCTATCGCCACGCTGGAGGCGCACTCGCACGTCGTCGTCGTCGCGGCGCTGCTGCGCCAGCCAGTGGTGGCGGGCGGCGCGGTGTGGGACCCGGCGGAGGCGCTGCGATTCGTGCGGCAGCTGAAGGATGCGCGCGAGAGCGTGTGCTCGGTGGTGATGAGCTTCGTGTTGGCGGTGTTCGCGCTGCGCTGCGAGCAGCTCAAGCGCGAGGACGCGCGCGAGTGCCGCGGGATGCTTCGACACGTGCGCGTGTGTGGAGAGCGTGAGGCGTAGTGCATGAAGCGCGGCGTGTTCTCGAAGCTGTACCGCGACGCGCTGCTGCTGGCGATGCACAGCAACGACAAGGCGTACCAGCGCATCCTGTTCCTGCTGCTGTACGAGCTGGCGCTGCAGTACCTGCAGGTTCAAGCCGCCCAGTGGCACACCATCGTCTCCAAGCAGTTCGTGTTGTACGAGCAGACGGGAAAGGAGCCCAGCGACAAGGCCGACGGGCTGGAGACGCTCGTCTACTTCATCCAGTTCGTGCTCTTCCACCTCCCGGGCCTGCAGGTGACGCTGTCGGGCAACTCCGTGGAGGAGAACATCCTGGCCTACTTCTGCACCATGCTGAGCGATCGTCTGCGCGCGGAGCCCTACCTCTTCAACACCTACATCTACCTGCTGGCGGCTATCGCCGGCACCTCCAGCGCCTCCGCCGACGCGGTGTACGAGTTCATCGAGAAGGCGCCCTCGGAGCACGTCAGCTGGCCCATCATGGTGAACGCGCTCAACGAGGCGGAGCGCCTGCTGCAGAGCGAGGGCGCGCAGCGCGGACTGCTGGACCCGGACCTGACGGGCTTCATCGCGATTCTGACGCTGCTGGCGAACATCATCCGGCGAAGCACGGCCTGCCCCACCATCCGTTCCTCGCTGCAGGCGAACACCATCGAGGTGTGTCTGAAGCTGCTGCACCAGCCGCTGCACGTGGCGCTGAAGGCGCGGCTGTGCCAGGTGCTGGCCGCCATCGCGCGCGAGGAGTGCTACGCCGAGCTTATTCTCAAGCAGCTCGAGTACGGCCGCATCCTCAACATCGACCCTGCCATCGCCGGCATTGCTTCTGCCATGCCCGGCGTGGGTGCGTATGCCACTGGCAGTGCTACCAATCCTGACAATACTGCTGGCACTGCTGGGAGTGTGAGTGGGGCGTGCACGGGAGGCATTGCGTGGGAGCTGGAGGCGGTGGAGGCGGGCGCGCAGGCGTACCCGTTATCGACCAGTTTTCTGGAGCTGGTGCTGGCGCTGTTCCGCACGCTGGGCAGCAAGCGCCTGCTGCGCAGCCCCGTGTTCCCCTCCGTGATGCGCTTCGCCATCCACAACGTGTTCCTGAGGAGCGGCGAGCGGAGCTACCTGACGATCCGCAGCGGCGAGCGCTGGTACGCCGAGCGCCTGTGCTGCAAGCTGATGACGGCCGCAGTGAAGATGATGAACGAGGCGGGCGAGGACGCGCTGGTGGAGGAGCGCGCGTGGCTCGTGACGGCGGAGCTGCTGCGCGGGGGCGAGCTGCTGCGGCGCCTGCTGGCGATCCCGCAGCTGGAGCTGAGCCACACGGTGCTGTCGATGAAGCATCTGCTGTCGGACTGCATCAGCGATGCCTCCGTGCTGGTGGACTTCGGGCTCATCGATGCCTACCCCTGCCAGGTGGCGCTGTTGCGACAGGCCATGGTCCTCCTGTCCCACCTGCTCACCGTCACCTCCGAGACCATCAGCCGCGTGGGTCTGCGCTACCAAGCAGCTGCAGCCTCTTCGCTGGTGAGCGCGCTGGCCTCGCACCTCCTGACCGACAGCGCCGCCACCGTCGCGCTGCTCCTGCACCTCGCCGACGCGGGCGAGCCCTTCCTACAGCTGCTCGCCGCGCGTATCCTCCGCCTGCTCGCCGACCAGCTCCAGACCTCGCTCTTCCTCGCCGTCTTCGACTCCTTCCCCGCGGAAGCCGCCGCCATCCGCCACGCCTGCAACGATCTCGCCGTCGCCACCCTCTTCGCCGCCCGCTCCGACACCTTCCCGCCCGGCGCCGCGCAGTCCGACACGCAGTTTGACGCGCAGTCCGACATGCAGTCCGACGCACAGATCGACGCGCAGATCGACGCATTGGAGGAGGTGGACGGCTCGCGACTGCGCGCGGAGACGTGCCGCGTGCTGCTGGACCTGCTGGTGGCGCACGCCGCCGCGGAGTTCCCCTCGGTGACCTCCACGCTGCTGGCGCTGCCGCAGTCGCTGGCGGCGGCGCGGCAGGAGAACTCGCTGCAGTCGCTGCTGGGCTCCTGCCTCACCTTCCTCGCCTACCCCGCGCTGGTGTGCGACCACCCCGTGCTGGCCGCCAAGATCGCCCGCCTGCTCTTCCTCCTCTGCTTCCACCGCGAGGTGCGTATGGGCTGCTCCCCTCATCGCTAGAGCCTCGTCCTCCCCGAGCTTTGCCTCACACTCGTCACACGCCAGACGCTCACGCACCTCCTCACCGCCATGCCCTTCTTCCTCGCGCGCACCAGCCCCCAGCGCCGCACCGACAGCCTCGGCTTTTACCAGCTCGTCGCCTTCGCCCTCAAAACGCTCACGCTCGTCCTCTTCCACCAGAAGCGCCTCGCGCTGGCCCTCCAGCTCCTCACGGATGAGCTGCAAGACGTTCTCGAGTACAATGACGGAATCCGGCGGTATTTCGACACGTCCTCGCCCAAGCCGAGCACGTCGCCGCTGCTGGACGCGCTGGCGCTCCTCGACCAGAGCTACGGCGAGCCGGCGAACATGCCCGCGTACTTGAATGTTGGGGGTGGTTGGGGGCGTGAGGCGTAGGACTGCACGGAGGGCTGCTGGGTGCAGCGCGCGCTCGGCACGACGCCGTTCGTGCAGGTGGACCTGCTGAAGCTGGCGCGGTCGATCGAGCGGCTGGCGAGCGCCAACGGCGGCACGTACGAGCAGTGCGCGGGCGTGGTGCTGGAGGGCACGGCGTGGACGCGCGCGGTGGGCGAGGTGGAGGGCGGTGAGGTGTAGTGGAATGAGACGATGGAGATCGAGGCGACGAAGTGCTTCGTGTTCGAGGCGGCGTGCGGGCTGTTGCATCTGATCCTCATCGAGAACAAGGAAGTCATCGCGCGCCTGCCGCGCTTCGCCGCCGCGCCCTGCGAGCTGCACGTGGCGGTGCTGCAGGCGCTGCTGACGCTCATGGCGCACTCGCAGACCGCGGGCCGCTCCTACCTGCAGGCGCTCGCGCGGCTGGTGGTCGACGTGCTGGCGCTGCTGGCGCGGACCCCCGGCGCGGTGATCCCGCCCTTCACGCTGGAGACGCTGTTCACGCAGCTGGCGCAGCTGCTGCTCTCGCCGCACGTGCAGCAGCGCTTCGACCAGGCCGCCTGCGAGCTGCGCAGCCTGCTGTACCTGGCGCTGCTAGCGTTCCTGACCTTCGTGACGCAGCGCGACTTCCAGGCCTTCCTGGTGCAGCCCGTGATGGCTGTGCTGCCGCTGCTGGTGCCCTCGCTGCTGGAGGACACGGGGCTGAACGACCTGCAGGGCCGCGCCGCGGCGCTGGCGCTGCTGACGCTGCTGTACGAGAGCGAGGTGGGGCCGGAGGTGGAGAAGCTGGTGCTGGCGCGCGAGGACGTGCTCAAGTGTCTGATCCGCGTGGCGGAGGTCGTCGACATGCCCGTCCTCGCCGACGACGCCGTGGGTCGGCAGCAACGCGAGGTGTATGTCGTCGCGCAAGCCAGTCACCCGTAGTGTCCTCCGCACAGTGGCGCTGCTCACCGTGATCGCGTCCTCCTCCACCGGCGCCCTGGCCCTGCTCGATCTCTCCCTGTTCCACACGCTGGCGCACTGCCCGCTGCTGCTGCTCGGCAACCCGCCCAACTACGCCGTGTACCCCGGCAAGCTGGCACCTTCGCAACGCAACGCGCTGCGCCTGCTGCTGCGCGCCGCCTTCAGACTCGTCCTGACGGTGGTGGAGAGCGTCGGCCGGTTCCGCAGCCTGCGGGAGGAGCTGCTGATGGTCGTGCGGTCGACGGTGAACGTGTCGCTGGTGATTCTGGAGGATCGCGAGCCCGATGCGATGCTGGCGCGCGAAGTGTTCGCCCTGTATGAGGCGATGTGTATGCTGGTGGTGGACGAGAAGGGCGAGGTGCCGGACGACCTGAAGGGGCTGAGACAGGCGATTTGTTCCAAGATGGAGGAGTGGAGGAAATGGAAAGAGGAGCAGACGCAGAAGAAGGACAATTGATTTTATAGTATTTTTCGTCTGTTTCTTTCACTCTTCTTCTCCCCATCGCTCTGCTATGGAGTTCGACCCGTACCTAAGTAAGCTCCCGGACTACGCATTCGCCATCACGTACGGTTCCGGTGTATTCCGCCAAGTGGGCTATTCCGCCAAGGACCACAAGAATGCCATGCTGGATGTGATCATCGGTGTGGATGACCCCGTTTCGTGGCATCGGACGAACATTCAGCTGAATCCGCAGCACTACTCCTTTATTCGCCGTTGCAACGCAAAGTGCGTGTCAAAAATCGAGGTTTGCCATTCTTATCATTGTTTCAACAATAGGACTGGGGTTACGGCCATGTCTACTACAATCGCTGTGTAGGGGAAGCCAACTGGGAATGAGGGTTAGGTGATGGGTCCCCAGGGAAAGGAGCGAGTCATCAAGTACGGAGTGATCAGCATGGACCAGCTGAAGAGGGACTTGAGGGAGTGGGACTCCCTGTACGTCGCAGGACGTCTCCAGAAGCCTGTAATCGATTGGAGTGCTGCGTGAGGGAGTAGGTAAGGGTGCTGCGTGCGGATGCCTCCACGATTGAGGACATGAATCTGAACCTCAAGAATGCCGTAAATGCGGTTCTGCCCCTGCTCCCGGCCCAGTTTTCTGACCGTCAGTTGTTCCTAGTTCGGGTGTGCGCATTCCGTCACGCGTAGGCCATCACCGGTCTGAGCTACAACGGTGATATCCGCACGTGGTTTGCCGAGAATCCGCACAAGGTGGAGAACATTGTGAACGGCAACTACGACAATTTCAAGTCGCTGTACAAGAGCGTCATTGCCTCCTGCCCGCTCATCCATCCCGTGGATTTGGAGAAGGGTGTGTTCTCGCAGGCACGGAATTGATGTGCGATTGATGGATAGGACTTGTCGATGCGCAATCTGGCTGCGATTACCGCCGCGCTGCCCGCGTCTCTGCATCCGTTCGTCCGCTCGTATCTTGGATACCCTTCGAAGGAGGTGAACGTGTCTTCCATCCGACAGGATGTTCTTTGCAACATGTACTACAACCGGTTGACGAGTTTGTATGACCAGAACAAGCTGAACGAGAACGTCCTGCAGGCCAAGAGCGCGATCGCCAAGGGCATTGAGGATGGCATTCGCCATGCCGTTTTCCGCAGCAGCGTGGACCAGGCGCTGAGAGGCAACGTGTCCTTCGGTGTGCTGAACAGCTTGCAGTATGTAACGAAGAAGGTGAAGAAGTTCCTCAAGTGAGATGCGATCGCAAGCGGGACAAGTGGCGTGTCTTTTATGCTGTCCTTTATCTTGTTTGCGTCTGTTTGTTAGCAGCCACTGTATCTTTCATTCGCTATGGGATCTTGTGCGTCCAGTCCTCGTACGCGTTTTCATGGAGCGCATAATCACTTCGTAGTGAAAGAGGTTGTCGATTCCACTCCAACAGAGGAGTAGGTTGCATTATCGTTCTGTTGTCGTGTTCTTACACTCCATAGGAAGTGCAGTCCGTCTTCACGTCAGGTCTCTCCGGGCGCTTCATCCATTCAAGCACGTGACGGGTTGCTTCCTTTTGCGTGATTCGTAGAGGGTATGAATCTCCACAGTGAGCCAAGCATTCCACATGCGGAAGAAAGAGATAGTACCGTTTCTCCGGGAGTCCGGAAGTATTCCTCGCAACAACTCGGAGCTGCGTTAAGTATCCTGTCAGACATCAACGACAATCAGTTTGGGGATCTGTCCGACTCCGCCAGTCATCATGCTCCGTCGGGCCTAATCAATAGGTTACATGTCTCCTGACGTGGATTTGGACACACTCGCAAGAGAAGAAGTCATCGATTTCATTTGTGATTCGACAATGCGTCCGGACGCTCCTCCCTCCTTCAACAGTGAGAAGAGGGCGTTCATTGAGAATGTATGTGCGAGGGCTAGTCTTGTTCGTAGGTCATCCTGTCGTACCAGAATCACCTCGACGATGTGTGCCATATTCTTGAGATTCTGGGGCTGGATTCGGTGCTGTACGAGCCTGTGGTTCGGAAGTATGTGCGAGAGGGTGTGCATTTGGGAGAGTCGATTCCTTGTAGATGAGTGGAGCGAGCTTCTCATCAGGATGTTCGAGGCCTGCAAAACGGAATCCGACGAGCGGAAACTCATCTTGCAGTTCATCGAGAGCTGCCTTTCCTTTATCGACAAGTGCGTCTACTACGGGATATTCGACTCGCTCAAAATCGGAACGACTCAGCACTCCACCGTTTGATTTCTTTTCTCTCTTCACCCAAAGAAGAATGTCAACATCATCGTCCTATGCTCTCTGGAGTGTCGCACCATCAAGCTCATCGTACGAATCTCCACGTCGTTTACCCACAGCTCGTCGCCGTCGCTGGCTTCAAGAAGCGTTTCCCCAACATGGATTTGTCCTCCCTCCAAAGCGGCGAAATGGCTTTGCTGTTCCCGGAGCCCGTGCGAGATTTCCACGACCTGACCGCGCAGGAGCGAGAAGAGGCCGTCCTGCACTGGCGGCAAGTGGAGATGGTGGTAATGGAGAAGGCGAAGATTGACAAGGCAGAGCCGCGCGATTTACCGGCTGGCGGGCGAAGAAGACGTGCATGCCATCGATGACCCCGCGATGGCAGAGAAGGAAATATCCTCGATTTGTGGAGTGGGTGCTTAACGGCAGGTGATGGAGTACCAGCCGCCCGCCATGACGTTCACGGAGACGCTGGGCAGTGCGTGAGAGGAGAGTGTGTGAGGCGTAGTCACAGCATACGCGAAGAAGAAGCAAGAGGACATGCGGAACCAGGAGGTGTGGAACGAGACGCTGGAGGTGATGCAGCGAGAACAGGCGTGGTTCAAGGCGGTGCAGAGCGGGACGGAGGCGGACGTGGAGACGATGACGAACCTGATCTACGATGACCCGAACCGATTCTACCAGGACTGGGACCCGAGGAAGCTGATCAATTGCGGTGAGCAACGAGAGTGTGGGTGAGACGCAGTGGACAACCACGGGCGGACGGCGCTGTACCTGGCGTGCGTGGATTGCAACCTGCGCGTGGTGAAGTTCTTGATCGAGCGCAACGCGGACCCGCGCATCGGGTGCGTGGTGGACGAGAAGAGCGTGGAGACGCCGCTGGGGTGCGCGGTGCGGTGGGGGTACGTGGAGTTGGTGAGTGGGAGAGAGTGGAGGGCGTGAGGCGCAGAAGTGCTGCTGGAGAACGAGGGGTACTGCAGGGCGGAGATCAAGACGATCGCGAAGCTGCGGAAGCGGTGCAAGAATAAGGAGATTGAGGCGATGCTGAAGGAGAAGTACGCCAAGTACAGGGAGGAGTAGTGTTCAATAATCGTTTTAGCGCGGGGTTTGTTCAACAAACAGAGGGCTATTCTTTAGAATAGGTGCTATGAAGGGCGGCGATGAACGCCTTGGAAAAGTCTACGGTGAAGGGACAACAACGACACCACTCGACCCTCGTTGGATCGTGTTGATGAAGTTGAAAGAGGTTCTCTTCAGCACGATGCGACTGGGGTCGTTGAGCTTCGGCACTTCTACTCCTCACTCCCTCCTCCACACGCCACCCGCGAGGACCAGCTCGATGAAGGTGTAAAAGGACTTGACATACGCCGTAATGGATCGCAGCTCCGGCAAGTCTACTCCTCACACTCCATCAACGACCTCACTCCAAAACTCCACTCGATTCACAGTGGGAGAGTCCGAGTCGTCGCCGTGGCAGCACCAGGACCCAAAGCGCAAGGAATGCAAGGACGCCAAATCTATCTCTCACCGTCCCCACGTGATGTCACTCCTAAACACCACATGCCTGACGGTGAAGAAGGAGGCGCAGCCCAGCTCCACCTCGCGCAGGCGAGGCAGCTCCTCCAGCACGAGAGAAGACGCGTAGAAGAAGGAAAAGGAGGCCTCCTCCTCCTTCTCCGTGGCGCCCGCCCTGCCGATTTGCAGGATCTCCAGCGCGGGACACGCTGTGTGTGAGTCCACGGAAGAGAACAAACAGGTCAGCTCAAACACGACAAAGTCGGAGAACGCGTTCTCCTTCAACACGACGGAACGCAGACAGGGGTTCTTACTGATCTGCAAACTGCACCCCTTCTCTTTGGTGGTGGACGCGTGGAGGCGCTTCGCCTTCCAGGTGGGATCGGTGGTGGTGAAGGAACTCTTGCCAACGTGGAGAGTCTGCAGGGCACGGAGACCCACCAAGGAGAAGGACTTCATGTTCACGCAGCACTTCGCGCCGATGTGAATGCTCTGCACGCGCTCCAGCTTGCACAGATCCAGCTGCTCGAGCGTGTTGAGGGAGTTATCGCCGATGGTGAGATCCTCTGTGAGGGAGTACATGGAGAGGGGAGAGGGCTCGCCGTGAATGACGGTTGTGCTGTCCAATCGCTCGCCATTGCACCATCGCCCGTGCCACACCTTTTCACCTCGCCGATTGTACAGGGTCCCGAACCCGTGCTTGAGTCCACATTTCCACTCCCCAACATACTCCTTCGCGCGTTTTCCCCTCGCTTCAAGATCGGTGTAGTACGACGTGCCGGTACCCTCAAACAGGTAGTTCACTTCCATCCCTTTATACACCAACTCGTTATCCTCGTTGTACTCCTCCCCTTGGCCACTTGAATAATCCAGACACATCTGACCCTCCCATCTCGCACCATTATCGAAACTGATGATGCTCTGCTCAACAGGAGCGGAAGACACATCACGAACATCGACAATGGAGTCGTTTTCGAAAACAACAAAGTTCAACAGTTTTCCCGTACTCTCTACGTAAGAGTAGGAAGTACCGCACTTCTTTCCCTTCTCATAGGGCACGATCATACAAACCGGGTCGCAATCCCCCGAAAAGCGAACGCGATAGAGTCCTTCACGCTTTCCGTTCACAATCCAGCCATCGTATGACGTTGAAACTATAGTTCGCTTTCTCTTCTCTTTTCCCGTTCCTCTACCCTCATCCCCTCTGTCTCTCTTCATAGAACCCGTTCAGAGGGAGAATCACGCGTTGTGTCAGAATGGCTTTTTCAGTAATGACCTTCCGAAACACATCGGTAGCGAATTCACGGACTGTTCTGAACTCATTTCAATCTTTTTCATGGGCGTGTGATAGAATCTGTCTTTTCTGTTTTTCATCGTATCCTTTATGTAGCGAAGCAAATCTCAACGGATGCACACTGATAGGAATACTTGGAGTGCCAAAACGAAGTGTCCCAATCCAAGAACACAAAACAACTTCCATTCTTCTGTGTTTCTTGCGTATGAACTCTTTGGATGATGGTGTAAATGATATCTAACATGCCATAGGCGCTCATGCAGAATAATCAACAAGGACCGATTCCGTTTTCTACTTGTACCAGTGGATGACAAATAGTGTGGGAAGTGACGTGTACATCCCGAAGGACCTGGAACAGGCGCTGGACGCCTTTTACAAGAGGGTGAACCCTGACAAGGAGACGAACGTTTTCCCTATCTTTAATGGGTTAACGGACTAGATTCCCGCTATTTTGAAGAAGTATGCCGGAAAGGAGTACGTGCTCTTCAACAAGCTGCTGAAAATGTAAGTGGTTCCACTCCCGCTTCTGTTCTCACCCACTGCACAGATATGGAGAGGATCCCTGGCCTAGAAAGCAGCCGTCTCATGAAGGATCGGCTCCTGTCCAGAATCCGAGTCGCCATGAGGAACCGAAGGAACCTGCTCCCGTTGCCACCAGAGATAAACTGATTGAGAGCGTTACAAAGGAAGTCGAGGGATTGAAGGCAAAACATCCAAACGAGTGTTACGTTTAGCACAAGATCGAGGGCAGTGAGAAGATCATTTCTCAGAAGGATGAGGAAATCAAGCGTTACCAGCATCAGCTCGATGAGAACTGCCAGCGTCTCGAGGAGCTGGAGCTCGCACTGGATGCCGAGCGCAAGGAGACGTATGTTCTCTACAAGTGCTTGAAGTGTAGTGTCACGAAGATGGCATCGCTGCAGGATCACATTGCGGAGCTGTCTTCTTCTCGCGACGTGATTCAGTCCTCCTACGACAAGCAGTCGCTGGAAGTGGAGAAGCTGCACAGCACGTTGGAATCCAAGGAGGAGATGATCCACCAACTGCAGGAGGAGCTGGCCGCGAAATCGTCCGCTGTGGAGGCGGAGCAGAACCATGCGGAGATGCAGGCACTGCAGGAGCAGCTGAGTGCGGCGAAGAAGGCGAAGACGGAGCTGGCGGTGAGGGTGCTGGAGAGAGAGAAGGAGGTGAAGGCGCTGAAGGCGGAGCTGGCCGCTGCGAAGAAGCCTGAGGGGGAGAAGGACGATGAGGAGATGAAGAAGGAGTGCGAGAATGCGAAGAGAGAGAAGGAAGAGATAAAGAAGGAATGTGAGAGTGTGAAGAAAGAATGCGAAGAAATGAAGAAGGAGTGCGAGGAAATGAAGAGAGAGAAGGAAGAGATGAAGAAGGAGTGTGAGAATGTGAAGAGAGAGAAGGACGAGATGCAGAAGGAGAAGGAAGAGGCGAAGGCGCAGCTGGCGGCGAAGAAGAAGCTGTACGACAGTCTGGCGGCGGCGGAGATCCAGACGCTGAAGAAGGCGGTGGAGGAGGTGACGAAGGAGCGCGACGCGCTGGACCAGAGCAACTCCGAGCTGACGCTGGAGCGCACGCGCCTGCAGCACGAGCTGGAGAAGAGCAGAGAGCAGGCCCGCGAGAGCCCGGAGGAGGCGGCGCTGAGCGAGGTGGCGACTGCACGCGGGCGTGAAGCGTAGCACTTGAAGGAGGTGATGCAGCGCAACGAGGCGCTGGAGGTGCAGAGCATCGCACAGCAGAAGCAGGCCGAGCAGCAGCAGGCGCAGTTCGCCGCGCAGCTGGCCGACAAGCAGCAGGCGCTGGAGGCGCTGAGGTGGCGACGGGCGACGGGCGTGAGGCGTAGCGAGCAGAACGGCGCGCTGAACGAGAAGGTGGCGGCGCTGACGGCGGAGGTGGCGGGCGGTGAAGAAAGCCGCACGGCGCAGGGCGCGGAGCTGGAGAAGATGAAGGCGGCGCTGGCGGCGGCGGCGGCGGAGACGGCGGGCGTGCGCGCGGAGATGGGCGAGAAGGAGAAGATCCTGGCGGAGACGACGGAGGAGCACGTGGGCGCGGCGCGGGCGGGTGAAGCGTAGATTATGTTGCAGGGCGTGATGAAGAGCGTGCAGGAGGAGCTGAAGCAGTTCAAGGAGGAGCAGGCGGCGCTGCAGGCGCGGTACGAGCAGGTGCTGAAGAGCAACGAGGACTTGGCGCGCGAGAACGAGTCGCTGAAGCGAGACATGAAGGAGACCAAGGAGCAGCTGGCGGACGACGTACGCGCGGGTGGCGGCCGTGAGGCGTAGCTCATCAAGCGGCTGCAGACGGAGAACGAGGAGAAGCGCGTGACGGTGCCGACCGTGTCCACGCAGGTGGACGCCGCGGCGTTCACGCTGAGATCATTCCTGGAGTTCTCGGAGTCCATCCTCTCCGAGTGGGCGATGGAGTGCGGGGGTGATTTGTAGGGGAGTGCTGTCGACGGTGGACCTGGAGAAGCGTACGTGTGGAAATGAACAATGATGTGTAGAGATCGACGAAGAGAACTTGAAGCAGATCCAGGGCCTCCTGCTCGACAGAGTGGTCACGATTCTCGGCCTGATCTCCAACGGAGTCATGAAGGGAGAGTGGAAGAAGGACGATGATATCTCCTCCTGCCATAACTGCCACTCGCAGTTCAGTTTCATCAACAGAAAGCAGTACGGGAAGCGGGCAGGGACTAAGCCGTAGTCACTGCAGACGCTGCGGAAACGCGTTCTGTTCCAAGTGCTCGAACAAGTTCGTGACCTTCCCCGGCATGGAGCAGCCCGAAGTCGGCGTCCTTGTCTTTGGTGATCTGTAGCGTGTTTGCGACGATTGCTTCATCGTGTTCGACAGACTTCGTGGATACATCTCCAACTCCGCTAACTAGGCCCTCGTTATTCCCTGTTGACAGTATTCTTCTATTCTGTGTTTGTTTGAAGGATCCTTCTCTGGTCTCCTCCTGCAATGGAAAGGCACTCGGATTTCCCGGAAAGGCATTGCGGTTATGAAGACAAGAATAAAAGGGATTATGAATAACTGTAGGGGTGAAATACAGAAGGAGCAGAGAAGTGAAGAGATAATGGGAAAGAAGCCCCTGGATAATTGGGTCATTCAGGAGAATCATACCCGAAAATGGAGCCTTCTCCCGATTGAAGGTTTCCTAAAAAACCGTTAGAGCAAGGCTTTAACCTCGTTTCAGGATTAAGTACCGTACGCTTCCCAATTCTTATTGTGATAGATTTGTGTATATTGCTCGTGTACAGTGAAGAATGGACGCAATTGCTAAGCACGCATATATGGCCAGAATCTCCGAGCAAGTGGAGAGATACCAGGAGATGGTCGAGCATATCAAATATGTAGCATCGCACCCCAAGGAGGGACAAGATCACGTTGTCCTGACGAAGGACGAGCGGAGTCTGCTGTCCATTGCTTACAAGAATGTCGTCAGCGGAAGAAGAGGATCCTGGAGATCGGTGAAGTCTTCTGAGCAGAAAGAGAGCGCCCACCCCGATAGCACTGTCCTTCCCATGATCGTTGCTCTCCGCGAAAAGATCGAGAAGGAACTGACTGACATTTGCATGGAAATCATCGGCCTCCTCAAGAATTACCTTATCTTTGACGGAAAGGAGAACGTGGAGGACCAGGTGTTCTATCTGAAGATGGTGGGCGACTACTATCGTTATCTCGCCGAGTTCCAGACCGGAGATGCCCTGGCCCAGTCAAAGCAGAAGGCGGATGAGGCGTGATTCTCTGTCGGCGGAGGTGACTCGTAGCTACCAGGAGGCGATGCAGAGAGGCCAGGATGCCAATCTTTCCCCCACCATCCCCGTTCTTCTTGGTCTTGCTCTTAACTACTCGGTTTTCTACTACGAGATTCTGAACAACCCCGATAAGGTTCTTTGCTGTCATCGTTTCTCATGTTCAGGCTTGCGAGCTCGCTAAGCGTGCTTTTGACAGCGCTGTCGCGGATCTCGACTCTCTGCAAGAGAATGACTATAAGGATGCCACTCTTATTCTTCAGCTTCTTCGCGACAATCTGACTCTGTGGACGACCGATGTGGACCAGAACTAGGACGGTGTATAATGAATGTATATCATGTTTCTCTCTTTCTTCGACGAAACACGTGACATAAAGCAACAAGTACACTAATCCTTCTCCTTCTTCTCTTTCTTTTCCTTCTTCTTTTCCTCCTTGTCCTTCTTCTTCTCCTTGTCTTTCTTCTCCTTCTTGTCCTTCTTGTCCTTCTTCTCTTCCTTCTCTTCCTTCTCCTCCTTCACCTCCACCACGGGCTGGATCTTGTACCACTCCACCGGCGTCTTCTCGTTCGGCTTGCCGTTCTACGCCTCACGCTCCCTGCCCTCTCCCACCTTCTCCAGCTGGCCCGCCGCGATCAGCGCCTTCTTCTTCTGCGCCACAGGGCCCAGGCCCCAGCGGCGCGGGTACGTGTCTCTCTCCATGATCACACGCTTCAGCTTGCACACGATGCCGTGGTCGCACGACGCCATCACCGCCGTCGTCATCTACGCCTCACCCGCCCTCGCCTCTCCCACCTGCGCAATGCCCACCGCGATGGCCTCACCCTTGGTGGTCATCAGGACCACCTCCTCGCCCACCTCGATGCCGTCCGAGAAGCGCAGCAGTCCGGGGATCATCAGCTTCGCGCCGTAGCAGATGGCGTTCACCGCGGAGTCCTTCACCACGATCTTCTTGTGCTTGATCAGCAGCACCTCCAGCGGGCGCACCACTCTCCGCAGGTACTGCTCGCCCTACGGCTCACGCGCCGCGCCCGCGCCCACCTTGCCGTTCTCGTAGCACCACTGCGCGTCCAGCACGTCGTGCATCGTCACCATGCCGTCGTTCTCCGTGATGTTGCCCGAACGCACGCGACGCAGCTCCTGCATGTGCCCGCCCGTGCCCAGCAGCAGGCCCAGGTGCACGCACAGCGTGCGGATGTACGTGCCCGCCTGGCAGCTCACCCAGAACACGCCCAGCTGGTTCTTCGGGTCGTACTCGATCATCTTGCTGTCGTAGATGCTGCGGATGCGCAGCTGGCGCTTCACGGCGGCAATCAGGGGCGGACGCTGGAACAGCGCGCCCGTCAGCTTCTCCAGCGCCTGCTTCAGCTCGCTCTCATTCTCGATGGCGTTGTGCAGGCGGATGATCGACACGTACTCCTTACCCGCGCCCTGCTGGCTCTTCACCAGGCGGGTCGCGCGGTCGATGCAGATAATCAGGCAGCCCGTGACCTTGGGGTCCAGCGTACCGCTGTGGCCCGTTCTCTCGCAGCGGAGGATCTTCTTCACCCAGGCGACAACTTCGTGGGAAGAGGGATTGGCAGGTTTGTCGAGATTGATGCATCCATAGCTACGCGTCACCCCTCACCGGAATGCCCACGAAATGTACTCCTTGATGGGGCGATTCAGGGGCGAATTGCCCATGGGAATGGGAGTATAGTGGTAGGAGCGCACGTTCAATTTGTCGTAGTTCTTAAGAAGGAGAGGCCACTGGCTCGTGTCCAATTCGGGCGTCTTCGTCTCCGGCTTGATAACGTACTCGCTTTCGGCAGATGCAGACTGTTCCTTGCTCTTTTTCTCTACGCCATTACACTCTCCCCTCGTTTCGCTCTCCTACCTCCAGCCATTTCCGTATAGCTTGGTTAATTGTTCCTTTCTGGCCAATTCGGGTCTCCCTGACGCTTTGCGCCCATTCCCGCGGTCCTCGCTTCCCATCCGATCATCGAGTCTTTGGTTATTTGTTTGTGTTTGGGTGTGGATTGTGTTTAAATACGGATATGTGTCTCACGGGATGATTTTTGGAGAGAATGGAAGTGGCTCATGGAAAGAGTGTTTGTCCTCTTCCTTGGTATGCCTAAGTGGTGCTGACCCCATTTCCACTTTCTACTATGATTATTCAACCCCATTTCACTCCATTCTTTGCACTCCCATCAAACAGAACGTGAATCACAACAAACACAAGACACATCTAAGGGAATCTCTCTTCCGCAGCGAGGATTCTGCTTGTTGGGGAAGGGGCAACCGTTCTGGCAGTACCGCGTCTGGGCTAGATACTCCCAGTTCCACGTGAAACGGCACTGCGCAAGCTCGGCAGGGTCATTCAGATCGTAGTACGTGTAGCTGTCCGCGTCCTTGCACATGGTGGTGAAGGTGGCGGCGTACTGCAGGGCAGAGAGGGAGACGTTGTGGGGCGAGCAGGCGCTCACCATGCGCTGCGCAAATACAGACTGGCGCTCCTCGTTGTAGCCGTTGTCATCCAGGTTGATCGTCTCCAGCAGCGGGAAGTGCATCTTGTCCGAGCAGATGAGGGTCAGAGCAGCCACCACCGCGTCCTCCAGCGCCTCTGGATCGGAATCGGGGAGAGTGGACTGGATGTCGTGCTTGGACACCTGGAAGTACTTCAGGTTCAGGAAGTGGCCCTCGGCGCGGTGCACCACCATCCACTGGAGAATGGTGTTGAAGCCATCGCGCTTGAAGGTCCCCTCCGCGAAGACCAGACGAGAAGGACGCGTGTACTGCGTGAGGGCGACGAGGCCCTCGGCCATGGCAGCGTCGATGCCTCGGCTCAGCAACACATCCGAGTAGATGTAGGTGTCGATAGGCGCATCGTTCTTGACCTGCTTGGACAGGGACTCGTGCCACAGATCCAGAGACAGGGCAGTCATACCAGACAGAGCCAGTACACGGGTGTGAGCCAGCGCCTTCGTGGGGTAGGCGTCACGCACAGCCAGGTATAGACGAGTCACATTATCGTCCTTGATCACGTCCCAGTAGCAGGTACTCTGGCTCTCGAAGTTGCAGTTGTCGCCGAAGATGAAGGGATCGTAGATGGGGAACCAGGGTTCCGGCGTGGGAGTGGACGTGGGAGTAGGTGTGGCAGGAGGCTCGGGAGTGGGCAGCAGCTCACTCACGATGGGACGAATGGCGAAACCAGCAATACCAGCGATGTTGGCATCAGCAGTGGTCTCACGGATGGGCAGTCTGAACACGAAAGAGTAGCAAGCACGCAGTCTCGACTCAATGGCGAAGAACGGCCACTCGGCGTACTCGGGCTGACCCTCCACGGCGTACTGCAGGTACTCCACCACCACACCGTAGACCGAAGGTCTC
>OIWT01002705.1_pt1 | contig 17703 bp, 20 predicted proteins | sample 1587701 | NCBI WGS metagenome assembly OIWT01 (sample SAMEA3888904, study PRJEB22519) | human gut metagenome | biome: human gut; feature: human-associated habitat; material: faeces | place: Denmark | collected 2009
ATCGCAAAGGAGGCTATGCGATTTTATTATGCTTCAAAAGTTGTAAAGTGCTGTTTTATCATAGAATCCAAGGAATCTCCATCGATGTACAAGAACTCCTGCAAAAAGTCGGTGGGATTCAGGCAATCTCCATCGAATCGATGCTATAATGAAAAGACAAACACCAGCAAGATTGACTCTAGGAGGAATCACCATATGAAAAAATCCATGGGCATGGTCAAGGTGGCTGCTGCACTGGCCATCGTCCTGCTCTTCCTCATCATCCACCTGGCAGACCCTGCCTTCCTGCCGCACCTCTGCGGGCTGCTCGCACGCGGCGACATCCAAGAGACAGCCGCCTACATCGCCTCCTTCGGCAAATGGGCCGTCGTCTTCAGCTTCCTCTTGACGCTCTTCGTCAACGCGCTGGGCTTCCCGCCCGCCATCATCTTCTCGACAGCCAACACGCTGATCTTCGGCATCTTCTGGGGCATCTTCCTCTCCGTCACCGCCGAGACCGTCGGCGTCCTGCTGAGCTTCGTACTGCTGCGCTTCTTCTTCCGCGATGCGGCCGAGAAGATCATCAACAAGCACCCGACCCTATCAAATCTCGATAAGTACAGCGGCAGGCGGGGCTTCGTCGTCATGCTGATTGCCCGCATGGTGCCGTACTTCCCCTCCATCCTGCTCAATGCGCTCGGCGCACTCTCCGCCATGTCGATGCGCGATTACGTCATCGCTTCCTTCGTCGGCAAATTCCCCTCGACGGGCATCGAGGCCATCATTGGCCACGACACGCTCACGCATCAGGAAGACCCGACGCGCCTCATCGTCGTCTGCATCTTCGCCGTCGTCCTGGTCGTGGGCGCCTGGATCTACGAGAAGCGGGCCGCCAAGCACGCACCAGAAGCGTGATCAGACATTGCCGAGGTGGACAAAGCGAAGCCTTGCCCCGGCGATCCGCCTGAGCCTCTGCAGTGTCTCAACAGGCGTCATGGGGATCTTTGACCGATAGCGCGGGAAGTAGCGCGAGAGGTGGAGCGGCAGCTCTGCCGAAATCCCGGCAAGCCACTCTGCCTCCGCTGCCATCTCCTCATCCCTGTCATTCCTGCCGGGGATCACGAGTGTCGTGACCTCCACATGGACCCCCTCCTCAGCCGCCATCTCGATGGCGGCTTTCGTCGTCTTGAGGTCACCGCCGATCCAGTCGTAGAACGACTGCGTGAAGCCCTTGAGGTCGATGTTGACGGCATCGACATACGGCAGCAAGTGTAGCCAAGGCTCTGCCGTAATCTGGCCGTTCGTCACGAGCACGACGACAAGGCCCGCTTCCTTCAGGAGCCTTGCCGTATCGTAGACGAATTCATAACCGACGAGCGGCTCGTTGTAGGTGAAGGCCACGCCGATGTTGCCCGACGTCTCCTCGAGCCGCTGAGCCGCCGCCACAATCTCCTTCGGCGATGTGCGGTCCATCGGCAGCTGCTGTCCCTCAAATCCGTCGCGCCCCGCCTGTGAGATTGTGTAATTCTGGCAGAACGGGCAGCGCAGATTGCAGCCGAAGCTGCCGAGCGAGAGGATATGGCTTCCCGGGTGGAAGTGGTAGAGCGGCTTCTTCTCGATGGGGTCGAGCGCCGCCGACGTCAAGAGGCCGTAACTCAGAGAGCGGATGATTCCGCCCTGATTCTGCCTCGCGCGGCAGAATCCTGTCTGCCCATCAGAAAGATGGCAGTGGTGCGGGCAGAGCCAGCAGACAGCTTTTCTGCCAGGTGCTCCAGTTGCATCAGACATGGCGCTTCACCTCAAAGCGCCAGAGCGTTACCTTCTCCTTCGCGCCGATATTGCCCTTGCGGCGCGCGATGGCAATCTGCTCGTCCACCGTGTCCACACCGGCGAGATCCGGCAGCAGGACGCCGCGCCGCTCACCGTTCTGCACGATGACGCCGTAGCGCTTGACGTCGAGAGCCTTCGGCGAGTCGATCGGCTCCGGCTCAGACAGCACATCGACATCGTAGACCAGTCTCGAAAGTTCGTCCGGCGTGACCTGCGGGAAGCGCGGATCGTGCATGCCAGCCGAGACGGCATTGCAGAGAATCTCCTCGGCGAGATTGCGGCGGCCCGGTGCCAGCGTGCCGATGCAGCCGCGCAGGCGGCCGTCCTTCTTGATGGAGACAAAGCAGCCCGCGCGCCTGTCCTGCAGGTCCTCCGGAAGGTCCTTCGGCAGGGGCATCATGACGTGGCTGCGCACAAATGTCTCGAGACTCTCGCGCGCCAGGCGCACATAAGCGTCCTCATGCTCGCGTATCGCCGCGATGTCATGCGCCTCCTTCTCGATGAGCTGGCGGCCGATGTCGCGCGAATCATCACGGCCTTCCGGCGTGAAGTATGCGACGCCGTAGCCGACGCCAAACGGGCCCTCATGCGCGAGGAGTTCCGCATGGACCATCTGGCAGTCAAAGGCGCCCGCCATGATCCAGAAGGAGCGCAGGCCGCACTCGGCCGCACCTTCGGCCAGATCCGGCGAGATCGTCAGCAGCGACAGAAAGTCCGCTGCACCGAGAGCCGTCGTGACTTCTTCATCAAAGACAGGGCCTTCCTTGGCAAAGCCATACGGGCCGTCCGCCTTGAGCTTGTGCGAGAGGTCGCCGCTCGCAATGAAGACAACACGGCGGCCGAGCTTTTCTGCCGTCTCTGCGATCTTCTCGCCGAGCCGGTAGTGGACATCAGCGCCGAGGCCCGAAAGGCCGATACGCACGACCTTGACCGGCTTCCTGAGCTCCGGCTGCAGGAAGTAGAGCGGGATCATCGTGCCGTGGTCGAGCGCCGGCTCCCGCTCGCCGAGGAAGCCGGCAGGGAGATCGTCTTCCGCACAGGCATCCGCCAGTGCCTTCGAGAAGACATCGTCGTACTCCGCCTCTATCTTGACCTCCGGGCAACGGAACGCCGAGAAATCCCCCACAGCCTCCTTGCCCGGCGCGATGTGGAAGTAATCGCCATACATCGTCGCGTGCGGACTCGTGATGACGACCGTATCCGGCTCCAGCGCCGCCGCACGGCGCATGACCTCGCGATAAGCCGCCGTCGTCCTCGCAATCTTCTTCTCCTCACCCCTGCCGATCTCCGGCAGGATGATGGGCGGATGTGGCACCGCCATAGCAGCCACGACTGCCATAAGAATCCCTCCTTTTGACCAGGAATCAAAATCCAATTCATCACTAGAATCATCACTAATAAAAAGATTACGAGAAATTTCAAAAAAATCCTGCTTTCATCGCAGGAAAATTGTCCCAGCGGGGCAAATGACGTATAATACTAGTAAGAAATCGACAGGAGGAAATCATGCATAAAATGTCCAGAAGAACCTTCCTCAAACTCTGCACGAGCGCGCTCGTGGCACTCGGCTTCGGGCGTTACATCCCGGCAGCGGCCGCCGGACGCACGATAAAATTCCCGCGCCAGATCATCACAGCAGACTCCAGCACGAGCCGCACCATCATGTGGCAGGCAGACGGCGGGCAGCAGGATGCATCCTTTGTACTGACCGCGCCGAACGGCAATCCTGAACCCTATGCACCAGAGGCCAACACCCTGCTGCAGGACGCGACGACCACGACGTTCTACACCGTGCACCTCACGGGCCTGGCACCCGCAACGCATTACGAGGGCACCATCCGGATGGCAGATGAGACCGTCACACTGCCGATTGTGACGGCTGCCAGTGAAGTATCCGCCTTCGAGGCACTGCTGATCGACGACTCCCAGTGCGGCGAAACATATGAACCCTTCGCACAGCTTCTCGAGAAAGCCCTGGCGCGCAATCCCCGGGCATCATTTCTCGCTGATATCGGCGACCTCACCGACAACGGCCAATCCTCTTGGCACTGGGACAGCTTTCTCTCCGTGCTCACGGGCAGCCGCGCGAAGGACATGCCGTTCGTCCCCGTCATGGGCAATCACGAGTGCTACGGCCTCGACTGGCAGTTTGACCTGCCGCGCCGCTATCTCGCATCCTTTTCGGTCCCCGATAACGGCAGTCGGAATTTCCCCGGCTACTACTATTCGTTCGACTACGGCCCCGCCCACTTCATCGTGCTCAACACGCAGATCACTGAGCTCGACGGCCTGAAGCCGGGTCTCCTGCAGGAAGAGCTGCTCTGGCTCAAGCACGATGCCGCATCTGCCAAAAAGCCCTGGAACATCGTCCTGATGCACAAGGATGTCATCGCCTACGATGAATACCAGCCGGGCACGGGCCATGCAGGCGGCATCAGCGATGTCGGCCACGACTTCATGAAGGCCTTCGATGCGCTCGGCATTGACCTGGTGCTCACCGGCCACATGCACACCTACCGCAACCGCGGCCATATCTACAACGAACAGCCAGACCGCCGCGGTCCGGTCTACCTGATGTTCGGTCCCGCCGGCAACGAGCGCTACACCGTGCCGCCCGACACGACCTTTGACAAAGTCAGCCTCGACCAGTCCGACCCAAACCGCTACCGCAACTACATGACGCTCGCCGTCACGCCTGCAAAGCTCATCGCCACCTGCTTCCTGGAAGACGGCTCCACGATTGACCGCGTCACGCTGACGAAATGAAAAACACCTCGATGCCATCCATGCATCGAGGTGTTTCTGTTAATTTGACAGTTTGAGGGACTTGAGCCAGTCCTTGACCTTGGCATCGCTGAGACTGCCCGTAAAGCACGTGCCGTCCTGCCAGCTGCCCTTGCCTCCGGCCATCTCGGCGAGCAGTTTGCCGCTGTTGCCAAGTGGTGAGCTCGCAGCCGTCGCAAAGGTCACGACCTGCTTACCCGTGAAGTCATTGGTCTTGACGAAAGCATCGACCGGCCAGGCCGCAATCCCCCACCAGATCGGATAGCCGATGAAGACCGTATCATACGCGACCCAGTTGTCCGGCACGGCCTTCTGGAGGCGAATCTTCTCGCGCAGCGAAGCGTCGTCGTGCTCGCGGCTCACGCGGCTGCTCGTGTCATTGTAGTCGAGATCTGCCTCCGTGTAGTCCGGCGAAGGAACGAGCTTCATGATGTCTGCCCCGCGCTCCCTGGCAATAACCTCAGCCACACGCTCCGTGCGTCCTGTGGCGGAGTAATAGACGACAAGCGTCTTGCCGCCTGCCGCCGCTGCCGTACCCGATGAGGAAGACGCGGCAGCGCCAACCGCTGCACCGCTGCCAGCCTGCCCGCTCGATGACTCCCCCGTCAGCGAGGACAGGCCGCATCCGCCAAGCATCAGAGCCATCATGCTCATGCCACCGATTCTCAAAAACTCTCTGCGATTCATTTTTTCCGCACTCCTTTCCAAAGCGATAAAAGCCAGCCGATCTCGGCAAACAACAGGAAGATGCCTGCCTGCGTCAGCGCATAGCCCGCACCATTATATGAAAGTGCCGGCGTCATGAAGATATGTGCACCCTGCAGGTGCTCGACGAGCCGATCTTGATGGGCTGCATAGATACCGGCTGCCCCTAGCAGCATACCGAACCCCAATAGGAGCATCCTTGCAGGCAATGGCCGCGAGGGGATGCCTGCAGCGTGCAGCCATTTCTGCCACCAAGCCTTCAAGTGCAGACCGAGATGGAGTCCTGCCAGCACGAGGAAGTAACGAGCCGCCGTGCTGTGCAGCTGATAGAGCGAAGGATTGCTGCGCAGCGAGAACGGCACGACATCTGCAAACAGCTCGCTCGACGTCAGGCAGCCGCTGACAATCGTCATGAAACAAGCTGCCATGAGCAGGACGTTCAGGATCAACCGCACGCTGTGCGGCCCATTCCAGCGACCGCGCCCCAGTGAAGAGACATAGCGGCGGTTGAGTGCGAGATGCCAGGCAATCGGCAACAAGATGGCCACCCCTACAGCTTCATGTACCAGAGGCGGCAGATAGAAGAACGCCATCTCACCGACCAGCAGGACGAGCATCAAGATATCCAGGCCGTACCTCATGGCTGCACCTCTCTCGTCTCCCTTACCGAACGCTCCCAGCCAGCCGGCACAGCATCCTTCGGCAAGCTCTGCTCGACGATTTCCTGCGTCATGCGCACGTAGTCGTCCTCCGAGACATGGCCCTGACGCAAGACGCACGTGAAGCAGAGCCACGCATAGACGAGCCCAAAGAGGATGAATACGCTGGCCAGCCGCCCTTTCCAATCCGGTCTGCTCCTCTGAAAAATCATACCATCATCCCCCAGTTTCCTTTCCTCATGGATTCATATATGCTTTTCTTATTCGTTCTTTTCATCGAGCAGAACGACGCCCTGCGGCGGATTCTCGAGGATGGCCCCGACAACCCTGTGTGGAATGTAAGGCTCCTCCAGATAGGCAATGTCCTCTTCGGTCAGCGAGACGGCGAGTGCGCCAACTGCATCATCGAGATACTTCGTCTTTGTCGCGCCGACAATCGGGGTGGCAACACCTTTCGCCCATTCCCAGGCCAGAGCAATCTGTTGCATCTTGACACCATAGCGCTCCGACAGCTCATAGACACGCTCGACAATCTTCATGTCCTCCTGTTCGCTTCGGTCATATTTCCCCATGGCCACACGGTCGGTCTTGCCACGCAGGGAATCGGAACGCCATGTCCTGCGCGCCAGATGACCGGCTGCTAGCGAACTGTATGGCATCAATGAAACCTGCATCTGCTTACAGATGGGGATGAGTTCCCGCTCATCTTCGCGGTAGAGCAAGTTATAGTGGTTCTCCATGACAGAGAACGGCGTCCAACCGTGCTGTTCAGCGATATGCTGCATGTTCATAAACTGGTACCCATACATCGCGGAAGCTCCGATGGCCCGTACCTTGCCGACCCGGACAAGCCCATCCAGGGCTTCCATCGTCTCTTCCATCGGCGTGTCATAATCGAAACGATGGATGATGTAAAGGTCCAGGTAATCCGTGCCGAGGCGTTTCAGGCTGCCCTCGATTTCCCTCTGGATGGCATTCTTTGAGAGACGGCCTTCATTAAAGTAGACCTTCGAGGCCAACACAACCTTATCCCGGGGAATATGATTGCGTTGCAGCGCCCGACCAAGGTACTCCTCCGACGTCCCGCTGCTGTAGCAGTTTGCCGTGTCAAAGAAATTGATGCCAAGGGCCAGCGCGTGGCAGATCACCTGCTCGCTCGCCGCTTCATCGAGCGTCCACGCATGCATCGTCGGCTTGCCAAAACTCATGCAGCCCAGGCATACGCGCGAAACCTCAATATCCGTCTTGCCCAATCTCGTGTATTCCATATTGCTACTCCTTCATTCACCCTATTACTCAAAGATTCGCCCCCATCTGCTCTGCCATGTCGCCGAACTGCGAGTGCTCGACGAGCGAGCGCGAACCGCAGCCGATGCCGAGTACTTTGCCGACATCCTGCCATTCCATATAGCGGACCAGGGTGTCGTAGTGATCAACGAGTGCCGCCATCGTCCAATCGTCACGGTTGTAAGCCGTCGCGATGAGGATGGACTTCTTGCCGTGCAGCCTCCCCGTGCGCGAGTAGAAGCGGTCGATGATGGTCTTGAGCTGTGCCGACATGCCGAAGTAATAAAGCGGCGTCGTCAGCACGAGCAGATCTGCCTCGAGCATCTTCGGCATCAAGGTATTCTCGATGTCATCCTTCCAGATGCACGGGCCATCCATATGGCACTGGTCGCAGCCGCGGCACGGATGCGTCTCACTGTTGGCCGCGTCAAAGGTGAATACCTCATGGCCGGCCTGTGTTGCTCCTTTTGTGAAGCGGTCAGCCAGATAGATGGATGTTGATTCATCATGTGGATGAGGACTGCTCGTAATTACAACGATTTTCATGTTTTTCCCTCCCGAAATCTCACCTTTCTCATGCGCTGCCATACCTGAAGCATCCTTTTCCTGTCCCGTCAGTGCCGAAAGGCCACAGCCGCTGAGGAATACCGTCATGGCTCCCATGCCTGTCAGTTTCAAGAATTCCCTACGATTCATCAGAGCCGCCCCCTTTCTGCTTCCTCTCCAGTTCATAGATCATGTAGTCGATGCAGGAGAGCTTTTCCTGCGCCTCATGCAAGGCTGCCATGAGCTTGCGCCGGTGACGCTTGAGAAAGCAGATGCGCGCAGCATCGTCCGGTAACGATGAAAGCTCGCACCGGCAGGCATCGGCCTCACATATTCCCTGTTGATATCCGCGTTCCATTGATTTCACACCCATATGCTTCCCTCATGCCGTCACTGACCGTTGCGATCCATGCGCGCGCAGTCACCGACCTTCTCCCCCGTGACGAAGTACTCATACGTCGGGAATTCGAACAGGACAGGCTTGAACACGTGGTAATCGATCTTGCCTGCTTTGTTGAGGATCGTCTCACTTGCATACGTATTCTCAATGCGGCAGATGAAATTATCGAATCCATCCAGCTTGTAGTCATCGATGACAGAACACTCAATCGAGACTTTGGCCTTGTCGATGAGCGGTGTCCCCTGCTCTCCGAGCGTATAGGCAAACGTCCCAGACTTATCGGTCTTGTTCCCGGAAACTACGCCCATATAGTCCGCTTCTTTGAGCCAGCTCTCATCCACGACATTGACCGATACGTTCTTCGTCGCCAGGATTCCTCGATTCGTATAATGGCTCTCGACCATCGAGAGCATCAGATGGCTGTGAGCCATGATGCCTGCATGCGCGACTAGCGTCCAATTCGGCTTGCCGTCAACCATGCTGCCGACAACGATGAGCGGTGCTGGATACAGGGCCAAGGCTTTACCAATATTTTTCTTCATTTCTATTTTCCTCCCAGTTCTTATCTTCGTCTCCTGATACTCTTATCTTACCTGCTCTACATTGAAATGTGAAATGCTTATATTTCAGCTTGCGTCATACATTTTTCTTATTAAATGCTTGTCAAAAAAGTACCTGCTTCCTAAAATAGAAGCAGGTACTTTTATCGCATACGAACGAAAGGGGAATCTTTGATGGAACTGCGCACCTTATCGTACTTCCTGGCCGTTGCCAGGGAACAGAATATGACCGAAGCCGCCAATGTGCTGCATGTGACGCAGCCGACGCTCTCGCGCCAGATTGCCGACCTCGAAGACGAGCTCGGCAAGAAGCTCTTCACGCGCACGAGCCGCAGCACCGTTCTGACAGAGGACGGCATGCACCTGCGCCAGCGGGCCGAGGAAATCCTCGCGCTCGTCAACCAGACAGAAGACGAGATGAAGAATGACACGATTGACCTTGCGGGCTGTATCCGCATCGGCGCAGGCGAAACGCATGCCATGCACATCCTCGCCGATCTCTTTGCCGAGCTGCATAGCCGCTACCCCCGCCTGACAGTCGAGCTCTTCACGGGCAATGCCGACACTGTCGAGGAAAAACTCGCCCATGGCCTCATCGACTTTGCGCTGATGATCGAACCATTCAACGTCGAGCAGTATCACTTCATCCGGCTGCCCGAAACGATGCGCGTCGGCATCGTGACGCGCGATGACAGCAAATGGGCGCAGAAGAGCGGCATCACGCCCGATGACCTGAACGCAATGCCGCTGCTCGTCTCCTCGCGCCAGTCGCTCAACCGCTATGACTACAGTCAATGGTCAGGCGGCAAGGTATCCGCTGAAACGATGAACATCGTCGGCAAGTTCGACCTCATCAGCAACGCTTCCCACTTCATCCGCACGGGCATCGCGAACGCCATAGGCATCGATGAACTGCTGCAGCTCGACACCGGCCACCTCAAGTTCATCCCGCTCGAGCCGGCCCTGACGCTCAGCGCCATCGTCGTCTGGAAGAAATACCGCCTGCTCTCCAAATCCAGCAGCGTCTTCCTTGAAGAGCTCCGTAAACACATCGCCGAAGCGTCAAAAACGAACGGCAAGCTGCCATAAAACCACTTGTTACGAGCCGATAGGACAATCCGTCGCCTGTTGCTCATCTGCCCGGCAGTGTACGAACTTTGTGAGTAGCAGGGCAGCGGCCGCCAGCAGCAGGCCACCGCAGACGACGAAGGGCAGGCCGAGGCTGCGGATGAAAAAGCCGCTGATCATGGTTCCCGCCATGCAGCCGAGATTGGCCGCTGTCAAAAACAGGCCGTTGCTGAAATCCGGCGCATCCGATGCCACGCAGGCCAGCAGGTACTGATTGATGTTCGCATTGATGCCACCGAGGATGCCCCAGGCCACAATCAGTGCCGCAAGAAGAGGCAACAGCTTCCCACCGCCCACAAAGAGCAGGCAGTAGAGCGCGATGGTACACAGCGGGAAAAGGCGTACGGTCACGCTGGGACACCTGGCGAGGAGATTGCCCCCCAGATAGCTTCCGCAGATGTTCAAGAGGCCATAGACGAGGAGCAGCGCTGCGATGAGCTCTCCCGGAAGTGCCGCAACCTTCTGCAAATAATCAGCGAGGTAGTTGTAGACGCCGAAGATGGAGCCATTGAGGCAGATGACCGCCACGATGGCCAGCCAGACCGGCGGGCGCTTCAGAACGGAAAGCTGTGCGCCGTAGCGCATTGGCTGCGTCACCGGCAAGTCCGGCACGAAGGCCATTGTCAGCAGAAACATGAGCCCCGTCACGCCTGCAAAGAAGACCATCGCCATCGAAAAGTCAAACGTCGCTGCCAAGACATTGCTGATGGGCACGCCGACGACCATGCCGGCCGCGACGCCCATGTTGATGCGCGCCACAGCCCGCGGCGCATCCTCTGGAGCCACCGAGGCAGCGGCCACGCTGAAGGCGAGTGCACAGTAGACCGGGTGGAAAAAGGCCGGCACGACGCGCAGCACTAAAAGGAGCTGGAAGTCGCTCGCAACGACGGCCAGTGCATTGCAGATCGTGAACACGCCCAGCACCAGCAGCATCACGTGCTTGCGATTGAAGCGCGAGAACAGCAACGGCATCGTCGGCCCTGCGATGGCCACGCCAAGCGCGAACAGACTGACGAGCATCCCCGCCTGTACGATATCCACCTGGTACATCTCCGCCGCCATCGGCAGGATACCGATGATGCCCATCTCCGTATTGAGGATGCTGAACACACCAAATGCCAGGATCAAGAGCAATAGCTGCTGTCGTTTCATATCATCTCATCCTTTCCGCCTCCAGACCGCTCTCCCCATCTCATGGTTGCAAGGTCAGGAATACATCACCTGCCCCCAGAGCAGCATCCAAATCATCAGCTGCTTCGACGTGACCCAGGCGCGTGTAGCGGTAGGTCGTCTGAAAATCCTGATAGAACACCACGACATACTGGCCGTCAAACAGCATGACATCCCCCTTATGGATCTCGCGGACATCTTCGTCCGCCGCTGTCAGGTGCTTCGGCAGTTTGTAGTATTTCTCGTTGTCATGGAGTTCTGTAAACGTCTTGGCCAGCGGCAACTGCTGCCGCAGCTCGGCAGCAGCCTCCGTGTCAGCCCACTTCAGAGCATACGCTTTGCTGCCCACTAGTAGGGATGCCGCTCCTGTCTCGTGCATCTCTGCCTCCTTCCCGGACAAGGATGTGGCTGCCACTCCGGGGCCGCCACATCCCAGCACGAGAAGTGCAATCAGAGCACAACAGAAAAAGAACAATCTGCTCATCAAACAATCTCCTCCCGGGTACGTCTTTCCAGCAATCATTCACCGAGGTACTTGTTGAAAAACGCGACGAGGCGGTCGAAGGGGATCTTGTCCATCTGGTCGTAGAGATCCGTATGCGTAGCACCCGGAACGACAATCTCCTCCTTCGGACCATCTGCCGCTTCATAGACCGTATCCGAGAAGTACTTAGAATGCGCCTTGTCCCCTGTGATGAGCAGCAGCGGGCGCGGGCTGAGTTCCTTGATGTGCTCCATCAGCGAGAAGTTGAAGAAGCCGTATGGCGTCGTCGAATCCCAGGCCAGCGTGTTGGAGTTGATGGCGCGCGGATGGTAAGCGCGGCCGACGTAATAATCGTAGAAGCCCTTCACGACATCCGGTGCATCCGCCGGCAGCTTGTCGGGGAACATCGTCTTCGTCGAGATCACCTTGCCATCCTTATCGACGGCGAGCTCATGCGAGCCGGGAATGGACTTGCCTGTCTTTGCCTCCTCATCGCGCATCTCGGCCAGGTGGTGCTTGACGATCTCGCGCTGCTCCGGCGTATAGTAATCCCCTTGATAGTGGTTGCGGATGCTGTCCGACATGTCGTACATAGCCGAGGTCGCGACCGCCTTGATGCGCGTATCATTCGTCGCTGCTGTGATGGCCATGCCCGAGAGACCGCAGATGCCAATGGCACCAATCTGCTGCGGGTTGACGAACTTGAGGTTGCTGACGAAATCGACCGCCGCGCTGTAATCCTCCGTGAAGATCTCCGGCGAGCCCATATTGCGGCGCTTGCCGCTGCTCTCCCCCGTGGTCGACGGATCGAAGGCGACGGCAACAAAACCATTCTTGGCCATCTCCTGTGCATAGAGGCCCGAGGACTGCTCCTTGACTGCGCCGAACGGGCCCGTCACGACGACAGCCTTGTACTGCTTCTTGTCATCGAAATCCTTTGGCAGGTAGAGGTGGCCCGCCACATCGAAGCCGTAGCGATTCTGGAACGTGACCTTCTTGGCCTCAATCGTCTTGTCCACGGCGAAGACGCGCGTGTCGTTGTCCAGATCCTTGATCGTCGCATGCTTCATCTGTGAATCGTGCACGAGCATTTTCGTCGGCACGGCTGCATAAGTCGTATGCATCGTCATCCCTCCAAAAGTGAACGTCCCCATCATCACAGCGGCCATCAGCCAAGCGGCTCTTTTCTTGCTCTTGAATATCTTCATGGAAAAACCCCTTCCTTATTGTTGCATCCTTGCTTGTTGCATCCTTGCAGCTCATCGCTGCATGCCCAGTTGTTTTACTTGATGCATTCATTATAAGAGAAGGGATATATGATTACAAATACTTGGTTTTAATAACCTATGATACACTTTAGGCATGATGAGAGAACGCCTCCTCCAGGGCCGCCACGACGAGACGACCGGCGCGGGAGAAGACCTGGTCTCTGCGCCAGACCACATAATTCGCCGAGCGAATCACGGGGTCCAAGGGACGGAAGACGAGCCCGCGTGACGAACCTACGGCATCCGCCATGCCCTTGAAGCAAAGCGCACTGCCCATGCCCGCCTCGATGAAGAAGATCGTATTGTAGAGCAAGTTGTAGGTGCCGGCCACCTCGATTTTCTCCGCTGCACTGCCGAAATAATGATCCAGCTCGTGATGCTTCATTGCCTGTTCCGATACAATGAGCGGCTCCTGCAAGAGATCGGCGCGCTGTACGGCCTCTTTGACCGCCAGAGGGTTGTCTGCCCGCATCATGAGCCCCCAGGCATCGTCGTGCGGGATGCGGCGAAACACATACGTCCGCGGTGCATCCGCCCGGCAGACGAGCCCGAAGTCGAGCAATCCCTTCTGCAGAGAATCGTAAATCAGGTCTTCATTGCCGCTGACCAGATGGAACTGGATGTGAGGATAGGAGCGGCGCAGCGGCGCCAGGACTTTCGCGACACAGGCCATCGCCTGCGTCTCGCCGGCACCAATGTAGATGTCCCCCGCCACGAGCTCATCCATCTTGGCAAACTGCTCCTTCGTCTTTTCTGTCAGGCTGAGAATCTCCTGCGCTCTCGCCTTGAATATCAGTCCGGCTTCCGTCAGCTGCGTCTTGCGCTTCCCGCGCACGAGCAGCTGCGCACCCAGTTCGTCCTCGAGATCCGACAGCTGCCGCGAAAGCGTCGGCTGCGTCAGGTGAAGTTCCTCCGCCGCCTTGGTGATGTTCTCATGCCTGGCTACCGCCATAAAGTACTGCAGTACGCGTATCTCCATTCTCCCACTCCTCCATCATCTTCTATGATTGGTACACTTCCTCTATTATATATAAAAGAAATGAAATAGACGAGGGGGTGAACGGAACGTCTCTTCCGTCGCCACCCTATAAAATCAAAAAGGCCCTCTCCGCGAGAGCCTTTTTTTCATCAGAGACTTTCCTTCAAAATTTCAACGACTTCCTTACGACTCAGCACCTTGTAGCCACCCTCGAGTAGGAGTGTAGCATCGGCGATGCCATCGATCATATCTTTTGTCGCGCCGAGCTCGGAAATCTTCATGGCAAGGCCGAGTTCCTTCATCCAATCTTCCATGGCCTTGAGGCCTTCCTCGGCAATCTCCTCATCTGTCTTGCCTTCCGGGTTGACCTTCCAGACTTCAATGGCGAAGCGCTTAAATTTCGGCAGGCCGTACGGCAGGATGTAGCGGTAGTACGGCAGTGAGACAGCTGCAAGCGTCATGCCGTGCGTCGCATTCGTATAGGCGCCGACGGCCTGGCCGAGCATGTGAACCATCCAGTCCGTGCTTTTCCCCTTGGCAATCAGCGTGTTGAGTGCCCAGGTCGCCGTCCACATCAGGTTGCTGCGTGCCTCGTAGTCCTGCGGGTTTTTGTTGGCAATGCGGCTGGCGTGCAAGACGGAGCGCATCAGGCCCTCGCTGATGTAATCGCTCGTGTTATCATCCTCACCGGAGAAATACTGCTCACAGATGTGATTGAAGATATCGTAGATGCCTGCTACCATCTGGCGATGCGGCAGTGTCATCGTGTACCGAGGGTTCAGGATGGCAAAGCGCGGGATGATCTTCTCGTCTGCAAAGACGTGACCTATTTTCTGTTTTGTCTCCGGATTGGTGATGACACAACCTGCATTCATCTCCGAGCCAGTCCCGACCATCGTCAGCACGCAGCCGACCGGCAGCGTCTCGCAGGACGGCTCCTCAAAGCGCACGAAATATTTCTCCCACGGATCTTCCTCGCAGTTGACTGAGACGGACACCGCCTTGGCGTAATCGCAGACTGAACCGCCGCCGACGGCCAGGAGCAGATCCGCCTGATGCTTGCGCGCGATCTCGATGCCCTCATAGAGCTTCGCGAGCGTCGGATTCGGCATGACGCCCGCGATCTCTGCCACATTCTTGCCCTGCGCCTCGAGGATCTTGATGACATCATCGTAGATGCCGTTCTTCTTGATCGAGCCGCCGCCATAAATCAGGACGACGTTCTTGCCGTACTTCGGCAGTTCCGTGCTCAAGTAATCGAGCGACTGATCGCCAAAATAAAGCTTTGCCGGGTTGCAATATGAAAAATTTCCTAACATATGATTCAATCTCCTTCTAAACTATCGTGTCAATCCTGCGGATACACCTCATCTGTGACGGGCTCGCACCACTCATTGCTCGTCTCCGTGCCCGGGATCTCAAAGGCAAGATGAGAGAACCAGCTGTGCTGCTTGGCACCATGCCAGTGCTTGACGCCTGCGGGGATCTCGACGATGTCGCCTGGTGTGAGGCTCTGCGGCGCCTTGCTTTCTTCCTGATACCAGCCCTCGCCATCGACGCAGATGAGGACCTGGCCGCCGCCCTGCGCAGCGTGGTGGATATGCCAGAAATTGCGGCAGCCCGGCTCGAACGTGACGTTGCAGATGACAAGCGGCTCGCCCGGCTTCGACAAAACGTTCAAATACGACCGCCCCGTGAAGTACTTGGCGTAGGCATCATTGGGCTCGCCGAGTCCGAAGAAGCCGCCGCGCCCCTCTGCATCCGCTGCATCGACGTAGACTTCCTTGGCCACGGGGAAGGCAGCCCAGGCATTCGGCCAGCCAGCGTAGAAGGCCAGATGCGTGAGCAATGCGGCCATCTCCTCTCTCGTGACACCGTGCTGCCGCGCCGTCTGCAGGTGGTAGCGCAGTGCGTCACCAGCAGTGCCCTTGCCGACAAGCGCCGAGACCGTCGCGATGCTACGAAGCTTCGGCGAGAGCTCATTTTCCTTAGCCCACACCTCGCCAAAGAGCACATCATCGTTGAGCGCCGCGAACTGCGGTGCAAAATCGCCCAATGCCTTGCGACCTGCTGTCTGTTTTTCCATGATGATTCCTTCTTTCTCGTATATCCAGTGCCGCCAGCCGCGGCACCCTAGATTTCCTTGTTTTCCCTTATCATAGCAAAATAAGCATTTCATGTGAAATGCTTATCGAAAATCATTTGCTATTCTTAAAACATATGGTACGATCAAGAATACTTGCTGGCAGCATCCTTTTGCCCGTCGGAGGAACAAGCGGCGCGCCCCTTGAATTGCAACTCAAACTTCCCACATGCCAAACACTGACAATGCCGCGTCAGTAAAAGAAATTTTGGTAGTGTCCCTTATGTGTAAACTTTTTAGGCTCAATGCAAAACCTTGTGGGATTTTGGATTCCGCACATACGGTGCACGGCTTAAATCCATGATTTTCAAGAACAGATATTCATCATCCGCAATCCCATAGGCATGGCGGCGCATGGTCTTTATCTTCTGGTTCAAGCCTTCCATCCTGTCGTTTGATATCTGGAATTTCCCATGCTCTACAATCCCATCGAAGTGTGTCTGTATCAGACGGTAACCCAGCGCGACGGCATCGACATGTCGCATCCAATCCATGCCGACATGCTCAATGAAGTCGTAAACGACCTTTTTCTTTTTCCCTTGTGCAATCCAGAGAACGTGCCCGGTCGCCATATCTATGATAGGGGTCGCATATTGATGCCCATCATGCAGTTTGAACTCATCTATTCCGAGAAAGCGGGCATAATGCGTCGGCTTTATGAGCTTTCCGTCCTTGACGTAGAGGGATTCAAGCCTGCGTTTGTCGATTGCCTTTATTGTATGCTGGTGCAGACCGCAAAGCTCAGCCACTTGCTTGTTGGTATATGTGCCGAAAGAAAGCAGGTCACAGGCGTAAGCCTCCAGCTCTTTTGTGATACGGTGATGCTCTGAGCAGTAAGGGATGTGTTGCATATGAGACGCGCCGCAGGACGAGCATAAGAAACGCTTCCTGACAACAGAGATTTGCGTCAGTGCATTGCCGAACCGCAGATGGGAAAGGACGATCTCCCTGTTGCTGTGCACATGCATAGCAGCACCACATGAGGTGCAGACAGCATCCTCAGGGAGAATATCCTGGCTTCCTTTCAGGAGATAAACAGCAGAGCCACTCATGCTGTTGCAGCGCTTGGTATCTATATTGTGGAAACCGGGAAGGAAAGAAGGGATTAAGAGATAGGATGGTGCCGAAAAATCAAATTCAACTTGCTCATATTCATGGGATGCAGTATAATTCATGGAAAGAGAGTTCCTTTCTTATCATGTTTTTTGTCTATCTCTTATGATAAAAAGGAATTCTCTTTTTGCAACTAGAAATTTACTATGTCAGGGCATCCCACAACATTTCGCATTGACCCAATTTTGTCAAAGATATGTTGCGGAACGGACTCAAAATCGAGGATATTGCCATCTTGAGTGTCCACAGAACGGAAGCGAATTCGTTGCACGAGATTGAACCCCTTACCGGTACGTCGCTTTCCGAAAAACGAGAGCCTGGTAATGTGTGGTTTACCTCAATCCGAAAATTCAAAGGACTGGAGGCGCAAGCTGTTCTAATCGTTGACTTACGCTACAGCGAACTGAATAACGAACTCACCCGCCGTATTTTCTATGTGGGCTGTTCACGGTCTAACGCTTATTGGGCAGTGGCTGTTTACAAGGACACGGAGGAAATAAAAGATGCCGAGCTTATGGAGAAGCTCGGCATGGGATGATTGAATTACTCTTGCCTATGGTATATGGAAGGGCGAAACAAAACCGTATCACACTGCCCTTCCGTTTTACGCTCAATACAGCAGTTTACAGCTTTTAAGCCGCTTGCTCATCGCCCCAAGCCAATGCTTG
>OIWT01002711.1_pt1 | contig 17690 bp, 15 predicted proteins | sample 1587701 | NCBI WGS metagenome assembly OIWT01 (sample SAMEA3888904, study PRJEB22519) | human gut metagenome | biome: human gut; feature: human-associated habitat; material: faeces | place: Denmark | collected 2009
TCAAAACAGCAAAAATCCAGAGGCCTTGCTCAAAGCCTTGCAGGACGTAATTCGGCCTGATGAAGAGGTTGCTTAAAGTTGTAAACTACTGTATAATACTAAGTAAACCACGACTATTTTATGTAATGATAATAATTATAATACAGGAGGTTGTTTTATGAATAAAATATACAAAGTCATCTGGAGTCATGTAAAACAATGCTATGTCGTTACATCATACAGTAAGAGCGAGCTTATAAGTACAAATGTACACCAGAAGAGGTATTTTGGTAAGGCGGCCGTAGCTGCCATCGTCGCCGGACTGCTGACTTTCGGTTCTTATGGTTTGGCTGATGCAGCAGGTCCGGCAGCCACTGAAAATGGACCGGCCAGCAAGGCCGATGGAATCGGCAGCATCGCCGTTGGGATAGGCGATAAGGTCGTTTCTTCTAATACATACCAGGGAGCGACTTCTCTGGCCGTAGGTACTTTGAATATCGTCGATGCGGATGACAAGGTGCCTTTCGATGGTGTAGCCAGTAGTGTGATCGGGCAGGTAAACTATACGAAGAACGCCAACGCTGCTATCATCTTTGGAGCTGGCAACAAAGTCACCAATTCCTATCAGCCCGTGGCAGGATTGGATGAAGCTACCGTCAATCAAATCATGGCCTATTACCAGAAGGGCCAGATGGATAAGGTCACGGAACTGCTGCAGAAAGCTGTTCCTGAAAGTGGCGGCCAGGTCATGGTCATGGGCGGCGGCAACACGGTTGACTATGCCCAGGCATCCCAGGTCATGGGTGTCAGCAATACACTAAAGGGAACGAAAGATTCCATCAGCAAGTACAACCTGGTGGATGGGTTCCAGAACACGGTGACCAATTCCCAGAATACGTATGTGGTCGGGACGAATAACCGTTTTGTGAATATGGCCAATTCCATCGTATTGGGAGATAACAATAACCGTATTGCCAATAACACAGACCGAATTATGAAAGATACCATTGTAATCGGTGATGGGAATACGGTACAAAATGGTGATGAAAGCATTGCTATCGGGAAAAATATCACGATCCAACGTGATGGCGGCAATGGCTATGAATACGACACAGGCAATGTGGCCATCGGCAGCAATGCCTATATCAGCAGTTATGTGAACCAGGGCGACAGCATTGCCATCGGTAAGAATGCCAGCGTCATCAATATGAATGGCTCCCTGGAAGAGGCCTTTGCCTTTGGCAGACCCATGGGCAAGGAGTATTCCGGCAGTATCGCCATCGGTCAGAATTCCTATGCTCGTTCAGGCAGTACCATGATTGGTATCCATAATTATCAAGGCAAACTTGGTGATTTGGATATCGACTTTACGAAGGACAAGAGTGGAGGCCATTCTGGTATTGGCGAATATCAGGAAAGTATCGATGCTACGACCATTGGCAATAACAGCTATAATAATGGCGTATTCTCGACAGTAGTAGGTAGTTATACCGCTGTGTCTGGCTTGTACCATAATCAGAAATGGGGCGAAAAGCCTTACGGTGTACAGAACTTCGGCGCTGCTGTCCTCGGTTCGTTGAACAGCGTAGAAGGCTTGACCAGTACAGAGCATAACACGGCCGGTATGGCTGACAGTATCCTCGGTTCTGCTAACCGCACCAAGAATGCCAATGGTACGGTCATGGTCGGTGCCGGCAACGTGGTAGAAGATTCGATTAACGATTTTGATGCATCAGAAATCAAGACAAAAGATGGCATCGCCAGCCCCAATGCTTTGTCTGAAGCCATGCGCACTTCTATCAAAAACGCCAATGGCGGTGGCGCAGCCTCTATTGTCGGTAACGGCAATGAGGTGAAGAAGTCCACGAATGTGGCTGTTGTAGGTTCAAAGAACTCCGTGACCAGCACCACGAATTCTCAGATTTTTGGCGATAACCGTACAGTGACAGGTACAGACGGAGCCCCCATTGATGGTGCTGTCATCATCGGTTCAGCTGATTCTAAAAATCCGCTGACGACGGATAAGAAAAACGTTACCATCCTCGGCTATAATGCCAATGCCACTATCGATGGCGGTGTAGCCCTCGGTGCCGGTTCCGTAGCTGTTATCGATAAGGATCGAATCGGTTATGACCCGACAAATGGTGACCATCAGAATGATACCACTGGCACCTGGAAATCGACCTGGGCCGCTGCTTCCATCGGTGATGCCTCGAAGAACATTACCCGCCAGCTTACCAATGTAGCTGCCGGTTATGCTGACACCGATGCCGTTAACGTGGCCCAGCTGAAGGCTGTAGCTAGTAAGGTTGGTTCTGTTATGAAACTCGTAGCGGGTGATGGCATCTCTATCGTCAACAAAGACGGCGTATATACAATTAGCGCCAATATAAAAGGCGGTTCGACACCTACCGACGATGTCAAGGTAGATCCCGAAAAACCGGGTGAAGGTGGCAATACATCTGGGGCTACGACGGATACACCGGTTACTCCTGTTGATCCGGGCAATACAGGCAATACGGACAATCCGGGCAACACAGAAAATCCTTCTAACGGAAACGGACTTATCATTACGGCTGAAACGAAACCGACAAACTTTGGTGCCGATAGTGGTGAAGCGACAGCTGTCAAACCGGGTGAAAACCTTGCTATCAAAGGGGATACGACCAATATTACGACTACTGCCAGTGATCATGGCATTACCGTTTCTCTCAAAAAAGATATTACCGTCGATAGCGTAACGGCCGGGGATACGAAGATGACCAGTGATGGACTGACTATCACGGGAGGCCCGTCGATTACCAAGAGTGGTATCGATGCAGGCGGCAAGAAAGTAACTCATGTCGCCGATGGAGAAATCGCGGCCGAATCGAAAGATGCTGTCAATGGCAGCCAGCTCTATCGTGTCCAGAAGAACGTAGAATCGATTGAAAACAACGTGATCAATCTGGCTGGTGACGTAACCAACCTGAGTGGCCGTGTATCCAACCTCGATAACCGCATCAACAAGGTCGGTGCCGGTGCAGCGGCTCTGGCAGCGCTCCATCCGCTGGACTTCAATCCCGATGACAAATGGAACTTTGCTGTCGGATATGGCAACTACCGCAACGCTAACAGTGTAGCACTGGGAGCTTTCTACCAGCCCAACGAAAATACCATGTTCAACGTGGCAACCAACTTCGGCAACGGCGAAAACATGATTAACGCCGGCGTCAGCTTCAAGATTGGCAAAGGAAACTCCTATGCCGGTGTCAGCAAGGCCCAGCTGGTAGCAGAAAACCAGCAGCTCAAGGCAAACGATGCCCTGCAGGATCAGAAGATTCAGAAACAAGATCAGGAAATCCAGGAACTGAAGAAAGCCCTGGAAGAATTGAAAAGCCGTATCAAATAACAGAATAACCTTATCTGACTGATACAAACAAAACGCCCCGCATCAGAAGAGCTCCCCTCTAATTCTGATGCGGGGCATTTTGCATCTGTGCCGGTTTGAAGAACAGTGTAGCATGGCTCCCCTGGGAAGCGGGAGCTGGCGCCAACGGTTGACTTAGGCAGAGAACCGCATTTGAAGGAGCGTAGCGATGCGCAAATGTGTGTAGGGGCTCACGGCCGGGGGACTTCTTCTGTCTGCCTCACCGGCTATAGCATCATCTACGGCGTTGTCGTCTATCAACGTAGCCCCGCTACGCCTCTTTCCTCCGCCTTGTATCTGACACCATAGCCGATGATTCCGATGCAAAGCGCCCCCAGTCGTGAGCCCTCGCCTATGCCGAAACACAGTGCCCTATTGTAGCACCTTGCCAGATATATATGAATATCGTAGTTTCGGCAGAGGGGGTCTTTTATCATCTGAGTCCGAGGAACGTAGCACGACGGACAGGGTTCCAACGCAGCAAACCGGCATTCCTGCTAACCACTAACCACTGACCACTGACCACTATCCACTATCCCTTCCCGGCCTGCGGCCCTCTGCATAAAATTGGAATAAAGCCCAAATCCATGATATTATATATAAAGATAGGAATGAATTCCAAATTTTTACTATAAAATAGGATAATTAGGAAACAATTCCAGAAAGGAGTTGCTATGAAACTGATACCCAGACCAGAATATCTGGATTTTTTGAAGCGTTATCAGAACCATCATTTGATTAAGGTGATTTCTGGTGTCCGCCGGTGTGGGAAATCTACTATTTTTTACTTGTACCGGCAATATTTATTGCATCATGGTGTGGCTCCCGAACAAATTATTACCATAAATTTTGAAGACCTGGCTTATGAACCGTTGTGTGAATACCATGCATTATATCAGTATATTACAGAACGGATGCAGACGGATAGGATGAATTACATCTTTCTCGATGAAATACAGCATGTAAAAAATTTTGAAAAAGTGGTAGACAGCCTGTTTATTAAAGAGAATACCGATGTGTATATCACCGGATCCAATGCCTATTTTATGTCTGGTGAGTTAGCGACGCTTTTGACAGGCCGCTATGTGGAGCTGTCGATGCTGCCCTTGTCATTTCGGGAATTTTGTCAGGGAATGCCTGATTCCCTGTCGGTGCCTGCACAATATAACGCCTATGTCCGAGTGAGTTCTTTTCCCTATGCCCTGCAGTTTCAACACGATTCCCAGGCCGTAGAGGAATACCTGTCAGGAATTTACAATACAATTCTGGTCAAAGATACATTACAGCGGATGAGAAGCGGCGATACGATGATGATAGAGAGTCTGATGAAATTTCTGGCCGCGAATATAGGCAGTCTCATTTCACCTAATAAAATTGCCAATTCCCTGACTAGTGCTGGCAGGAAAATAGATAATAAGACCGTTGAAAAATATTTACAAGGTCTGAAGGATAGTATGCTCATTTATCAGGCAGACCGATTTGATATACGGGGAAAACAGCTGCTGAAAATCAATGCCAAATACTATCTGGTTGACCCCGCTTTCCGTCGCCTTTTGATCAACGATACCGGGCGGGACACGGGTCACATTTTGGAAAATGTCGTATACCTGGAATTACTGCGCCGGGGAGGCAAGGTATACGTTGGCCAGCTGCCCAAAGGAGAAATTGACTTTGTCGTTGAACGGTCCGGAACCAGAGAATACTACCAAGTAGCAGAAAGTACACTGCTCCCGGAAGTGCTCGAACGGGAATTGAAACCGCTACGCGCCATACCGGATCAATATCCCAAATACCTGCTGACACTGGATGAAATTCCCTCAGAAGCAGATTACAACGGCATCAAAAAGAAAAATGTCCTCCGCTGGTTGCTGGGGGATGGCTTCTAACGTGCAGCGGCGTCTGGCTTCCAACGCAGTGAACCGGCCCAAAGCCTACTAATCACTAACCACCGACCACTGTCCTTCCCGACCTGCGTTTTTTTCATCAAACATCAAACATCAAACTTTAAACTTCAAACTATCTTTTCACTAACCACTAACCACTATCTTTTTCCAGCCTTCAAATTATCCCTTCCTTCCCGACAAAATAAAAAAATGTAACTATTGACATTACAACTTAGATGATATATGCTTATAAATGTAAGGACGATATTTTGTTACTACTAGGAGGAATGACTCATGGACGCAAAAACGATAGAAGCCGTAACGGCTAAGACCAACGATTTACTGGCAGCACCGAGCTGCAATCCGAAATTGAAAGCAGCTGCTGAAAAATGGCTGGCTGCCGCTGACAAAGATGCCGAAACTCCGGCTTATATCGACGCTCTGAAAAATGGTGTATCTACCATTGACGAACTGCTCGGCTTTGCCGGTTCCGATTTTGCCAAAAAGCTTCTCGGCGAAGAAGGCGCTAAAGGACTCCTGGCTCATGCCAAAGATATTCAGGCTAAAGGGGCCAAGTATTGCGACTGCCCGGCATGTACGGCTGCACTGGCTATATTGGACATTCTCCACGCTATCTGATATGCCGGACTATTACGTATAGGATGCATAGAGGGCTGTGACAGATTCATTTCTGTTGCAGCTTTTTTTGTGCTGTTCTGGTATAGGACAGCAGGCTGACCGTATGGAAGAAACCTACGAAACGTGCTACACTGAAACAATGCAAAGGAATAAAGGAGGTGCCTTATGGAACAGACAAAACGGAAACAGGCCCGCAAGGGGATGGATATGCTTCACGGTTCTATTGCCGATAAATTGTTCTTCTTTGCTATGCCCGTCGGCCTCATGGGCATGTTTGAACAGCTCTTTAATAGTGCTGATGTCTTCATCCTCGGGCGGTTTGTCGGGAAAGATGCTATGGCGGCCGTCGGGAATAATATGCCTGTCATCGGCCTTCTGGTGACGCTCCTCATGGGGATTTCCCTCGGTGCCAATGTTGTCATTGCCCAGTATCTGGGAGCCCGGAAGGATGAGAAAGTGGAAGCAACGGTGCAGACGGCTATCCTCCTTTCTCTGGGCATGGGACTGGCGCTCATGATCATAGGGGAACTCATCGTGTCTCCGGCTCTTGCAATTCTCGCCGTGCCGAACGACGTGTATCCTATGGCAGAATTGTATCTGCGGATTTTCCTCCTGGGTCTGCCGTTCCTTTCCCTATATAATTTCGAAGCGGCCGTGTTCCGCAGCTGTGGTGATGGCCGGACGCCACTGTACAGTCTGGTGGCAGCCAATGCAATCAATATCGTCCTCGACCTGCTTTCTGTCACCGCTTTCGGTCTGGGCCTTACGGGTGTCGTCGTGGCGACGGTCCTTTCTTTTGCCATCAACGCGGCCATCTTATTTGTCTTACTATGTCGTACAGCCGACCGGATCCGCCTGCAGCGGCATCATATGTGTTTTTCCCACAGTGAACTCTGCCGCATCATGCGCATCGGCCTGCCGGCAGGGTTGCAGGGCATGGTCTTTGCCCTCTCCAATGTGCTGATCCAGTCGGCCCTCAATAGTCTGGGGACGGAAGCCATGGCAGCTTCGACAGCGGCCTTAATCATAGAAAATAATATGTACTGCTTTGTCAATGGATTCAGTCAGGCGGCAACGACCTTTGTCGGGCAGAATTATGGGGCACGGAATCTGCGCCGCTGTTTCCGCATCACCAAGGTGGCCTTCGCCGTAGAAGGAGGGTTTCTCCTGGTAGTGGTGACACCGGTACTCCTTTTTTCCAAACCGCTGATTTCCCTGTTCAACAGTGATCCCGTCGTCGTGCAGCTCGGGTCGCTGCGGCTGTTCTGTATTGCCGGCACGTTTTACCTCAATGGCATCATTGACATCATCTCCGGGTCCCTGCGGGGCTACGGCTATTCCTTGCCGCCAGCTGTCGTCGTTCTCGTTGGTATCTGCGGTGTCCGTATCCTCTGGCTCTATACGGCATTTGCCTCTCACCGCGACTTCTTTACTCTCATGCTGGCCTATCCCGTGAGCTGGGCCGTGACCATCGTCGTCCTGACCGTCGTATACCGCATGTGCCGCAAGCATATCGTCCTCGGGCTGCTCACAGACCGCTAAAGAAAATGGCGGAACAGGGGAGCGCCCCGTCCTGTTCCTGAAGGAGTTCAAGCAACAGACCGGTACGGTTATGATGGAAAAGTTCTGTTCTCTCCCAGGCAATATTTATGATTAATATATGGATTTGATAGAAGGTTTCGATTTTCACCGGTGAAACGCGGCATTTTCAGCGGACTTCATAATCTGGAAACAAGCAGTGTCATCAATGGGCAGCTATGCCAGCTGAACCGGCTCTGCATCGGAAGAAGTGCGGCTTTGGCCCATGCGCAGTAACACAGGAGTGGAAAACGGGTAGCCTTAGTGTAAAAATTGAGTCAAAGAGGCCGGTGACAGAGGGGAAACCCTTTGTGTAACGGCCTCTTTCATGTTATAATGAACGTTAGTCTGTTTATTTCTATTTCTATGGTATTTCATCAAAAGGAGACGGCAGTGATGCGGGCAATGGGAATCGATCCGGGGACGGCTATCTGTGGCTTTGGCGTGGTCGATGCTATGGGGAGCCGGCTGAAACCGGTGACATACGGCACGGTACAGACGACACCGGAGTATACCGATGCCGAACGGCTGGTCATGCTCTACGACGGCCTGAACGAACTCTACGACAAGTATAAGCCCGATGTCATCGGTGTAGAACAGCTCTTTTTTAACCGCAATGTCACGACGGCCATCACCGTTGGCCAGGCCCGGGGCATCATTCTCCTTACGGCCCAGCAGGCCCATATCCCGATTCTGGAATTTTCCCCGCTCCAGGTCAAACAAGGTGTCACCGGCTATGGGCGGGCGACGAAGGAACAGGTCATCGATATGACCATGCGCCTTCTCGGCATCCGGGAGAAAATCAAGCCCGATGATGCGGCCGATGCGCTGGCTATGGCGATTTATACCATTTATTCCCGTCATTCCCTGAGTTTGAAAAGGACGGTCCAATTATGATCGGTTATCTGAAAGGTACCATTACTCATATTTTTGAAAATGCCTGTTTCATCGATGTAAATGGCGTCGGCTACCGGGCTATCGTGTCCGGCCCGACCCTGGGAAATCTGACCATCGGCAAAGAAACGATGCTCTATACGTATATGAGTGTCAGTGAAAACGATATCACCCTCTACGGATTCCTGACCCAGGATGAATATGAATTGTTCCTGCTCCTCATCACGGTCAATGGCATCGGTCCCAAACTGGCGGTAAACGCCCTGGGAGCCGTCACGCCGGACCAGATGCGGCTGGCCATCAGCCAGAGCAATATGAGTGTCCTGACGAAGCTGCCGGGCATCGGCAAGAAGACGGCCAACCGCCTCGTGCTGGAGCTGAAAGACAAGGTGGGGACGCCCGGTGACAGTGATGTCATGGCGGTGACTGTGGAAGATACGACAGCGCCACAGGGCATGGCTGCCGAAGCGCTGGCGGCTCTTCAGTCGTTGGGCTATTCCGAACAGGAAGCGCTGCCGGTCATCCAGAAACAGGCTGCTGCCTGCGATAGTGTAGAAAGCCTTATCAAGGCGGCTCTGCGCAGTCTCGGCAGCGGGAGGTAACAGATGGAAGAACATCGCATCATTGAGACGGCCGACCTGCCGGGTGATTCCTGGCAGTACAGTCTGCGGCCTCATTATTTAAAGGAATATATCGGCCAGACCAAGGCCAAGGAAAATCTGCGCGTATTCATTGAAGCGGCGAAACTGCGCAAGGAAGCGCTGGACCACGTGCTCCTGTACGGGCCGCCGGGCCTGGGCAAGACGACCATGGCCGGCATAATCGCCAATGAGCTGGGCGTCAATCTGCGCATCACGTCCGGCCCGGCGATCGAACGGCCCGGCGATCTGGCAGCCCTGCTGACCAATCTGCAGGAACGGGACTTGTTGTTCATCGATGAAATCCACCGCCTGTCCCACAGCGTAGAAGAAGTGCTGTATGCGGCCATGGAAGATTACGCCCTCGATATTGTCATCGGCAAGGGACCCAGTGCCCGGTCGGTGCGTATCGACCTGCCGCCGTTTACCCTCGTCGGTGCGACGACACAGGTAGGCCGGCTGGCACCGCCTCTCCGGGACCGCTTCGGCGTCATCTGCCGTCTGGAATTTTATAAGCCCGAAGAACTGGTGCTCATCATCCGCCGGACAGCGCAGATCCTCGATATCGAAATAGAGGAACAGGGGGCACTGGAAATCGCCCGCCGCAGCCGGGGCACACCGCGTATTGCCAACCGCCTGTTGAAGCGGGTCCGCGATTTTGCCCAGGTAGCCGGAGCACCGGCTATTACCAGCGACATTGCCTCGTCGGCACTGGACCGGCTGGAAGTAGACCGTTGCGGCCTGGACCGGACGGACCGGCGGGTACTGCAGGTCATTATCGAGAAGTTCGGCGGCGGTCCCGTCGGCCTCGATACGATTGCGGCGGCAATCAGCGAGTCCGTCGATGCCGTCGAAGATGTCTATGAACCGTTTCTCATGCAGCAGGGTTTTTTAAACCGCACGCCCCGGGGACGGGTCGTGACGGCTGCAGCCTATCGTCACCTCGGCCTGCCTGAACCGGGACGGGATGACGGCGCCAAGAGTACGTCACTCTTTTAGGAGACACTATGGCTAAAACACTGATTTACATCGGAATCTTTTTTATCATTGCCGGCGCAGCCTGGATGGGACTGGATCAGCTGGGACTGTCCCGGTTCCTCGGACACCTGCCGGGAGACATCCATTTCACCAGGGGAAATACGTCTTTTTATTTTCCCGTCGTGACCTGTATCGTCATCAGCGTCGTCCTTTCTATTATTCTCAACTTTTTTTCCCGCCATTAAGAGAGGAGCGGCTTCATATGTGGTTTAAAAAGATAGCGTGTCTTGTTACGGCCGCCTTTTGCCTCGTTTCCTTTGGGGGAACGGCCGCTGCATCGGGCATGGGTCAGCCTGTGCGCATCGGCATCCGCGAAGGGCGCGGTTCGGTCGCTTTCACCAGTGACAGCGGCCTGGGCGTCTGGAAAAACGGGTCCCTGTGGAAGAAATATCCCGCCCGTACGCCCTTGCAGGTTGCCCTCAAGGGTAATACCGTGACCGTCGGCGGCGCTGCCGCTGCTGGCGCCGTCGAAGTTCGCCCTCTTTCATCTTCCGGGTCGGTGAAGATTACTGACGGCTATGCCTATCGCGGTGCTATGAGAGTCATGAAATCGCCCCAGCGGTGGGGCCTGACCGTCGTGAATGTCGTTCCCATGGAAGAATATCTCTACGGTGTCGTCGGCAAGGAAATGTCGCCGTCATGGCATCCGGAAGCGCTCAAGGCACAGGCCGTCGCAGCGCGTACCTATGCCGTTTCTCATAAGAATAATTTTGCCAGCCGCGGGTTTGATATGACCGACGATACATCCAGCCAGACCTATGCCGGCATCAATGGCGAATCGCCGTCGGTCATCGCCGCCGTCAATGCGACGCGGGGCGAAGTACTGACCTATGGTGGCAAGCCGATTGACGCTTTTTTCTGTTCGTCAGCCGGCGGCTGGACGGAAAACAGTGAAAACGTGTGGGGCTCCCACATTCCTTATTTGCGCGGCGTTTCCGATACGAGCAGCCGAATGCCATCGTACCGCTGGGCGGTGACGACGACGCCGGAAAAACTGGCAGCCAATCTCGCTGCTGCCGGCAAGGGGGTAGGCAAGGTCAAGTCTATTACACTGTCACCGCTGGGCAGACGGCCTATGGCCGTTTCCGACCGGGGAGTTTCCGGCCGGGTGCTGTCCATGACTGTTACGGGATCGGCCGGCTCAGTCCGCGTGACGGGCAATGCCTTCCGGTCCATATACGGCCTGAAGAGCACTCTCTTTGATTTTGCCCAGGGAAATGGCACTCTACCCAATCCGGATTCAGGAAAGGCGGCCCGCAGTACGACCATGGCCCTCAAAGCCGGCATCCCTATCACGATTTACGGATATGGCTGGGGCCATGGACTGGGAATGAGCCAGTACGGAGCGTATCAGATGGCTCAGGAACACGGCAGTGCCGGTTATTACCGCACAATCCTGGCCCATTATTATACAGGTACCAGACTTGAAAAATTATATTGATTGCTAAGACAGGAAGGATTATTTTGAAACTGACTGATTTTTCGTATGAATTACCAAAAGAACTGATTGCCCAGCATCCGGCCGAACCGCGGGATCATGCCCGCCTCATGTTGTATGACAAAAAAACAGGTGCTGTGGAACATAAGCACTTTTACGACCTCGTCGATGAACTTCAGGCCGGCGATGTCCTCGTCTTCAACGACTCCAAAGTCATTCCCGCCCGCCTCTATGGGAAACGGGTCCCGACGGGCGGCAAGGTAGAAGTACTGCTCCTGACCCCGGTCGGGGAAGACCGCTGGGAAGTGCTGGTCAAACCGGGGAAGAAGGCTCTCCCGGGTACGACCATCGAATTTCCCGGAGGCTTGCAGGCAGAAGTACTGGACCGCACTGACTTTGGCGGCCGGGTCGTCCATTTCACCTATGATGGCGTGTTTGACGACATTATCGACCAGATTGGCGAAATGCCCCTGCCACCGTATATCCATGAAAAAATGGAAGACCCCGATGAATACCAGACAGTCTATGCCCGCGAACGTGGATCGGCAGCGGCGCCGACGGCAGGACTGCATTTTACAGATGAACTGCTGCAGAAAATCCGCGATAAGGGCGTAGAAGAAGTCTTTGTCACTCTTCATGTCGGCCTGGGTACATTCCGTCCGGTAGAAGAAGAAAACATCGAAGACCATCAGATGCACAGTGAATTTTACAGCATCACTCCCGAAGCAGCTGATGCTATCAACCGGGCAAAAGCTGAAGGACGGCGTATCATTGCCGTAGGGACGACGAGTATCCGCACTCTGGAAAGTGCCGGCACGACGGGAACGCTCAAGGCCGGTTCCGGCTGGACGAATATTTTCATCTACCCGGGCTTTACCTTCCATATCGTCGATGCCCTGGTCACTAATTTCCACCTTCCCGAATCGACGCTGCTCATGCTCATCAGTGCCCTTTCGACGCGGGAACAGATTCTCCATGCCTATGACATTGCCGTCAGGGAAAAATACCGTTTCTTCAGTTTCGGCGATGCCATGTTTATTCATTAGAGGAGGAACCATATGGTCATTACCTACGAACTGCAGGCCGAATGTGACGGTGCCCGGGCCGGTCTCCTGCGCACGCCCCACGGCACATTCAAGACGCCTATGTTTATGCCCGTCGGTACGCAGGCCACGGTCAAGACGCTGACGCCGGAAGAACTCTATGATATGGGCGCCCAGGTCATTTTGAGCAATACCTATCACTTGTTCCTGCGTCCCGGTGAAGAGCTCATAAAGGAAGCAGGCGGCCTGCACAAATTCATGAACTGGAAACAGGCCATCCTCACGGACAGCGGCGGCTTCCAGGTGTTCAGTCTGGGGCAGATGCGGAAAATCAAAGAAGAAGGTGTCACCTTCCGCAGCCATCTCGACGGCTCGAAGAAATTTCTGTCGCCGGAAGTATCCATGGATATCCAGATGGCCCTCAATTCGGATATCGCCATGGCCTTTGACGAATGCATTCCCTATCCGTCGGACTATGAATACACGAAACTTTCGACGGAACGGACGAGCCGCTGGGCACAGCGCTGCCTCGACCACCATCACAGTGATACCCAGGGACTGTTCGGCATCGTTCAGGGCGGCATGTACGAAGACCTGCGCCGTAAGAGCTGCGAGAATCTGGTGGACATGGATTTTGATGGATATGGCATCGGCGGCTTGAGTGTTGGTGAGAGTAAGGATATAATGTATGAAGTGCTGGGATATACGACCAAGCACCTGCCACGGGATAAAGCCCGCTATCTCATGGGCGTCGGCACGCCGGATTGTCTCGTCGAAGGTGTGGCCCGCGGCGTCGATATGTTCGATTGCGTATTTCCGACCCGCGTTGCCCGCAACGGCATGGCCATGACCCATACGGGACGCCTCACGGTGCGCAATGCCCGGTATGCCCACGATTTCCATCCCATTGAAGAGGGCTGCCAGTGCTATACGTGCCGCAACTATACGCGCGCTTATATCCGCCACCTCTTCAAGGCGGAAGAACTCCTGGCCTACCGGCTGGTGAGCATCCATAATCTGTATTTTCTCCTTGACTTTATGCGCCAGATGCGTCAGTCTATATTAGATGGCACATTCCGTACATTCCGCGAACAGTTCTGGAAACGGTATCAAGATGGGTAATTCTACACATCATGTACATATATTATATTTATTCACTAGGAGGTAAAAACTGTGGATTCTATTGCTAATTTTTTTAACGGTTTGACTAACTACGATAACCTGGGCTTTCTGGGTGACCTCGGCCAGATGTGGCCGCTGCTCTTCATGGTCCTCTTGTTCTATTTCATTTTGTATCGTCCGCAGAAGCGTCAGCAGAAACGGCGTCAGGAAATGTTCTCCAATCTGAAGAAAAACACCAAAATTGTTACCGTTGGCGGCCTCTATGGCGTAATTACGGATATCAAAGACGACTATGTCCGCATCCGCATTGCCGATAAAGTGGAAATCAAGCTGAAGAAAGAATCCATCAGCGCGATTGCCGGCGACGAAGAAGACTAAGGGGAGGGACTTCTCTTGCGGACCCGCAATATGATTAAGTTTTCCGCTGCCGTCATCATCATTCTGGCAGCATTTATCACCTTCATCTATCCCCTGGCCAATTCCATCAAGCAGGGCCTGGATTTGCAGGGTGGTACCCATATCGTACTGGAAGCCGTCGATACACCGGAAGCACCGGTTACAGACGATTCCCTGAATCGTGCTGTCTCTATCGTCGAACGGCGTATCAATGAAATGGGCCTGACTGAACCGATTGTCCAGAAAGAAGGGGCACGGCGGATCATCGTCGAACTGCCGGGGGAAAAGAATCCGGAAAAGGCGATTGAAACCATCGGCAAGACGGCTGTCCTGGAATTTAAGGATGAATCGGGCACGACGCGCATGACCGGGAATGATCTGAAAACGGCAAAAGAACAGATCGACCAGGGCAAGAAGAACGTCGTCGCCATTGAATTTACCGACGAAGGGGCCAAGAAATTTGCTGACCTCACGGCTTCCAACGTAGGCCGTAAAATCGGCATTTACCTCGATGGCGCACCCCTTACCGAACCGGTCGTCAACGAACCGATTACGGGCGGCAAGGCAGTCATCACCGGCAGCAAGACCCTGGAAGATGCCAAGAATCTGGCCATCCTGCTCCGTTCCGGCGCACTGCCGGTCAAGCTGCAGGTCATGGAAGTCCGTACCATCGGGCCGAGCCTGGGCCAGGATTCCAAGGTCAAATCGGAAAAAGCCTTTGCCATCGGCATCGTGCTCATCATGATTTTCCTGATCATCATCTACCGGATGTCCGGCGTAGTGGCCAATATCGCCCTTCTGGTCTACGTCCTCATCCTGTTGTCTATTTTGAAGTACCTCGATGCCACCCTGACTCTGCCAGGCATCGCCGGGGTCATCCTGTCCATGGGCTTTGCCGTCGATGCGAATATCCTGATATTCGAACGATTTAAGGAAGAAGTGCTCATTGGCAAGAGTCTAAGGACATCTATGGAGGCTGGCTTCAAGCGGGCGTTTAACACAATCCTCGATGCCAACGTATCGGTCATGATCGCGGCTATCGTCCTCATCGTCATGGGCAGCGGCACTGTAAAAGGCTTTGCCGTCAACCTGGCACTGGGGATTATCGTCAGTATGTTTACGGCGATCATCGTCAGCCGTTCGCTCCTGACGTGGTTCATCAATACGGGGCTCATTACCAATCCCTGGTTCTACGGGCTGAACCGCAAGGTACCGGAACATATGAAGAATAAGGGGGGACACAAATGAGATTCAACATCGTAGCTCATAAAAAATGGTGGTTCACCCTGTCGTCCGTGCTGGTCATTTTCAGTATCATCTCCATTTTTATCAATGGGTTCAACTTTGGCATTGACTATACGGGCGGCACGATTCTGGACATGCAGTTCAAGCAGCCTGTCACCGTCTCCCAGGTGCGTGAAGTCGTGGACCAGTCCAATATGGACCTGGAAAACAGCGTCATCCAGCTTTCCGGGGTCAGCGATCAGGATTCGTCCCAGGATGTCATGATCCGCATGCGCAACCTGTCGTCCGATGAAAGCAAGGCGATTGCCGACCAGCTCAGCAATAAACTGGGCGGGGCCGAAGTGAAGCGGACCGAATCCGTCGGGGCTGTCATCGGCTCGGAAGTCACGAAAAATGCGATCATGAGCCTGGCCGTGGCCTTTATCGCCCTGGCGGCGTACATCACTCTCCGGTTTGAATACAAAATCGCTCTTTCCGCCCTCGTTTCCATTCTCCATGATTTGATCATGGTACTGGGCTTTTTCTCCTTTTTCCATCTGGAAATCGATGCGACTTTCCTGGCAGCTATCCTGACCGTCGTCGGGTACTCCATGAATGAAGCGGTCGTCATCTTCGACCGTGTCCGTGAAAACACGCGGACTCACCGCCGCACCGATACATATGAAAAACTAGCTTATGACAGCATCGCCCAGAGTATCCACCGCAGTATTTATACCCTGACGACGGTACTCTTTGCCTGCGGTGCCCTCCATTTCTTCGGCGGGGAATCGACAAAGAATTTCTCCCTGGTCATGCTCATTGGCTTTATCAGCGGGGCCTACAGCTCGATTTGCGTCGATACATCGTTGTGGGTCGTCTGGAAAAATCATACGAGCAACCGCCGCGGACCAAAAGCTGTCAGCCATGACGAAACGGAAGAAGAACCGGTATAAGAGCGTAGTTTGGAAAAACATAGTTTGCAATTGGCAGAAATGCATACCAAAAACAGCTTGTCGTAAGACAAGCTGTTTTTGGTAACATCTAATCACTAATCACTAATCACTAGCCTCACACTTTCTCCTCTTCCCATGCTTTGGGGACGGGAACGAGGAAGGTAAAAACGCAGCCTATGGCAGCGCATATCCAGAGAATCTGCATGGCTGTCTGGACGCCCCAGAGGTCGGCACCCCAGCCGACGACCGGTGACAGGAGGCCACCTACGGTCGTGCTCAGGCCCAGAGTGATGCCCGAAGCAAAGCCGACGTTTTTGCCCAGGTAGGTCTGACCGAGGACGACGATGGGACTGTAGGGAGCAAAGAGAGAGAAGGCGACGGGCAGCAGGAGCAGTGTGGCCAGCCAGAGCTGGGAACTGTTGACCAGGAAGAACATGGCCGGCACCATGATGAGGAATGAACCGCGCATGACCCGGATGAAACCAAAACGGTCGGCCATGATACCGCCCAGGAAGGTGATGACGACGCCCATGGAAAACAGGATGGACAGGGCCATACTGCCCGTAGAGGGCGTGGCTCCCAGGATGGTGATCCAGTAAATGGGGATGAACGTATTACACAGGGTAAAGCCGATAGAACGGGCGAATATGACGACAGTCAGCTTGCTGAAGGCGCCCCAGTCATTTTCATGAGAGGCTCCCGGGTGCGCTTTGGCTTCGGCTTTGTCAGCGGCGGCAGCCATGGTGAGGATGGTGGGCATGGAGTGGTAGAGAATAGCGGCGACGATCACGTTGACTATGCCGTACAGGACCAGCCCGTGGATGTCAAAGGTATAGGCACTGAACCCGGCTACCATCGGGCCGATGGCAAAACCGGCATTGCCGCCGACGGAAAAGCTGCCCAGAGCCTGTCCTTTGAGAGAACCGGCGATGCGGTTGACCATACGGGCGGCTTCGGGATGGAACAGACTGCCTCCTAGGCCGCTGATCATGGAACAGAACAGGATGACCCAGTAATTGGTCGTAAAGGCCAGGGCCGTCAGAGACAGGCCGCTCAGCACGGGACCCAGCGGGACCAGCCAGGGCTTGGAAATCCGGTCGGAATAGTAGCCGATGAGCGGCTGTGTTACCGATGACAGGAGAATATTGGCAAAGATGATGCCCGCCGCCTGCTGGTAATTGAGCTGGCAGGCCGTGATAAAATACGGTAGCAGGGCAGGGATGCCGCCCTGGGCCCAGTCTACGGAGAAATGGCCCATGGTAAATAAATAGACATGGGGGTCGAGTTTTTTCATGGAAATCCCTTCTTTATGATAATATAAACATATATGTCAATAACTATCATTATACCATACAGGACATATAATTGACAGAAAAATTTCTTGACAAGATGTCTTTGTGTGATATACTAAGAAAGTCGCTAGGACATGGGCCTATAGCTCAGCTGGTTAGAGCGC